>PDWJ01004336.1_pt1 | contig 12600 bp, 8 predicted proteins | sample 1430881 | NCBI WGS metagenome assembly PDWJ01 (sample SAMN01162460, study PRJNA174530) | Oral metagenome, whole genome shotgun sequencing project. | biome: Marine environment; feature: Marine mammal; material: Swab sample of the gingival sulcus; isolation source: swab sample of gingival sulcus... | reverse complement strand
TCTTCTATCTTTTTCACAGGCACTTGATATGTTTCATACGCTCCATAAGCAAACTCAAGATCCCCCAGCATATCTTCCTGCGTTTGAAGGTAGGCTGTCGCGGAAAGCTCACCATCATCTTTTACCATCACAGCTACTTTCCAAAATTCTTCGGGCACTCTGTATTTTTCACGATACACCATGTCGCTTTCTTTAAACACAGGTCCTGTAAATACAGATACTTTTAGTCCGCGATTATTGGCATTGTTCAGAATATAATCTTCTAACCCAAGCCAAATTTTCTGATTTAAATTTTTATGTTGAGGTGCGCTATTGGTGTAGTGGAAGGTATCCTCATTTGCTTGGAAAGCCTCTTCTCCCCAATTAGGGTCATTCCGTCGAACCAAGTGACCCCTATCTAAATCATTGCGCTTATAAACCTCATTTCCGTATTGATACTCCTCACTGATTCTTTTATCAAAACGCCACTTATCGTTGGAGCGTTTTACCTTTACCCTCTGATTTCCGTCAATATTAACACCGGTAAAATAAGCAAGTCCTCGCGATTTACACATAACGATAGAGAAGTGAGTGTAGTCTAAAACATAGCTACCATTTTTCATCCTCGTGGCATCCTCCTCCATGGTTTCGGAGAGCTTTGGCAGTTCAACCCGATAGGAATCTCCAAGAAAATCCGCATCATAACCTTGGGATTTCACTTGGTCATCCGGCTCATCCGGTCCATCCGGCTCATCCCCGACGTCCATACTAGGAAAAATATCTCGCACTATTTTTTTAGCATCCCTCTCCATATTGTCGTATTCATTTTTTATAAACTGTGCAATAGAACTAATACGAACTCCTTCATTTGCAATCCATCCACCACCGGCAGCAGGATTTGGGACGCCGGAATGATGAAGTGCAACCACAACCCATTGATCATTAAATACGGGCGAACCGGAAGACCCCGGTTCTGTATCGGTCATGTAGTGAATATAATTATCAAAGACAAATTTAACCTGATTTTCACGAAGTGTTACGCATTTCGGTCCGCCCTTCGGATGCTGAATAATCGAAACATATTCGCCTTCGAGTACCTTCCCTGCCTGTTCTACTAATTCCAAATACCCAAAATCCTCTAATTTCTTTCCGTCGACATCCTCTTCTTGAAGTGCAACAATCGTGAAATCGAGATCAATATCTGTTAGAAAAAAACGATCCGGGTTTAAATTAAAGTATGATATTGGACACGGCATACAGTCTTCGTCATTTTGGTAATTAAATGCCGCCAACGAAAACTCCGCGGAAGCAATATCCGGAATAACATGGTTATTCGTCATCATAATTCCGGGGGCAATCATAAAGCCCGTGCCACTTCCAATCGTAGTTCCTACTCGATTTCTTATCATCACCCTACAAACCGATTTTGCAACTCGAAAACCGCTTTGTAAATAAGAAACGGGAATTAAATCATTGGTTCCCAATATACGTTCCATAGCAATCGAATCATTGTCACCGATAACTCGTTTTCTGGCCATCATTTGCTGTTCGGACACTCCATCCGATTTTGAAGAAGACTCTTCTTTACTAGAAGCCTCTAAAAATCTTTCTAAGGCGCTATTTTTTATGTCTTCCTCCATCCTTAACAAGGTATCTTTTGAAATCATCCCTGTCTTTTTATATCCTTTTAACATAAACACCTCCTTTGACTTTTCTATGCTTAAAGCACTTTTGTATTTAATAAAATTATATAATGAAGTAAAATAATAGTCAAAAAACAAAAAATAATATAAATTATAAGCGGGAATTTGTAACATATGTAGATTCACTAAAAAATATTCGATTTTTTAACCCCAAGAAAAGAAAAGCGGACATTTACTAAACAAGAGTACTGTAGAAATAGTATATAAAAAGCTCATAACAAAGTGACGCGCTACATAAAATAGCATAAAAAAGGTGAAAGAATCTGCCCTTTTATGCAACTAATTGACAGCAGAATCTTTCACCCTAGTACAAGATTTTTGTGTATTAACAAACAAACAAGAATTTGGACGAAAATAGAACTCCTAAATCGTCTAAATAGCGCAGAGACTTTTCGCCAGAATGAGCAGACAAACGAGGATGAGTTTGAAGAGAGTAGAACATCCCTCGTTGCGAGTGTGCTCCGCACAGTCTCACTCGGAAAGTAGCTTACTCACTTCGTTCGTCCTAGCGCTTCGCACTAGAAAACCCTTTGGGTTTTAAACACTCTCATTCATGAACGAGGAAATTTTCCACTCTTGTATGTCGAAATAAATAGCGCAGGATTTTTCCGCGCTAATGAACGAACGAATTTTCCCACGCAAAATAGAACATAAAGTTCATGAACGAAAAAATATACTTTTTTACTGTATCTTAAATGAAATAGCGCAGGATTTTTGCGTGTTAGCAAACAAACGAGAATTTTGACGAGAGAATAGAATATTAATTCATGAACGAGGAAAAATTCAAAGTTTGTAAAGCTAACACGCAAAAAGACAAGCTATTTCGCCGGGATTACTGACCCATCACTATACGTCTGATTAATAAACGCCTTAACCGCTTCTGATTTTAGTACTTCGACAAGTGCTTTAATTTCTTCACTGTCTTGATTATCTGATCGACAGACAAGAATATTGGTGTAAGGGTTGGTGGCATCCGCTTGCTCTAGTAGGATGGCATCTGTTGTCGGATTGAGCCCGGCTTGAATCGCGTAGTTTCCATTAATCGCAACGAGGTCTCCCTCACTTTCTTCGTAGGAGCGAACAAGGAGTTCCGGCTTAATTTCAACAAATTCCAAATTTTTAGGATTTTCAACAACATCAGAAACAACAGCACTGACTTTATTGACATCAGGATTTAATGCAATAATGTCTTTACTTTCTAAAATCGAGAGAATTCTACCATGATCGGCAACTGAATTTGAAATAACCACCTTTGCACCGTTGGGCAACTCGTCAATCGCATTGACGGTTTTGGAATAAAAACCAAAAGGCTCAATATGAATTGCAGCAACATTGACAATATCATACCCATTCTGTTCTACTTCGCCTTCAAAAAACGGAACATGTTGAAAATAGTTGGCATCAATCTCACCATCCGCAAGCGCTTTGTTAAAAACATAGTAGTCATCAAGCACCATAATTTCGAGATCATAACCATAATCTTCTTTTAGAATACCTTTGGCAAATTCGAGAATTCTGGAATGAGGGTCAAGGGTCGAAGCGACGATAATTTTCCCTGTACTTGACTCCTCATTCTTTTTTGTGCAAGCTACTTGAAATAAAATTAGTATTACAAGCAGTGCCACAACTAATGTTTTCCTTTGTTTTTTCATAATTCCTCCTATTTTTTATTGTAGCTATATCTACATATAAAATCTTTTTCTTTTTTGACCTTTCACCTATAATCAGATCTTTTTACTTTTTTATCATACCGTGATTTTTTTACGAAAACATGATGAATTTCGAACATTTTTATACAAAATTCCCCTCTACCGTTTGTCAAGTTTTCTAGTAAAAAAATCGCCAACTCCTTGAACCGCTAGGACTATCCCGACAATTAGCGCAGTGGCAACATAGAGGACGGCGTCGTTTCGTCTCGCCCAACCATAAAGATAGGCAAGATTCCCGAGCCCGCCTGCTCCAATAGCACCCGCCATGGCAGTGTAACTAATTAACGAAACAGCTGTTAAGGTTGCTCCTGAGACGAGTGCCGGCGTAGATTCCGGAAGAAGCACTTTAAGAATAATTTGAACATTACCAGCACCCATGGATTTCGCCGCTTCAATCGTTCCTTTATCTACCTCTTGAAACGCCAGAACACAAACTCTCGCATAAAATGCAGATGCCGCTATGACGAGCGCCGGAACTGCCGCCTCTCTGCCAAGCATTGATCCTGTAAGTAATTTAGCCAGCGGAACAGCAAGAAACATAAGAATAATAAAGGGTACAGCTCTCAGTATATTGATGATAAAATCAATCACTTTCGACACATAGCGATTTTCGCGAAGTCCACCCGACCTCGTAACATAGAGTAAAACCCCGATAAGTAGTCCTATGATGACAGAAAACAAAAGCGATAAAAAGGTCATGTAGAGAGTATCGACAAACTCCGACCAAAGCTGTTCTGGCTTTAGATCTTGAAATAAATTCTCTAATATCCCCACCGTGTACCTGCTATAGTATATTGTTTCCATACTTTCTCCCTTCCAAATTATCTTTTATTTTATAACCAGTAATCAACCGTAACCAACCTATGTAAGAAAACTCTCAAACAAATCGAATTCGTTTCTTTCTAAAATGACAACGGACTTGCCATGTACCTCGTCACTTCATGTCGTGGATGTTCAAAAATTTCCTTTGCATTGCCCTCTTCAACGATCACCCCGCCATCCATAACCGCCACTCGATGGCAAATTTTTCGAACAACTTCCATCTGATGACTAATCATCACAATCGTTATCCCAAATTTTCGATTAATTTCTTCAAGCAGGGATAAAATAGAATCCGTCGTCTTGGGGTCTAGTGCACTGGTCGCCTCATCACAGAGAAGAACTTCCGGTTTATTGGCGAGTGCTCTGGCAATTCCGACACGCTGTTTTTGACCGCCACTCAATTCGCTGGGATACGCATGTTCTCGTCCTTCTAACCCAACCAATTTGATTAATTCCTGACTGCGCCTTCGTCGTTCCACTTTCGGCACACCTACAATTTCCAAAGGCAGCTCGATATTCTTTTGAACCGTCCTCGACCAAAGAAGGTTAAAATGCTGAAATATCATGCCGACATTTTGCCGAATTTCTGCAATTTCCGCATTCGTCGCCTTATTGATTTCTTTCCCCAGTATATCCAACTCACCGGAATCATGTTGTTCCAGCTGATTGATAATCCGAACCAAGGTGCTTTTTCCTGCACCTGAAAAACCGATAATACCGTAAATCTCTCCCTTTTCTATCATTAGAGAAACACCCTTTACCGCATGCGTTTTTTCCCCTCTTCCCTCAAACGATTTCGAAATATTTTTAAGTGCTATCATGTTTCCTCCGTCTTCTCTAAGCTATCCATTACGGATAAACCCTATTCATAATTTTCCACACCTTTTGCCTTTTCCTAACATTGTAGAGATAAAATACCATGACATTATTGTCTCCATAAATGAAAAACTCCCATTCTTTAGAATGAGAGTTTGGTGTGCCTTCCGGCATTATTATTATTCTCTTTTCGCTTATAAAAATTCTCCGAAGCGCACACCAAAACAGCTGCACATCATCATGTCAGCATAGTAATTTTGGGTAGCACTGTGTTTTTTCACTTTTTCCTCCGAATTTTTATTATCTAAAATTTTACACTATTTTAAAAATGTTGTCAACACCACTTTCCACTTAAATATTCTAACAAAGAAATAATTTTGTTTGCTTTAAAGATAATAATTATTAATATCTAAGCGCCAATAATTTACAAAAATAATTCCTTATTATAACTATCAATTATTTTTAAACAATCACTAGCATATGGCGTTAAATTAGCATATAAATTTTTATCTCCAATTACATAAAACTCTTTCTTAGCTCTAGTAGCCGCTACATTAATAATATTTGGTTCACTAACCGCCCAATTTGCAGCTCCCTTACTGTATTCATCAGCACCCAGTACCAAGTAAACCACTGCTGCTTCTTTCCCCTGAAAAGTATGTACAGTCCCTACATTAATTGGCTTGCCATTACTATCTTTTTTAACAAAATCTTTCAGATTAGAAGCAAGTTTATTTGCAACATTTACAAAAGGGCTAATGACATAAATTTGGTCTCTTTCATCTTTATGTTCAGGATTATCTCCTAATGAATCTTTAATTTCTGACAACTTATCACTAATTTCACTTGCTAAAAATATTGCCTGTTCACGTACAAATTTATCATCAGCTTTACCCGATTTATCATACCACTCAGCCTTACCTTTCGACTCTTCTTCAGGTACACCCAAAACCATAAGTCCATTATAAGATACTTTGTTAGCAATATCGAACATAGGACGTTTACAACGCCTATGCACCCACAATGGAATTCCTATCCACTCATCCTCTTTTTTATAAAAACCGTACTTGCTAGTAGCATCTATCAAAGACTGTGCAGAAGTATTTTGAGATAAATATTTTTCTCCAACACTGTAAATGCGTCCAATTATAGTCAAAATACCGTCATCTAAACTCCAAACGGGTTTTATTTGAGCCGGATCCCCGACAGCCACAACCTTTCGACTTCTAAAAATCGCTCCAACGCTAGCTTGCGGTAAAGCTTGTCCTGCTTCATCAATAAAAAGATTACTAATAGAATCAACACCCAAATTTCTAAACATTCTTCCAAAACTAGAAAAAGTTGTACTAATTATCGGGATACTAAAATTTATCCATTGCCAAGCAGTTATAATTAACTCATTTCCATTTACCTTTTCACGATGAGCATCTTGTTTATCCCAAATCAATATTGCTTTCTGTAAGTACCCCCTGTTATCATACAAGAACTGTTTACGAACTTTAAGTGCAACCATAAACAGTTTAGATTGCATCTCTCTAAACTCATCATTAAACCAAGGATTAAACAATTGTATACTTCGATAATCCTTGGTAAAGTCTAATTCTTCCACATTAAGTTCGCGTTCAAAATAAATCTTTATCTTTTGTTTTAAAAAGATATTTAACTCAGTATCTTTTTCATCTAAGTCCTTATTTTGTTTAATAATTAATTTTTCTTTACCTCTAGCCTTTTCTTCAATTTCACTCAATTTTAATTGTTGAGATCGGCAGTATTGTTCATAACCTTTTTGATTGTCATCTTTTTCCTGCTCTAACTTCTCTATTTCTTTTTTATAACTTTCTATTGTATTTTTTAAATCAATCCTTTTTTCTTCAAAATTATTCACATTTTTTTGAGTGTCTGCAACTTCTTGTTCCCACTTATCAAGTGATCTAAAATATTCTGCTACCTTATCCTTATAAAATATCCTTTTAAACCATAAGAAAAATAGTTTGTTCTTTATGGTTGTTTTATATCCCTTTTTAGCCTTTTCCAAACTAGTTCGCTCAGTTTTAATTTTTCCGATTAATAAATTATATTCTTGTTTTGATTCTTGAAATTTATTCTCAAAGCCTTTAATCTCATTATCTAGCTCCCTTTGTTTTTTTATCAGTTCATTCTCGGCTTTCTTTTTAATATCTTCTAATGATTTACGCTCACTTTCTATACATTTATTTATTGTTTTTAAATCTGCCTCATACATGTCTATTTCAATTTTAATTCGAGACCTCTCTTTAAGTTTTTCACTATATATTTGCATGCTCCTACGAATACTGGTCACTTTACTATATAACGCAACAAACTCCTTATAACAATCGGTTTTACTTGTGTAATTATTTACTAGATCATTATACATACTGTACAAGGTTGATTTCATTTTATCTAAATTAGTTTTTTTCCCACCCTCTAAAGAAAAAACTCCCCAATTCTTATTTTTAGTACCCTTATTAATTATTTCTTCAAAATAATCTACCTCTAATAAATCCTGCTTAAATTTATTATCAATATCCTTTAATAAAGGTAATTCATTTACTATATTTTGCACAGCAGCGTTATTCGAGCTGGCTACTAACATATTATAATTACATATTTCAGTTGGTAATTTAGCCATTGTCGCTTTCTTCTTCTCTTCATTATTTGTATAATAATCGTAAACTATACCCCCTTTAAGATTCTTAAATTCCAAATCTGTAATCGCCTTTGCTTGCCTTACTACATATTCAGCAAAAATATCCTTTAACAAAGTCGTTTTACCTGTCCCCGGAGGTCCATTAACACTACTGATATAATCTTCTTTATCCTCTTTAATTGCCAAATTTACTGCTACTTGTTGCATTAAAGATAAATTATGTTCCGGATTACTCGGAAACCTACCTAGAGGATAATTTTCAGGCTTTAAAATCTCTTGCAATAAGTATTTATTTTCTTCTGTCGGATTTTTAGTAACCAAATCTTTCCTATTAGAGACATCTAGTCCAAACAAATAACGATCCAAATTGGCACTTTGTAATTCTTTAGCTTTTTGCAAATCATTAATAAAAAATGAATGTAAATTTACAATATCCTTGCCATTATTCACAAATGAATAGCGAAAATTATCGGTTTTTATTTTGTATTTTTGTTTTAACTTATTAAAACCAAAATCGAAGTTTTTATCAAACCAATTTTTAACTTCCTCCTTTAGCTGATATTCAAATTCATGAAATTCTATTGATTTAGGAAGTTCTTTTTTTTGACAAAAATAATGTAATAAATTAACAAAAAACTTATCCTCTTCCAATTTAAAATCCCTATCAAAAGATAACAATATACCAAATTTATCACCTACTTGAAAACCTTCTATGGGTTTCTCCAAATTATACTTCTCCCTCAAAACGCTCAAAATATTGTCTTCAAATTTGAAAATATCAACATAAAAAATAAGACTTATTTTTTCTTCAATATTTGTTCTACAACCCTTTAACCACTCATCTCTCTTTTTACAAAAAAATGAGTACCAATCATCCTGCTCTAATTCATCAGCACACAGAGCTTTAAATTTTTTATTATCCTTAAGTTTAATATTTCCCTCTGACAATTGCTCTACCATTATCCAAGCATCTAAAATATCTTTTTTATTAGACTTAACTAATTTCACTACTAAATTACTCCTTTTAAAATACTAAAGTTATCACTAACTGTAACACAAATAACAATCTAATTTATATAATTATTTAAACATAATATATTGGTAAAAATCAATAAATTTAACGTACTTTTTCTCTTCAATAAATCATTCATTCTTAGTTAATTCATACAACTTATTTTCTATTACTTTTTTTTCAGCCAACAATTGTGCTACTCCTATTTCATAAACAATAACCTGTGTATATGACATTTTTTGTTTCCAATCATTGTAATCCATTTGCAATTGATTAATATTATTTTCCACTGATAATAATTCATTTGTAAGCCAATCTATCAGAACGGGTTTGCTTTCTTCACCACCAAAATACATTCTTACTAAAAATTCCGACTCCCGTTTTTCCGGCTCAATAGGGGTCTTTAAATATTCATTAAACTGTTTGATTCCCTTTTTTGTTATATGATAAATATTTTTATTAGGTTTCCCTTCTTGAATTACAACTTCTTTATTTACTAATCCTTCTTTTTCTAATCTTTTTAAAGTTGGGTATATCATTCCATAACTAGTTTTATAAAAATGTTTAAATACAGTTTCAAAAACTTCGTTTATTTCATAGCCGCTACGACTTTGTTCAATTAATAATCCTAATATAATATCTTTACCTGTCATATTCAGCTTTCATTCTCCATTCTTTATTATCCACTCTTAAATTTTATAACTAAAAGCATTTTAAATCAAATATAAGATCTTGGTTTTTATCTACCATATCTTCGCTCTAAAAATAAAAATATTAGCATTGCAATAATTGTGTAGCAAGTATTTCCTAAAAAAATCATTTCCCAACTTGTATTAAAAGGAATTAAGAAAACTGGAGCAATTCCAACACCTATATATGAAATCAAACCAATAGTCGCAAAACCTATACTTCTTTCTTCTTCTTTTTCAAAATTTCCTATTCCTACATAAAAGACCTTAAATAAACTTCCATAACCTAGTCCATAAACAAAAGCAAACAAATATATTAATATACACTCATTTAAAAATACAAGTGAAAGCTGTCCAGTAAGAACAAATATCAATGCTAAAATAACAATATTAAAATTATAAACTACTTGGTTTAAAAACTGAACTAAAATATACCCAGACCAAAAAAATAAATAATAATATCCAATAGATAGATTTATTTTTTCAAAATATATTGGCAAATAAGATACTATAGAACCATAAGTTATTGATGAAAACAATAATACAACAAAAGACATCCGAAATATTTTATTCGAAAAAACATTTTTTAAATTAAACAGCGTTTTTTCTTTTAATTTTTCAGTATTATGTGCTTCTCTTTTTAATAATAAAGACATTATCGTCATCACTAAAGCAAGTAAAAACCAAGCAGTAAATAGTAAATAAGGATTGTTATAATAAATATTCTCACCTATAATCGGAGAAAAAACTGACGCAACCGCTACAATAGCATTATATATACCTACATTGTAACTTCGATTCCTTTCATTTGCACTAAGTAAAACTAAAATTGCCGGTGGAACCAGGGCAATAGATACTCCAAATAAAATAGAGCCTACAAACATCATGTACATACTTTTATAATTAAATAACAATATAAAACAAGCTACTGAAAACAATGCACTTCCAAGTATAATTTCAGTTCTAGGTTTTAGTAAATTGACCAAAGATAGCATCCTTATTATCAATAACGAACTTATAAAAGTACTCATTACAATATTTATATCTGTTGTAGATTTATTAATATTAAACACTATTAAAGCCAATAAAGTAGTAAGCATTGAAAAAACAAAATTTATTAAAAAAGAAATAGTAAACAAATTTTTATCATTCATAACGCCTCCTTTCAAAATTGATATACACTATCTTCGGTTTTTTATTTTTATATTATACATTTTAATAATATAAATATCAAGAATATTAATGTCATTAATATATAATTTGTATAGTAAAAATGCCCACTAAGTTTTTATCCTTGCTGACCAAGTACTGAACACGTCCTTGTGAACACTTAAAGTTAATAGTATAATTACATAGAATACAACATTTGAAAAACAAACTAGTAATCCTTTACACCAAGCCTTCACAACTTATTACAATAAACTGAAAAAATAAAGCATAGCTGAATACCAGTAGATTAAAAAGGAGTTTGAAATGAGACAATTTACAGAAGATAACTTTCCAAATATTGGAGCTATTATGGCATCTAAACTTATAGTAGAAAAAGGATATAAACCTAATTTTATTTTTAGAGAAAAACCTTTTGACGAAAATGACAGTGGTTGGAGAGTTTTTTCCTGCTTTGAAGATGACGAGTATTCAGATAATGCTGATAACTTCGGATTTTATGCACCAAGTAGTATTTTAAGAATAGATAATAGTATTTCGCAGATATTACTATATAAAGGCATAGGTAGTGTCTGGGAAAGACATGGGACAGATACTGAATGGAAAGAAGTTACAGACTATCCACTAGAAGATGACTACATTGTAAAAGAAAAATTAAATAAAAATTGGTCATTTTCAATTAATAATCTATTTTTGCGTAATTTGGAAGAAAGCGATTTGATGTTTACCACTAATGACAAAACTGTGAGATTATCGCTTTGGACTTATGAAGGTAAAATAAAGGAAGAAATATTTGCGGAAAAAGAGAAGGAGATTTTAGAACGTCAAGCTGAAATTAATCCTATAAATATATACAAATTTAAAGAGGAGAATATATTAAAAATCGGATATCATATAAAAGAATATGACGAATATAAAGATTACGAATACAATATACTTTGTGCATTCTCCATTGTTGATAATGAAGAAATGATGAACTTCTTTTATTTTGATGATGATAAAGATTTAAAGTGGGCACTAGAAACTTGGAAGAGTATACACCAAACAAATTAGAATAGGATTTAAATGTTTTTATTAAGCAAAAACTTTTAAATAAGACTGTGAAAAGATTTGTGTATGACCCATCTGAATGAATATAATGTCATACACCATTTATAGAAAAAATTCATTTTGTTGGATAAATTCATAAGTAAGGTATATTCCTATGGGAGGCTAGCCTCCCATAGGAATTTTTGCATAAATAAACTAGACTGTCAAGGAAATTTCTGAATCAGCCCATACTTAAATTGTACAGTTACAATAGATGTGAGACCAAAAGAATAAAAAAGAAGAGCGAAATCCTGTATAATGTACTACTACAAAAACAAAAACGAAAGGAAATGCTCTTCATGAATAGTATACACCAAAACCAGCGATATTTACCACACACTTTAGAAACAAGATACCATGCCGTCATGACTTACCGAAACGGAAACTCCGTTTCCTTTGTCTGTCGGCGATACAAGATATCCAAAGCCTCCCTTATGCGTTGGAATAAACGCTTTGATGGAACCAAAGATTCCCTTAGGGATAAATCCCATAGACCTCTCTCTAAACACCCCCGTGCTCATACCGAGGAGGAATTTAGACACATTAAAAACTATATGAGGAAAAATCCAACCATGACGATGATTGAACTGTACGCCAAGCTAAAATGTAACAAAGGATATACCAGACATCCTTGTTCTCTCACAAGTTTGACACTTTCCACCGAAGAAAAGCCTCGAAAAGCCTGAAATGGCTTATTTTTTTTGTCAAATTCCATGTTTACGTATTGCGGAATGTATCACAACAGAATCTTGTTTCCCTGTTCTAAGAAAAGTACCTTTGACATTGCCAAACACTATCTGGAACCCCCTACCTTTGAGTTGCATCATATCTATCGCGCCCTGGAAGTAGTCCTTGCCAAAGAATCCCTCTTCCTACAGTCCCGGCTATATCAAAACTCACAGAAGATGGTCTCACGAAATACCACCGTTCTGTACTATGACTGTAC
>PDWJ01005666.1_pt1 | contig 12601 bp, 10 predicted proteins | sample 1430881 | NCBI WGS metagenome assembly PDWJ01 (sample SAMN01162460, study PRJNA174530) | Oral metagenome, whole genome shotgun sequencing project. | biome: Marine environment; feature: Marine mammal; material: Swab sample of the gingival sulcus; isolation source: swab sample of gingival sulcus... | reverse complement strand
AACCGCGCCAGCGGCTGGTAGTGGGTGATATCAAAAATCCCGTCTTTCAGACAGTCATCACGCAAATGCACCCCGACGACTTCGCCAATTACCATCAGATTGTCATCGCCTCGCAACCGGATGATCTCGACCAGCTTGCATTCCAGCGCCGCCGGAGCCTCGACCACCCGGGAACAAGCAATGGTTTCGCAGGCGGCCCGGGCAATGCCGGCATGGGTGAATTCATCACCGCCGGCAGGATCCGCAATCGCGGTGGCATTCATCACATCGCGCATCTCATAGCCAACCATATTGACGCAAAACTCCCCGGTTTCATCAATATTGGCCACGCTGTCCTTGCCCAGATGGCGATCCGGTTTTCTGGAGCTTGAGCAGAACATCACCTGCGGCGGCTGATAGGCCACGGCGTTGAAAAACGAATAAGGCGCCAGATTGTCGATCCCGTCTTTGTTGCGGCTCGAAATCCAGCCAATCGGGCGCGGCGTGACAATGGCCGAAAACGGGTTGTATTTCAGGGGGTGGCCGTCTTTGGGTTGATAAAACATGGCGCAGGGCTTTCTTCAGGGTTTGAACAGCCCTTAGCGCCATGTTAGGTCCAAGGCCAGAAAAAAAGAGGAATTGACCGGGGTGATTGAGCTTTCCCAGGAAACAAGCGATGATTTTTATGAGGTCGAAGCGCTTTATGATCTGTGTTTCGCCCCGGGGCGTGAGGCGTTGTCGTCATACCGGTTGCGCGATGGCGTCGACAAGGTGGCCGAGCTGTCGCTGGTGGCACGGGAAGAGGGCACGCTGGCCGGGGCAATCCGCTATTGGCCCGTGCGGGTTGGCGGGGCTTTGACGCTGTTGCTGGGGCCGGTGGCGGTGCATCCGACGCATCAGGGCGAAGGGCTGGGCGGCTATCTGATCCGCCAGAGCCTGCAACGGGCCAAGCAGGGCGATTGGCAGCGGGTGCTGTTGATTGGCGATGCGCCTTATTATACGCGTTTTGGCTTTGAGCTGTTGCATGGGGTGGAGATGCCACCGCCGACCAACCCGGAACGGGTGCTGGGCTATGAGCTGGTCCACGGGGCTTGGCAGGGGGTTTTGGGTGAGGTTTGCAGGGTTTAGCTTTGCATTTTAATACATTGCAATTAAACAATATAATCGAATAAAATACACAATTTATGGCCTTTATTCCCCTTGGGTTGAGACAAAAAGCGGAGGGTTGCGCCAGCCTGGGTAGGCGCAGAATGCGCCTGCCGAGGGGCAGGCAGGCGCAGCCCGGCCTATCGGCCGGGCGGGGCAGATCAGAGGAACGCATCTCTCATCCGTTCAGCGGTTACAGCGGCGCAAACGCACAGGTGAAATGACGCATCAATTTCGGCTCTTTGATGATTTTGAACCCCTGTAGCGTGTCCTTGACCTCGGCCAGTTCAGCAAAGCATTCGATGATATAATCCGCGTGCGACTGAGTATAAGTGCGGCGGGGAATGGCCAGACGCACCAGATCCATCGCTGCCGGAGTCTCGCTGCCATCGGGGTGGCGGCCAAACATCACCGTGCCGATTTCGCAGGATCGGATGCCGCCGATTTCATAAAGCGCCACCGCCAATGCCTGACCCGGATAATGCAGCGGCGGAATATGGTCCAGCCAGCTGCGAGCATCAATAAACACCGCATGCCCCCCGGCGGGTTTGACCACCGGCACGCCAAGGGCTTCGAGCCGTTCAATGATGTATTCATTGGTGCGGATGCGATAGCGCAAATAGTCTTCGTCGATGATTTCCTGCAAGCCCTGCGCAATCGCCTCCAGATCGCGCCCCGCCAGACCGCCATAGGTGGGGAAGCCCTCGGTCTGGATCAGCCGCGACCGGGCTTGTTCGGCCAGATCGGCATCATTCAGCGCCAGCCAGCCACCGATATTGGCAAACGCATCCTTTTTGGCGCTCATTGTCATGCCATCGGCATCGGCAAAACATTCGCGCACAATGTCTCGGATGCTGCGCTCCTGCTGACCCGGCTCGCGCTGTTTGATGAAATAGGCGTTTTCGGCGAACCGGCAGGCGTCAATAATGAAAGGGCGGCCATAAGCATGAGCGATGCGGGCGGTTTCGCGGATGTTTTCCAGACTGACGGGCTGGCCGCCGCCGGCATTGTTGGTGATGGTCGTCATCACACAAGGCACGTTATCCCCATGTTTTTGCAAGTATTTCTCTAACTTCTCCAGATCCATATTGCCCTTGAACGGATGCAGGTTGGCGGGGTCTTTGCCCTCATCAATCACCAGATCATCGGCGGTGGCACCGCTGGCCTCGATATTGCCGCGGGTGGTGTCGAAATGGGTGTTTGACGGGATGAATTTGCCCGCACCGCCCAGCAGAGCGAACAGGATTGCTTCGGCTGCGCGGCCCTGATGGGTGGGGATGATGTGGTCAAAGGGCATCAGATGATGCACCGCCTGACGAAAGCGCTCATATGAGGGCGAGCCGGCATAGCTGGCCTGAGTCAGCAATGCCTGACGTTCCGGCCGGCTGGTCATGCGGATCGGTTCGACGGATTTGATGCGAAAGGGCTCAATAATGGTTTTCATCGGGCTCTCCTATGGTTTCAGCCCCCGAAAAACCGTGGCAACCGTTACACGACAAAGGAGGCCAGCGCCGCGGTTGCCGCCATTTTGTGCGTGCCGCGCTCAGCGCCCTTGAGGTTGCCTGAATAATCTGAAATTTTTGCCCCGCCCGGTCAAGGCAAAAATGCACGGGCAGGGCTATGGTGAAGTTTTCTATTGTTCTTGCCTCCAGCTTTCAGTAACCCCGCAATTATGAACAAAAATCTGTCCAGGCGATTTATCTTGAGTGCATTGCTGGCGGGGGTCTCGGCCCCGGCGCTGGCGCGGGCCCCTTTGTCATCGCTGCGGCCCCACCCGCGCTCTGGCACGCCCGCAGTTCCTGCCGCCCCCCCTTCGGTCAAAGCGCTGATCCAGCGGGCGCGGTTGGGCGGTAAGGTCAGCTTTGTCGTGGCCGATGCCAAAACCGGGCGGGTGTTGGAAACCAACAAGCCACTTTTGCCCCAGCCCCCGGCCAGCGTGACCAAAACCATCACCGCGCTTTATGCGCTGGATGCGTTGGGGCCGTATTTTCGCTTCAAGACCCGATTGATGGCCACCGGGCCGGTTCAAAACGGGCGACTGGCCGGAGATCTGGTGCTGGTCGGGGCAGGGGATCCCAGCCTGACCACCGATGATCTGGCCGAGATGGCCGCAGCGCTGAAACGGGCCGGGGTGCGTGCCATCAGCGGCAAGTTCAAGGTCAACATTGCTGCTTTGCCCTATATCAGAAGCATCGACAGTGGCCAGCCCGAGCATCTGGGCTATAACCCGGCGGTGGCGGCGCTGAATCTGAATTTCAACCGGGTGTATTTCGAATGGAAGCGTCGCGGCGGGGGCAGCGGGCGTTATGACATCAGCATGGATGCCCGCACGGATCGTTATCGGCCCCGGGTCAGCTCGGCCAAGATGCGGGTGGTGAACCGGGAATTGCCGGTTTACACCTACAAGGATGCCGCAGGGGTGGACAGCTGGACAGTGGCGCGCCGGGTTCTGGGCAAGGGCGGCGGGCGCTGGCTGCCGGTGCGCAAACCGCATCTTTATGCCGGGGATGTGTTTCGCAGCATGGCGCGGGCTCAGGGCATCCGGCTGCCGGCGGCGATCGAGGGCAAAGCTGCACTCAAGGGCCGGGTTCTGGTGCAGCATAACAGCGATGAGTTGCCGGTGCTGCTGAGGGGATTGTTGAAGTATTCCAATAACATGACAGCCGAAACCATCGGCATGACCGCCAGCGCAGCACGGGGGTATCATGTGCGCTCGCTCAAGGGCTCTGCCAAGGAAATGACCAAATGGAGCACATCCCATTCCGGGGTGAAAAAATCCAGATTTGTGGATCATTCCGGGCTGGGGGCGGGCTCGCGGCTGACGGCGTCGGATATGGTCTCGGCGCTGGTGAAACAGGGGCCGAACGGGTCGCTGGCGCATTTGCTGAAACATATTCCGATGCGCGATGGGCGCGGCAAGGTGATCAAGGGCCACCCGATCAGGGTTTACGCCAAAACCGGGACGCTGAATTTCGTTTCGGCGCTGGCGGGGTATGTGAATGCGCCGGATGGTCGGCAGCTGGCTTTTGCGATTTTTGCGGCGGATGAAAAACGCCGGGCCGGGTTGGCGAAATCGGATCGGGCTGCCCCGAGGGGGCATAAAAGCTGGAACAAAGCGGCCAAGCGGTTGCAGCAGGAACTGATCGAACGCTGGGTGGCGGTTTATGGGGGGTAGGCCGGGCCTCTGGTGGCTTTGAAAATCACCCGCTCAACCGTTTTTGGGGCGCGGCTTTACCAGTCATTAACAGCTTGCCCCGTATGTTCGCAATATGTTCTTGGCGTTACAACGATTCATAAGGCTGTTGTCACGGCTGGCGGTTTTCAAACGGGGATTTGCTCCGTTTGGGGTGGTTTTGCTTGCAGCTCACAAAGCCCCGCCGCGATTAGACCCGTGCTTGGGCCGAGAATGGAGGGTATCAACCACTCGGCATCGGGCTGGCGAAAAGGGACTGCTGCCTTGGCCGGTTGGACCGCCAGAGCCTTTATCCATTTCAGGCCTGCCTCATGCTTTGCCGTTCAGGGCAGAATATGCCGTGCCCGGGCACCGCGTTCAATCGCTGCGCCATGCAGGCGGTCGATGTTCAGCTCATAGCGAATTTCTTCCAGCAGGCGCAGTTCGGGGTTGCGCAAGGTGCCATCGGCGGCGGCCACGTCACAGGCCAGCGCATAGGCGGTTTCGTAAAATCGCTCGGGCAGATCGTTGCGGATCAGGCCAAACAGGGCATCCAGCCCGTCTTCTTCGCCAAACAGATCGAACACGGTTTGCGAAACGGTTTTGATCCGGTCGACATCATAACCAGCAAACACTGGCAGATGGTTAACGATGGCCTGAATGGTCACCAATTCCGAGGTTCTGATATTCTGATCCGAGGCTGAGACCGCAATCATGACGGCGATGAGGCAATCTTGTGGGCTGAGGGGATTTGTTGTTTCACGCAACGGAGTTTTCCTGATTTTAGCTCATTTCTGTGGCCACAGATTATTGACGCCGGGCGGGTAGGGCAATAGGGACGGGGCAAAGCCTGTGACAATACCGCAAAAAACCGCCGAGGAAGTGTAAAAAATGTCCGATCTGCAAGACGCCGCAATGAATTCTAAAGCCTGGCCCTTTGAAGAGGCGCGCCGGGTGCTCAAGCGGCTCAATGGCAAGGCTCCGGAAAAGGGCTATGTGCTGTTTCAAACCGGCTATGGCCCCTCTGGCTTGCCCCATATTGGCACATTTGGCGAAGTTGCCCGCACCACCATGGTGCGCCACGCTTTTGAAACGCTCAGCGATATTCCCACCCGGCTGATCTGCTTTTCCGACGATATGGACGGGTTTCGCAAGGTGCCCAGCAATCTGCCCAATCAGGACATGCTGGCCGAAGATCTGAACCTGCCCCTGACCCGGGTGCGTGATCCGTTCGGCACCCATGAAGGTTTTGCCCAGCACAATAATGCGCGGCTCTGCGCGTTTTTGGATGGTTTCGGGTTTGATTATGAATTTGCTTCGGCGACCGAGTATTACACCAGCGGCAAATTCGACGAAATGCTGATGACCGCGCTGGAGCGTTTTGACAAGATCATGGACATCATGCTGCCCACGCTGGGGGCGGAACGTCAGGCGACTTATTCGCCATTTCTGCCGATCTCGCCCAAAACCGGCCATGTGTTGCAGGTGCCAACCCTTGAGCGCAATGTGGAAAAAGGCACGATTGTATATGAGGAACCCGATGGCGAGCGCATCGAAATTCCGGTTACTGGCGGCCATGTGAAAATGCAGTGGAAGCCGGATTGGGGGCTGCGTTGGGCCGCGCTTGGGGTGGATTACGAGATGTCGGGCAAGGATCTGATCGAGAGTGTCACGCAATCCAGCAAAATCTGCTCCGCCCTTGGCAAGCGTCCGCCGGTCAGCCTGTCTTATGAGCTGTTCAATGACGAGCAGGGGCAGAAGATTTCGAAATCCAAGGGCAATGGGTTGACCATGGAAGAGTGGCTGAATTACGCGCCGCCGCAATCGCTGCAATATTTCATGTTCCAAAAACCAAAGACCGCCAAGCGGCTGTATTTTGACGTGATCCCCAAAGCGGTGGATGAGTATCACCAGCAGTTGCGCGGCTTTGCCGATCAGGATCTGAAAGCGCAGCTGGCCAATCCGGTGTGGCATATCCATGGCGGGCAGCCTCCGGCCAGCAATCTGGTGGTGCCCTTTGCCATGCTGCTGAACCTGGCCAGCGTGTCCGCGGCCGAGGATAAGGGCAAGATGTGGGGCTTTATCCAGCGTTATGCCCCCGATACCAGCCCCGAAACCCACCCGGATCTGGATGCGGCCGCGGGCTATGCGGTGAAGTATTATAAGGAATTCGTCGCCCCCAACAAAACCTATCGCGCCCCGGATGAGGCCGAGCGCAGCGCTTTGCTGGATTTGCAGGCCCGTCTGAAAGATTGGGATGGGCCGGCGGATGCGGATGCGCTGCAAACCATGGTGTTTGCGGTGGGCAAAGAGCATGGGTTCGAGCCGCTGCGCAACTGGTTCAAGGCGCTTTACGAAGTGCTGCTGGGGGCGTCGCAGGGCCCGCGTTTTGGTGGTTTTATCGCGCTATATGGCATTCAGGAAACGGTGGCGCTGATGGACAAGGCTCTGGCCGGAGAATTGCTGTAAGACAAAGGCGGGCGTTATGAGCAAGGCGGATCAACTGAAATGGGATGCGAAATACAGCCAGCCGGATCATCAGATTGAGGGCGGCGAGGCCAGCTATATGCTCAAACGGTTTGCCGATCAGGCCAGCGGCAAACGTGCCTTGGATGTGGCCAGCGGCACCGGGCGCAATGCGCTCTATCTGGCGGCGCGCGGCTTTGAGGTGGAGGCGCTGGATATTTCGCCGGTTGGCCTGCAGCGGTTGGAGCGCGAGGCGCAGGGGCTGACAGGCGTGGTGCAGACAAAGCAGGTTGATCTGGAGGGCTATGTACCGCCGCGCGATTGTTATGATCTGATCGTGGTCACCAATTACCTGAACCGCCCGCTGATCCCACATCTGGGCCGGGCATTGCGCCTGTCCGGCATTTTGGTGATGGACACGTTCATGGTGGACGAACGCAACCAAAAGAACACGCACCGGCCCGAATATCTGCTGAAACGCGATGAGTTTCTGGATTATTTCCACACCGGCTTTGAGGTGTTGCAATTCGAAGATTATTGCCGTGAGCCCAGCGGCTGCGGCATGTGGAAACAGGCGATTGCGGTGCGGCGCACAGGTTGAGCTTTTGAAGTTCAATATGCCAGAAAAAATTTTATTCTCAATTTATTGCGCATCTCGATTATTGCGCATCTCAATGAGTGTGTCTCATAAATAATAAAGCACCTAATCCTGCCAAATGGCGGGAATTCTGTTCAAGTAATTCCAGTGGTGAGCCGACCTTAATATACCTTTTGAATACCACAATCCTGCCAAAATCAGACTTCATGGGTTTAGATAGAGCTGCTAGGAGCAATGCAGATGAATGGACTAGGCCCGGATAATGCCTTTTGGATTGATGGAGAATGGATCGGTTGGGATAGCGTCATTGATCCTGAGGAAGACGAGTATAGCCGCCTTAAGCAACTTGAGCACGAGGCAGACCTGCGTATGCGATATCCAAAAGCTGATCTGAGTCTGATACCCTATTTGGAAGATTTGCTGGGCCTAGCGGAATCCTATTATTACGAAACAGGCAAACACCTCAATGTTTATGGCGATATTGGCGAGCTTTTCGGTGCAATCGCCTTTGGCATCAAACTCCACAAGAATAATGCCCAAGGTTCTGATGGCAGGCTCGGAAATGATTTTGTTGAGATAAAAACAATTTCCCCGATGAGCAGGAAAGAGCGCAAGATAGTGCGGTTGGACAGGCACTTCAGCAAGTTGCTCATGGTTAAAATCGACAATGATTTTCAGATTTACGGACGCCTTGTGAAGCGGGGTGATTTACTCAAAAGAACGGGTAATAAAACCAGCCATAATATGACGCTTTCATGGGGTCACATGCCCGGAGCGGATGGGTGTTTTACCTCATAGTTCATATTTGCTCCAAATAATACACCTTTGAAGCACTGGCCTGGAGGTTCTAGCCTTGCTCTGCTTGGCCAGAACCTCCCCCTTGCCGGACACCGTACGCTAAGGTTAATTTTGATTAACCCTTGTTTGTTAACTTCCCCTCTATTCGGGCCAGAGCCTGAATTTTTCAACACGAACCAACATTTGAGCGGATCTGTGGTGGGCTCTTCGGCCCCTGTGGCCTTGGTGCCATGTGTCATATGTTCCGATGATGTGAAAAGGGGTTAGGATGAACAAGGCAATCACCGATGGGCTGGTTTTTACACCGCCACAATTTGCAAATGGTCTGGATGTGTGGTCCAGCCAGGACGGCACGGCCGGCGCGGACACATATGAGAACGCCACCAATGCCGCGCTGGTGGCCGCGGATCAGGATTTTGGCGGCTGTCTGGAACTGCTCAAAACCAGCGCCACGCAAAAGCTGCGCTATATGGGCCAGACCCCGATTTTGCCGGGCTGTTATCTGCGCATCACCGCCCGGGTCAAGGCAGTCAGCGGCAATCTGGCAACGGTGCGGATTGCGGGCTGGGCCGGGGATGGCTCGGACAATCACGTTTCGGGGCTGGTCGAGGCCGGACCGGAAGCGACCATGACCAGCTATGGCGATGTGGTGACGGTTTCGGCGATTGTCGGCACCGGGGCGCGCAGTGGCGTGGATATGGTCTGGGGCAGTCAGCCGGTTTACGGCCATTTCGGTCTGGATCTGACCGGGCCCACCGGCGGGGTGGTGCGCATTGATGATATTGAAATCGAAGATGTCACCAGCGCGTTTTTGCGCGATATGATGGATTGGGTCGATGTCAAGGATTTTGGCGCGGTGGGGGATGGGGTCACCGATGACCAGCCCGCTTTTGAGGCGGCCGATGCTGCCGCCAATGGCCGCCGGGTGCTGGTATCGGCCGGCACCTATCATCTGGGGGATCATATGACCTTTGAAAACCCGGCCCGGTTCGAAGGCACCGTGACCATGCCCGCCGATAAGCGTCTGGTTTTGCTGAAAAACTTTGACCTGCCCAGCTATATCAATGCTTTTGGCAATGAAAAGCTGGCGCTGGAAAAAGCGTTGCAGGCGCTGCTGAATTTCTCGGATCATGAATCGCTGGATATGTGCGGGCGCCGGGTCGAGCTGGACGGACCGATTGATGTGCATGGCGTGGTGGGCAACAAAAATGCGTTTGCCGTGCGCCGGGTGCTGCGCAATGGGCAGCTCAATGCCGTGGCCAGTAATGGCTGGGATACCGAGGTGGTAACGTCCAACGGTACCTATTCCACCAGCGCCCCCAACACGCTGACCAATGTCGCCAATGTCGCCAATATCCCGATTGGGTCGCTGGTGACCGGCAATGGGGTGGGGCGCGAAGTCTATGTGCGCTCGAAAAACATCGGCGCCAATACCGTAACGCTGAGCCTGCCTTTGCATGATGCCGTGGGCACGCAGAATTACACCTTCACCCGGTTCAAATACATTCTGGATTTCAGTGGCTTTAATGCGCTCAGCCGGTTCCAGCTGGATAATGTCGAGCTGTTCTGCAACGGCATCGCCAGCGGCGTGATGCTGGCCCCCGGTGGGATGTTGCCAAAATTCCGGGATTGCGCGTTCATCAAGCCCAAGGATCGGGGGATCACTTCGATCGGCGCGGGGTGTCAGGGGCTGCAGCTGGACCGGTGCCAATTTGCCTCGAATGAGCAAGCCATGCGGGCGCAGGACCGCACCACCATTGCGTTGAATGTGAACAAGAACGACCCGAAATTGCGCGACAATCAGGTGCATCGTTTCGCTCATTTCGCCATTCTGGCCGGGCGGGGCAATGTGATCGAGGGCAACCACTGGTATCAGGGCGATGAGGAATCCAACGCGCTGCGCACCGCCGGGATTGTGTTTACCGGGGTGAATGTGCGCTCAATCGTCAATGGCAATTATATTGACAACTCTTTTGTTGAGATGAGCAATGAGCACGAGCCCGAGCCTGACAATGTCGATGGGTTCACCTTTGGCGGGTTGAACATTGTTGGCAATACTTTTGTGTCGATCAATGTCGCGCCCTGGTTCAAATGGATCGTGATCACCCCTTATGGCAGTGGCCATTCCTTGCAGGGGTTCCATGTGATCGGCAATACGATCCGGGCGCTCAATGGTCAGGTCGATCGGATCGAAGGGGTCGATACCAGCCACGCCACCCTTGATTTTGGTGCGATGCGCAATGTCAGCTTTGAGGGCAACACCTTCAACAACATCAATGACTGGACAATCAGCCCGGTGACTCTGGAGCATAATCAGGCTTCGGACAACAATATCTGGACGGTGGATTTCGCCCCCTATCTGCCCTTTGGCGGGTGGGCGCGCAAAGTCACCGCGGTGGTGGCGGATGGTCTGATCCGGGATGGCAATAACAGTCGGGTCACGGCCATGCCCTATACGGTGAAAGAGGTCGGGCCCAATCATGATCAGATCCGCCTGAACTGGCCAACCGCGTGCCGGGGTAAGGTGCAGGTGACGGCCCGGGTGGATCAGCCGACCTAGAGCCGGCCTTGCACAAAGACAGAACAAACAGCGCCGGTGTTCCGGCGCTGTTTTTGGGCCGATGCACGGGTGTTTTTGCCCATTTACAACAATAGATTGGTTATATTCTTCAAAATTGTTGTCAAAATCAAAACCTTTGCTATGCTGCCCCTACAGAGCGCCATCTAAGGTGCCGTGAAATAGTGGACGAGACGAGCAGTGTCTGATCCTGAAATCTCAAACTGCCGCGCCTTGCGGTTGGTTTTCGCTGTGGAGTTGCTCCATATGCGGGGTTTGGCCTGTTTGCCCTCGTTGAAAGGGTTTTCAGGACGTGGCTGATCGCAGCAAAAATCGGGCTTTTTCCAGGATGCTGGCGCAATACAAAGTCAGTAATCCTGATATGGTTGGGGTTCGGCGGGCTGAAATGGAGCTGGGCACGGGGGCCATCGCCTATCAGTTGAACGACCGTGGCGCGCGCAAGCTCTATCAGGCGCTGTCACGGCAAGCCGAAAAACCGCAGGAGGAGCGATAACATGCCCTCTCACAGTTTTACCGCGTTTCGCTGGACCGGCACCGGTTACAATTCGACCTACAACACCTCTTATGATGTGGTGATCACCGATGATGACCCGTCCTATGATGGCGGAATAGACTTCAATGAAAGTGTCAGTATTGATGGCGGCCCCCCGCTTTGGACATCCGGGGCGCCCTATGTGATCCGGGTGCCGTTTCAGGATGTGAATGGCAATCACCATGTTGAGGATTTTTATTTCTTCAATGCCGGTGGTGATTGGTATTTCGCCCCCGGTCCGGACTCGGATTTCACTGTAGGCTCATTTTTTGGCGTGTATCAAGGCCATACGGTGGGCTGGGATTATGATGATGTGGCCTGCTTTGTGCGGGGCAGTCTGATCCAGACCGATCAGGGGCCGGTTCCGGTGGAAAAGCTGCGCAAAGGGCAGGGGATTTGCACCCATGATGGGGGCAGCGAGCCTTTGCGTCTGGCGCTGAGCCGTAAGATCGGGGCCGCTGAGCTGGCCCGAAACCCCAAGCTGCGTCCGGTCCGGATCATGGCCGGCGCTTTGGGGGGCGGGCTGCCGGAACGCGATTTGCTGGTGTCGCGCCAGCACCGGATGCTGGTTTCGTCCAAAATCGCCAGCCGGATGTTTGGCCAGACCGAAGTGCTTGTGGCCGCGATCCGGCTCTGCGATCTGCCCGGGGTGTTTGTGGATGAGGAGATTGACGAAGTCGAGTATTTCCATCTGGTGTTTGACGAACATCAGGTGATCTATGCCGAAAACGCCCCGACCGAAAGCCTGTTTGCCTGCGGTCCTTCCTTATCCGCGCTGACCGATGCGGCTAAGAAAGAGCTGTTTGCGATCCTGCCACAGCTGGCCGAGCCCTTTCACCTGGTCACCGCCGCCCGTCTGATGCCTGATAACCGTTTGCAGAAACAGCTGATCCGGCGGCATCTGAAAAACGATCAGGCGGTGCTGGGGCGTGCCGATCCGGCAATGCCTCTGTGATTCCCCTCGGATGGCGCTTTTGGCGGCTGTTTCGGGCGGTGCGCTCAACAGCTCGTGGAAAATCCGACATAATTAGGTGAATTTCCGGTTATAATTTTTCGAAAATCCCGGTTTTTACGCAATATCTGCAACAGTGGCTATTTCCAGCGCCCAAAGCTGCCGTTAGTCTGGGTAGACATGAAATGACCTGGCAGAAACGATTCCGCCGGGCAAAAACCGAACTCTTTGGGAGGAGTATTTTAATGGATCGTCGCTCATTTTTGAGAACATCTGCGCTGGGTGGATCGGCTGCCGCTGCATCCGCACTGGCCGCACCCGCCTATGCGAAAGGCAAAGCCAAACTGGTTATGGTAACGGCTTGGGGCCGTGGCTTGGCA
>PDWJ01004335.1_pt1 | contig 12601 bp, 8 predicted proteins | sample 1430881 | NCBI WGS metagenome assembly PDWJ01 (sample SAMN01162460, study PRJNA174530) | Oral metagenome, whole genome shotgun sequencing project. | biome: Marine environment; feature: Marine mammal; material: Swab sample of the gingival sulcus; isolation source: swab sample of gingival sulcus... | reverse complement strand
TTGGTATCAGACGCCTCATAGGCAAGGGCAGCGGCTGTGGGTTCATTGAGTATCCGCACCACGGTGAGCCCTGCGATCTCCCCTGCTTCCCGGGTGGCCTGGCGCTGGGCATCCGTAAAATAGGCCGGGGTGGTAATGACCGCTTTTGTAACATCCTGGCCTGTTATTCGCCGTGCTCTCTCCTTGAGTTCCTTGAGGATAAAAGCGGAAATCTCCTGGGGGGTGTAGGTATTTTGTCCCAGGGCAACTTTTTCCTGTGAGCCCATAAGGCGTTTGATGGAAAGAACCGTGTTGTCAGGGTACAAGGTTGCCTGATTTTTAGCCGGGGCCCCCACACAGATCGTCCCGGTTGTGCCAATCCCCACACAGGAGGGCAAAATACCGTTATCATTTTCCTTTAAAACGGTTGAGTTGCCATCCATAACAAACGCAACTTCAGAATTTGTCGTACCAAGATCTATGCCGATAATAGGTTCCATATAAAAAAATCCCTTTAAAATTTAGTCCGCCACAATCACCTGGGCATACCGTAACATCTGATCACCTCTTTTAAAGCCTGTGGATACGGTTTCCACCACCGTTCCCTTTTCCACGCCCTCTATTACCCTTGATTCCAGGGCGTTCATCTCCATGGGATCAAACACGGTGCCCGTGGGAACGACAGGATGAATGTCCAGCAGGGCAAGGGATGCGTCAAATTTCCGGATGGCCATATCATATCCATCACGGATATTGTTCATATTTTTCGATGCCCGCTGGAAAAACCCCATTTTTGCCCCGGATGCGGGACAAGCATCCCTGCCCCGCACCAGACTGTCCCGGACATCAAGAAAGTACGACACGGTTCTTTTCTCCGTCTCCATCCGAACATTTTGCTCTAACAGGGCGATCTGCTTTGTCTTCTCATTAAATTGCGCCACCACCTCACCATAGGCGTCTGTCATGGCGGTGATCTGATTCAACGCGTTTAAGGTGCGGTGCTGCTCCCTGTTTTGCATCTTGATCTCCTGTTTTAAGGCCGTAAATTCAGACAGCAGGGTGTAAAGATCACAGGTATCCGGTGTCACGGACAAGGTGGGTGGGGCTTGGTCCGGCACCTCAGAAAGCCAGGCTTGAAAATCTTCAAGAATCTTGGTTTTCCAGGGTTGTAATCCATTGGCCCCGGACATGGTCCGGTCCTGGGATCTGTTGTTATCCCAACCGATCTTTGGCACCCTTTTTAAAACAGGTTTACAAGCGTGTATGATGGTTTCTTTTATTTTTATAACCTGATGAATGGCCTTTTTGTACCAGCGATCCGGCCCTTCTTCCCTCTCCTTTGACCCTGCATCCATTGAGTTGTCCATCTATGTTTCCTTCCCCATGCCGGCGGCGTTTAACAGCTCCTGCAATCCCGGTGTACGCCGGGTGATTTTAACCGATGAGGCAAGGGTTTCAATGGTCTGTCTGGACTCCACATTTTTCAGTGCAGAAAAGAACTCCGTTGCCACCCGGGTTCTTAGATCTTTGATGGACTCATAGGCTGCTGTTATCTGTTGAAACACGTCAGGATCTTTTTCCGGGCTGTGGGTCTTGACCAGGTGAAGATACTTTTTTCTGATCTCCCGGTCTGTTGCATTCAGGGGTAGTCCTAGAACAAGATAAGATTTTAGCATATACATCCTTACATTTGATGATCAAGTTACAATCATTTTTTAACGTTCAAATTTTATACCCTAGTCAAGAAATACGGTTTTGACTTCTCTGGACAATTTCTTTTTTACCTCATCCCCAAAAAAAAGATTGACCATCAACACCATCTCGGAAATTTCGTAATTATCTGCTATGATATCCTTTTTAAATTTTTTTAATACAGGCACCGGTGCACCACGCAATCCACTTTCGTCAATAATCCCCTCCAGGGTGCGCGTCAACCGATTAAACGTCTCTTGGTATACCCGGGGATTTTCCCGCTTCATCTTTTTTGCATGGTCCTTGAACATCTTTTTTAGAAAAGGGTCTTCAAGCAGGCCAAGATCCACCATATCTTCGGGCAAAAAACCAAAGGGATCAAATGCCTGGTCATCATCGTAGTCATCATCATAGTCATCATCGTAGTCATCATCATAGTCATCATCGTAGTCATCATCATAGTCATCATCGTAGTCATAAAACGGATCATCAAACAAATCATCCAGGATTTCAAACTCAAGGGTCTGGAGCGCATGGCGGCAGGGTCCATGGGTATAACGGGAGAGGCGCTCTCCGGCAGCCTTGAATGCTTTCTTCATTTCAGAATCTGCATCCTCGACCAGATCCATCAGCCGGTCCACATCCCACAGATCATCCCCTATACCTTCCAGGGCTAAAGCATAAAACGTCAACAACTCACGATTGGCGTCTTTTTTTCCTGTTCGGAGCCGTCGATCCAATTCACTTTGAAAAAGGGTAAAATAATCCGGTGAAAGACTCCGATCCATAAACCGGATGAGGTCATCACTGTTCAAGAGCTTTACCACCTTATCGTCAGTCTCTAAAATCAGCAGGTGAACTTCAAGATATGCAAAGAGATGCTGCCACTCCCGTGGGAAAGGCGATAAAAGCGACAGCAACTCTTCCGAGGTCAGGCGCCTGATCTGTCCAAGTTCTTTTTTAAACACCGCATCAATTTTATTAAAGACCTTTGCATAATTTTTTCTGGGTTTGTTTTCAGCATCCATGCGAAGCATGAAAACAAGTTTAAGCCTTTGGAATAAGGGGAATTGATCCAGATATACCCCAATGGTCTTTTCAGACATTTTCGGTTGTTCACAAATTTGATAAAATAACTCTTTTTCCTGTAACAGCAGGGTATTGGTACCCATATCAAGCGCCACTGCTTTTTCCAGATCCTGCCGGGCCCGCTGATAATTACATTTCCCCACGCTCCTATCCGCAGAAATGACAAGGGAAATGCTGTGCATCTCCTGGACCCGGTTATCATAGGGCGCAAGCTCCATGGCTTTTTTAAGAATGGCCTCGGCTTTCCGGAAGGCGTTTTTATCATGATACACCGAGGCCAGTTCGATACAGGGATAGGGATCATCGGGGAATGCCTCGCACATGGCAAGCAACAGCTTTTCTTTGATCTTTTTGGCATCCCTGGACATGACATTCATCCGGATCACCAGTTCATAAAGTTCTCTGTTACCGGCATCACATTGGAGTCCCCGGGCCGCACACTGCATCCATAAGCTGTCCATCTTCATATTGCGCGCAAGGCCAAATCGTGTTGCGGTCTGGTCAGTCAGGTTCATCAGCTCGTCCTGGTTTCCTCCCCAGACAGTAACCCTGCACACGTATGACAATATTGCAGATTCCACCATGGTCAGGATCTGGGGATCCGGCTCTGTTTTTTTCAGAAGATCAAGATATTTCGCCGCATTATCCAGGAGCCGGTCCATGAATAAGATTTTCCGCTTGGCTTGCAACAATTTGGCTCTGCGGGGCAGCAGGGATTTTTCCAATGCAATGAACGCTTTTTCACCGGTCATGTTGCCCTGCCACAATGTCTCCAGAAGATATTGCGCAGCATACTCAGGATTCTGCGGCAAAAGTTGCTTTGAAAAGGTCAGAATCAGTTGCCCCATTGTCTTGTCAAAGGAATTCTTTGCTTCCTTTTCAATTATTTTTTCAGCCGTGTCCCAGGCGTCCAGGGCCCCTTTCCAGAAGCATGCCGCAATGGTTTTGTTTTCTTTGATGGGGGCCCGTTCCTGTACGGCTTGAACAGTCTGACCAAGCACGGCTGCAATTTCAGCAAATACCGAAACGTCGGGGATCATGGAGATCGCCTTGTACATGTTCTTGTCATCCCCCTGACCAAACAATGCCATGGCTTTGCAAAACATTCGGATATGTGAAAAAGCCGAACTTCTGGGCAACGTTTTCATTCCGTCCACAGCTTGCTGCCATTGACCTTTATCCATCAGACCAAGACATTTTTGAACCACAGGGGCATCCCGGGAAATAAAAAAAGAGAGGTCTTTCTTAACCCAGAAATCCCAGCCCCCCTGGGTGACCAGTCGATCGGCAAGCAAAACACCGATTCGGGGATCGGTCCCTTTCCGGGCAATATATTGCTGGATGTAATCAAAGGCTTTGCCCATATCGCACAATTCAATAACAAAGGCGATGCTGTCCAGATCAACAAACTCGGGGGCCGGCAGACAAGCCATGGCCTGTTTGCGCAGGGATGCGGCCTCCACAGTCATATCTTTACCGGTAAGCTCCTTTGCTTTTAGCATATACGCCAGAAACAATTTGCCATGCCCCATCTGAACCAGTTCTCTGGACTTTGCATTTTTAATGGCCAGTTTATACATTTTTATGGCATCCCGGAATTTTTTGGCCAATATGTACTGATCTGCTTTTTCCAGAAGCTCATCAAAGGTCAATTTTGCAATGCGCCGCTGCTTTTCTTTTGCTTTCTTTTTTGTTTTTTTATTTTTTTTTGCCATTCACATACCCTCTGTAGTTAATCGCAGACCCTGTCTGATCATTGATGAATCGGCTGCAATCCCCATAGTTACCAAACAATCTCTTACGGGGAACAAAGCGCCGGGAAGCCCTTTCCAACAACAAGGCTTCTGTCCGGAAGCACCCAAAGCGCGGAACAGCGGGGAGACGAATCCAGCAAAAGCTGTCCCTGTTCAGGGCCAAGGATAAACAAAGTGGTTGCCAGGGCATCGGCAAGTTCGGCACTGGGAGCGATGACCGTGACGGCAATACTTTTACCGGCCGAAGCCAGCAGCTCTGGATCTAAAATATGATGTTTCCGTTTTGTGGGGCCGTTGTCCCCGGTAATAACATACTGGTAATAATCCCCTGATCCGCACACACCAGCATTGGAGACCTTGATCACACCCAGCATACCCTCCCCCCGGGGATCCTGGATGCCCACTGTCCATTCCCGGTTTCCATAGCAATACAGATCTCCACCAGCCTCAACCAGGGCTGAGGGCACGCCCTGCCGGCGAAGGGTTTGGGCGGCTGCGTCCATTACGGTTCCCTTTGCAAGCCCCCCAAGGTCCAGGGCCATCCCGGCGTCAGGCAGAAAAACAGTATGCTGAACAGGATCAATCTTTACTTTTCGATAGTCCACGAGTGCGGCTTTCTCCTTTTCAGCCTTTTCCTGGTAGTAGTAAGGCAAAACCGTTACCGCCCCGATGGTGATATCAAACACCCCTTTTGAGGTCTTGCAAAACCCCAGGGCCCGGTCAATGAGATCAAACACCGGCTCTTCCACCTGCACAGGACGTTTTCCGGCCCAGAAATTTACCTGGCCCACAGCACCGCTGCCGTTGCGGTGATCGAACTGGGCTTCAAGGCGGGCAATGGTATCAAATGCGGCCCCGGAGGCCGTTGCCCCCTTAACCGGATCCACATCGCAAAGCCTCATATGAACCACGTTCCCCATGGCGACCCCGGCAAATTTCAAGGGCGGCTCCTGAAACGACGAGGCTTGACTGGCCTGCCGGACACCACCGGCGAAAAGGCAAAGCATGACCACGGTGACAACGCCTGCCCCAAGCACCGTAAATACCCCAGCCCGTCGACACCAGGCCCAGGATACGGCAGGCTGATGCAGCGCCAGGGGAAAAATCGAAAACAGGCCCACCAGACCCACCAATGCCATGGCCCGATCAAGCCCCCCAAAGGTTTCAACCAGCAGCCCGCACAGAACCGGTCCAAGCACAAAACCGGCATTGGCCGCACCATGGAACCACCCCATAATCCGTCCCTGGTGTACGCCCATACCCGAAGCAAGGGCCATTGAGGCAGGAAAAGAGACAGCCGCCCCCATCCCGAGAAACATGCCGCAGACAATAAAACCTGGTGCGGTTGTCATATATCCGGTCACACCGAAACAAAGCGCACTTAAGGAGAGCCCGGCCACGGTCAACCATCCACGATTCATCCGGTCCGCAAGCCATCCCCCCAGGGGCAGAGCCATGCAGGTAACCAGGCTGGGGAGCGCAAACAGAAGTCCCACCAGCCAAGTGGGGCCATGCAGGTTTTCCGCCAGCAACACCGGGTAAAAGGTGACCAGGGATGCGGTGCAAATTGTTCTGCCGCATATTGCCGTCAAAAGCGGCCAGGACTTTGGGTTTAACGTGGATTTTTTTATGTTTTCCCAAGAATCGTTTTGGAAAACGCAAATTGTGGTTGTCAGCCGCGGGGGCGTGAACAGAACAATCACCCCAAGACAAACGGCCATGCAGGCAACAAGAAAAAGAAGAACCGGCGAAAGGTTGCGGTGAAAGTAAAGCAGGCCGCCCAGAATGGGACCCAGGAAAAACGCAACGTTGTAGCACGCATTGCACCATCCGAATATCCGCCCCCGGTGCTGTTCCGGAAATAGCGCGCCAATGGATGCCGTGGCCACGGGTTTCATTATGCCCGTTGAAAGGCCCAGGCAGATCTGAACGATATAGATCAGATCCTGATTCACACTGCCCAACACCGCCAGCGGGGCAACCACGCCCAAAAGGGATGAGATCACCAGAAGGGGTTTGGGACCGATGTTATCGGACCAGTGTCCGGCCAGGGGAGAAATGAAAAATTTTGCCAGGAAATACCCGGAAAAAGCAACCCCCAGCATCAGGCCGTCCTTTTGCCCGGTCAAAGCAAGCAAAGGGACGGCAAAGGCGAAGACACCAACGCCCAGCGTCGATACGAACACCGCTGCCACCAGGCTGTACAACGTTTGCAGCGATGGTGTTCCGCAGTTTACCATCCCCTGTGTTTGCATTTACAGGCGTGGGATCAACGCGCCTGCATTAATGCCCGTGCAACCGCCAGTTTGATCCCATCGGAAGACATGGATGCTTTGGCTACGCAGTCGACATTCGTGCTTTGTTTTTCAATGATTTTGCCGGGAATTTCATCTTTGGCCTTCTTGGTAATCTCCGCTTGTTTGCCTTTCTCGGTCTGCTCATAGGTTGTCAATTCAATATTGGCAATTTTACCTGCGGCAATGGTCACCTCAACCACAATTTTTCCAGGGTGTTTCTTTTTATTATACCCTTTGGCCTGGCCGGTATACTTGCCGTCCTTGTAGGCAATCGTGGCTTTTTCCAAAGCGTCTGCCACCGCCAGCTCAATGCCTTCGGATGACCTGGATGCTTTGGCCACACTATCCACGTCAAGGGACTGCTGGGCTATAATCTTTTCCGGAATCTCCTTTTTGGCCTGTAACGTCCGCTCTCCCTGCTTTTTCTCATGTGTCTGTTCATAGGTAACAATTTTGATATCTTTGATGGCATCCGCATCAACGGTAACTTCCACTTCAATTTTCCCGGGATGTTTCTTTTTGGAATAGCCAATGGCTGATCCCTTGTAAGTTCCAGGGTTATATTTTGCAGCCAATGCTGTGCCAAGGCACAAGGTCAGGCTGAAAAACGCTGTCACACTTAACACAATGAATTTTTTCATCTTTTCCTCCACTATAAATAATAAAAATTTGATTTTCATGGCTGAACCATGCCGTGCATTCGTACAACTTTGGCACTATAAATTAAAACAAAGACTGTTTTCAATATATATTTCCGGGGGCTCCCAATTTGCGCCAAAGAAGATTTCCCGGTATCTTCACCCCACACACCCCAAACTGGGATCCTGAACAACGATTGTACGCTTCCGGCGTTTCTTTTTCACCTGGCACAGCAAGGTTTTATACACGGGAAATCCGGAAACAGGATCAAACTGCTCAAGGTCGGTAAGGACATTGGCATTGGCCTTTCGCCAGGATTCAGGCCCCAAAGGACCGCCGCCGCCCACCGGTACATAAACAAACCCGTTCATCACATTATCCGTTACATCGGCGCGCATCTCCACAAATCCCCGGGCGGTTTTTACCACCACCGTATCCCCGGTTTCAATTTTTCGCTTTGCGGCATCTGCCGGGTTTATCTGAACCATGGGGTCAGGATATTTTTCAATAAAATCAGGAATGGCCCGCAAACAGGATTTCATGTCCGGTTTAAAAGGTCCTGTCCCCAGAACCAAAGGGAAGCGGCTGGCCAGCAAAGGCGCGCTGACAGGCGTTTCAAAGGATTCTTCATATTCAGGCAGTCCTTGGTACCCCATCTGCTCAAGCAGGGTGGATTTAATCTCAAACTTGCCGGACGGAGTGTCAAATCCGGGCTTTCCATCTTTGCGCAAAAGCCCTGTTTCCCATTTGCGGTAAACCATGGGTTCGGCCGCTTTGCGTACCGTAAGCCGCTCATCCTGTTCCATATCCGCCCGGGTAAAGCCGGTATCTTTCAGGACCAGATCCAGCAGTGCAGACTCATTGGCCGGAAACTTATCTGCATAACCAAGCTTTTGGGCCAGTTCCGTTAAAATGGTAAAGCAGGGTTTGCTTTGCCCCACCGGATCAATCATTTTTTCCCGCAACCGGACCGCATTACCGTAAAAGCAATAGGAGGACTGCTCAAAAGCCGTGGTGGCGGGCAGCACAATATCGGCCCAGGCCGCATCCCGGGTAAGCTGCAGGTCAATGGACACGAGAAAATCCAGGGCATCAAAGGCCTTTTGCCACACAATGGGGTTGGGCCAGGAGGTCAGGATGGATGCGCCAAGGATGAACAGGCCGTGGATCTTGTAAGGGTCACCATCTAAAATGGATTTGGGCAGACGACTGGCATGGGGCTCTCCCCCGCAGAAATGGGCGTACACCGGAAAATGCGCGGCACCAATGGATTTATCAAACCCCGGGCTGGGGATCTGGTGATCCTTGCTTAGATGGATCTGGTTCTCATGCCGTACAAAGCAGCGGCCCCCTTCAACATCCATCTGCCCGGCCAGGGCCCAGAGCACCATGACGGCCCGGATGTTCTGAACACCGGATTTGGTATATTCCAAGCCTGTATACATCACATAGCTTGCACCTTCGGCATCGGCAATCTCTTCGGCCAGTTCCATGATCAGATCCTGGGGCACATGGGTAATACCGGAAACGACTTCAGGGGTAAAATTCCTGACATATTCAGCAAATTCTTCATACCCCAGGGTCCACTCCTGTACAAAGGCATGATCAATTAAATTTTCCCGGATCAGGATATGGCACAATCCCAGGGCAAGGGCCCCATCCGTGCCGGGCCGAATCGGCACCCACAGGCTGTCCGGCAGTTTGGCAGAGGCGGTCTGCCTGGGATCAATGACAATGATCCTTGCCCCTTCATGGGCGGCCCGCACCAGGCGGCCAAACATGGCTGGGGGCGTGGATGTGGAAGGATCTGTTCCCCAGACAAAAATAAGATCTGAATTATCCACATCGGAAAACATGTCCGTGTGCAGGCATCCACAGGTCAACTGGGGCGCCAGCACCCCCAGGGAGGTGTAACAGGGTGCGCCAACGCCAAAGGTATTGGGCGATCCATAGGGAAACAGGATGCTTGAGGCAAGGTAGATCTGGGAACCGCCGAGCTGGAATGCATCTTTAAACGCCCGTTCGTAGGAACCTGTACCTGCGTAGAATCCCAGGGCTTCGGGCCCATGCGCTGATTTAATGGCCGCCATCTTTTCAACGATGATGTCAAAAGCGTCCTCCCAGGAAATGGGTTCAAAGTCCAGCTTTCCTTTGGGACCTTTTCGTTTTAACGGCTGTTTAATCCGTGCATCGGAATAGACAATCTGTTTTACACTGGCAGCCATGGGGCAAAGCACTTCACCCATGGGCGCCCCAGGGTCCGGGGTGAGCCGGTGAATTTTACCGTCATCATCAAAATGGACAATGGCGCCGCATCCGGGGCTGTGAAAACATAAGCCGCAGATGCCTGGTTTCTGTGTTGCCAAACCAAATACCTCCTTAGAGCCCCAAGGGCCTGAGCTTTGCACTGCTTTTTGTGGGCTTGCAGCCCATGTAGGTTATAATTTTTGCCTTTCAGCGACAACAAACTGGGAGGTGATATGCTCCCATAGATTCCGGGTTTTTCTGATTTTCCACAACACCTGCCCCTTATCCTGAATCGTAAATCCCGGCGAGAATACAGATTCCGGATCCTGGAGCAGCCTGCAGATATTATCGATGCCAAACCCCTTGAAAGGCCCTTCATTGGTTCCTCCAAGCCAGAAATCCGGGCCACTGACACTTTCATCCCAGGAAAAAGGATCAGAAAAAAGAAAGCGTGCCTCTTTTTCATCCATGACGCGGTTGGCTTCGGTCAGATGCAATAATGGGTTTGGCACCTTTTCAAGAATGTTGACGGAACTTACCGTGGCAAAACGCCGGGACCGGAAAGGCAATGCCATGGCATCGGCCACAATAAATTCAGCCTGGTCAAAACCAAAGGCGGGATCCAGGTCACAGGATCGTTTTTCCGTTATCTGCCCCTCCATGATCAGATCAAATGCCAGCTGTTTTTCGGCGGCAAGTCTTCGGGCAGCCCGGATAAAAGAGATGGAGGTATCAAGGCCCACAGCCCGGTCATGGGTGCGGGTCATCTCAAAGGTCAGGCGTCCCACAGAACACCCGATATCAAGGGCCCAGCCAGACCGTTGGGCACCAAAGGCCCGGGCCCATTTCTGGTAGGCGTCCGTGGCATCCGGACCGTTAAAAAACTCAGAATAGTGGCTCCACAAATAAGATGAAAGCATGGAAAAAGAGTTATATCCCGTGGCATCCCGGATAATGGGCATCGTCTGTTCAGGAACAACCACGGCAATGCCCTCGTGGATCCCATACGTCTGTCTGCATTGGGGACATCCCAAATACCCTTCAATAATATCATCATCTGTCTCTGTGTGTATCTCAGGATTAAGTCCAATGTCATTGTCCTGGCATTGCGGGCAGATCAGCTCTTCAATCAGCCATTTTTTCATAGCAGCTCCTATTTCATACCAATACCGCTTTAATCATATGCGCACAACCAATTGCAATTCGTATTGATATAAAAAGGTCTAGGCAGGATTATCAGCGAGGATTATTTCGACAGGCGGTTACCGAATGCTAATTTTCCCCATTTCTTGCTTGGAAAACCAATTTGATCCTCGAAATACGACATGTATGCCTGTGATCAAATTGATTTTCCACCTTGGACTTGAAAAAATTATCTATTCCGTAAGAGCTTGCTTGGTAATCAGGGAACCGAAGCGAAATCTCATGAAAATGAGAACCAATTTTTCCAAATTTTGTGTTAATAGCCGGACTATCCGCATAAACTTTGGGAGAATTGGGGGCATTTTCATAAGATTGCAGCCGATTCATCAATTACTAAACAAGCTCTAACAGTCTGTCGATCTATCAATATTTTCAAAAAACGTCAGCATCAACCATACAATATCTCAGTATATCACCCGCACCGATTAGAATCAACACATCTTCCGGGTCGCTCCAGGGCAATCGCATGAAATTTTGGCATGATTTTTGATTAACATACATTCAGCACCCTTTTCGATCGTTCTTTGATATTTTTCAGTACCATTCATGGAGAGATAAAGCATTCTGGTTTTATTTTCAAAGCCTTAAGATACTGAAGTTGGATTTTGTTCAGTGATTTTGCCAGTCTTCGTTTTTTATCAATCGTGATGACTAAAATGCTGAGGGGTTGATGTATGTAGTTTGGATGTAAGTCAAAGTTAAAAGCTGATTAAAATATGGGTATGAGGTTAAAATTACGCTGAAAGCCCAACAATTGCTTGCACAGCCGACCAGGCTACCGCGGCGTTTCTTTCGAATGCTCGTGATAGGTCGGACCGCTACGCGCTCCGACCTATCAAGCCCAATGGAGCCGACTGCGGTGGCAGGTGACCGTAAACTCCGCTATGCTCCGCTTTGCGGCCCCTCAGCCATCCTCGCGGCTCATCCGGCGGACGTTCGCTTCCAACAACCGTTGACGTCATGGCATTCTAATGTTATGATGTTAAAAAATAACTTCTGGAGGTGAATCATGTCCACATTATCAAAAAGATCAACCATATACTTGGATCCTTTCCTTCATCAGGCGTTAAAGCTCAAATCAATTGAAACATCACAATCAATGTCTGAAATAATCAATGAAGTTTTAAAGGAAGCATTATCCGAGGATGCAGAGGATCTTGCTGCCTTTGATGAAAGAGCTAATGAACCTTTGATAAGCTATGAACAAATGGTCAAGAGATTGAAAAAAGATGGCCGTTTATAAAATTTTTTTCAAAGATTCGGTATGGAAAGATTTCAAGTCAATACCGGATAAAGATTTAACCAAAATTTTAGCCTGTATTGAATCTCTTGGCAAAGACCCTCGGCAACCTGGGTGTAAAAAGTTAAGCAATCAAGAGCGTTATCGACTCCGATATGGTAGATACAGGATTATTTATTCAATCCAAGACAATGAGCTTTCAATTTGGGTAGTTAAGGTAGGGCATCGTAAAAGCGTCTACAAATAAAGCGAACAAAACGCTACAGCCGACCGGGGGGAGCTAGCGGCTTTTTGAAAGTACTTGGTTTTTGAAAAAACTAGACTTTTACAACGTGCTCGGCTATATGCCCCCCGGCCGGCTGAGCTCCCCGTTATCGCGCCGAGCAAAGCTCGGCGTATCTTGCAGGGTGAAAGTCCCTGTCGGGTGGAATCCAGTAATGGGTTTGAGTAAGGGTTAGCCA
>PDWJ01004331.1_pt1 | contig 12605 bp, 12 predicted proteins | sample 1430881 | NCBI WGS metagenome assembly PDWJ01 (sample SAMN01162460, study PRJNA174530) | Oral metagenome, whole genome shotgun sequencing project. | biome: Marine environment; feature: Marine mammal; material: Swab sample of the gingival sulcus; isolation source: swab sample of gingival sulcus... | reverse complement strand
AATAATTTTTGCCAACTCTTTCGCTAACTCCTTTTTGTTCGTTTCGTATGCTTTCAAGTCGTTGGTATTGGTCAAAAAGCAAACTTCCAATAAAGCCACTGTTCCCTGCTCACGCATTAAGCCCAAACGTCCTCTGTGGCTTTGTGCTTCTTTTATCACACCTCTGTTTCGTATTTCTAAAATACGTGAAGCTGCATCGGTCAATTCCTTTGCAAACGCTTTATCCAATCTATCGGCATCATTTCCAACCAACGCCGTTGTTCCTGTTGCCTTTGAACTTCCAGCATCAAAGTGAAACTCCAAAACAACCGAACCACTACCTGTTTTTATACGTCTTAAATATTGTCCCAAACGCTCATCATCTTTATCAGTAATAAAACGAGCATTCATTTTTTGCAATTCTGTACCTACCAAATTACGAAATTCCACCGTTAAATTGGCTTCTTCATACCCATTGGCAACTGCACCACAGTCTTTTTTACCCAAAGGATTATGTCCTGCACTTATAAATATCATATTGTTCTTAAATTTTTATAAAACTCTATTTTAATACTATCATATGCCATTCTGACATTGGAATATAGTCGTCCGTTGTTTTCCGTGTCAGCATAAACTTCTTTCTTTACAACTTCAGCAATATCATCTATCCAATGTTCAGAAACATAATATGATAAAGGATTACCAGAATAAGTGAAATTATCTAATTTGGTATTTCTATCATTATGCAAATTTTGTAATAGACGTTTGATTTTTTCTTTTGTTGCTTCCTTATCTGCGATGTTATTTTCTACCCTTATTTTTTTTACAATTCGACAAACCTGTTCTATTGACAAATCAAAAGCAAATGATGATATTGCTTTTATTTTCATTAAGTTAGTTTCTGTGGAACTCTCACTAATTCTTGTTAAAGCTTGAGTTTGCTCCCTATTTTCCTCCAGAAGTTGCCTTAAAGTTTCGTTTTGGTTATCCAAAATTCCATTGACAACCTTAATGAGCCATTTGGCAAAAAATATCAACAAAACAGATGAAATTATTAGAAAAAAAGCAGATGTTACAGCCATCATTCCAAAATCACTGATACCTTTGGCAACTTCAACCGATTTTTCTATTTCTATCATTTTAATAATTTTAACCGTTTAATTTTTCTACCATTTGTAGAAAACGTGCTTTGATGATGACTGCTTGTTGGCTTATCGCACTATATACCCACTGATACTCTTCATCGGTAAGTTCCATTTCTGTTGGCTCTTTTAATTCTAAATTTTCCTGTAACTTCTCAGCAAGCGAAAAAGCTAACAAAGTTTGTTCATCAGTTTCCGTTCCACTTCTAACAATGGTGTCAAGAGCCACTTTTCCAAATTTAACTTCTGTTGTTTCTGGTATAGGTTCTCCTTTTTCATTAAGAATAGAATTACCTGTAAAATCAACGATAATTTCGCCTTTTAATCCCAATATGGGAGCATTTAATATTAGTTTTTTCATTCTCATTTATATTTTTAGATAAATTAAATTTCAAGCCATTGTTTAATATTACTTTTATTTATTTTGTAAACTTTTCCTGCACTATTCACAACTAATATTCCACCAACATCGCCATAAGAACCGTTAGGGACACTATCAATATAAGTATCGGTTCCTCTTAAATAAACCTTTTCGGCTTGATGACCGAGAGATACGTTTTTAGCATTACCTCCCAATTCTACATCGTGAGCATATTCAGCAACACGAATACTCATTGTTCTATTACTTGTATTTTTTGCTGGGTCTGAACCATATAAAAAACAATTATCTGTTAATCCAACCCTTAAAACATCTCCTTGCTGTTTATAATTGAAAAACATTTGACCAGCAGGTATAGTATTTAATACAATTTTATTAGCATTGATAGAGGTTCTATAAATATTATTGATACGGTTTTGTTTAATAGATTGATTTTCATCAGCTCCGTAAAGCACAGTACCAAAAGTAGGTACATCATCTTTTACATGTAATTTTCGTCTATAAGTCCCATTATATTTAGTCATTAACATAAAACTCTTATCAGATTGTAAAGTCAAACTCTTTGTGTAGTTTCCTACAAAAAAGCTTTCATTACCCCTAATAATTAAAACAGGATTATCAGAAGTCCCAAAAAAGTAATTTGACGACTGTTGCCACCCTTTCCAAGAGAATAGACTACTACCTCCATAATATGGCAAAAAACGATAAGGAATTACTCCATCACCCACTTTTATCCTTCTTGTATCTTTTTCAAAAGCTATTTCACCATTAAGCAGTATTGGATTTGCTTCATTTAGTTCTGCTTTTGTTTTATGTACAAATATAGCTCTACCATCTATCATTTTTTTATTACTTTAAAATTGTGAATAATTTTCTTTGTATCAAAGTTATATAGTTCTAATTTTTGCTTATTTACCTGTGAAAAATCATAAATAGCATCTTGAATTTTATTTACTTTTAATTCTCCTTTATAAAACCAAAAAGGTTCGTAACAATCTCCACCCTCCAAAGTAAAAGAAATACCTTGATTCCCATTATCAAGAATTCCTATTTTATTAAATTTAATGGCTAATCCACCAGAACAGGGAGAACCTGCTAAAAAACGTTTTTTATCAGAGCAACGTTCCCAAACTGCAACTACACGCTCATCTAAATTATCATATATCCAAAAAAGTGTTTTTTCATTCAATCCTTCTAAAACAATTGGTATTGAAAGTTTTCCTGTTAATGGACTTTTCCCAACAGATGTGGTTGGATTTATCGTTCCTTGACGACTATCAATAAAATAGAATGCACGACCTTCACGCAATGGATTTTCAAAAATAGTCGCCTGTGAAGATTTAGGAAATTTTTCTAATTCAACATCACTTAAAGGTGCTAAAAACAACCGATAATTTATTGTGGGCTGTTTATCCTCTTTATTTGTATTTAATGATAAATCAAAAAGCATGACTTTAAGACAATGATGTTGTAAATTTATCACTATTAAGTCCATTTATCTCTATCAAGACACTTTCAGGTTCTACTCCTTTTTGAGACATATCAAAATTACTATTTACAGAAACCAACTGTTGAGTATCATTTGTTAAATCAATCCAATAAACTTCTTCGCTTAATAACAAATCTTGTATCAAACTTATATGCTTTATTTTTTTATAGCCCAAATTTGATTTGTATTTAGATTGAAAAGTAGCACGTGATTGTCTATTTGTAGGGATATATCCATCATATCTTTTATAAGGCTCTGATTTTATTAAAGTTGGAGTGTATTTTGTTTTTTCGGAAACCAATAATCGCTCCATAAATCCAAAAGAATTCCTAAATTTTAAGATATATTTTTCTTCACAAGCAGGATCATCATTGATAATAATTTGTGTCATCGAAGTATCATCTACATAAAAAGATAAAGTGTTATCTTGTAAGAGTTGATATGTTTCAAGTAAGTCAATACAACCAAAACGACCAATACCTTCTACTTTATGCTCGTTTCCATTAGACCCTTTAATTTTATACTCTTTGCCCTCTAAACGATAAAACCAAACTTTATCTAATTCTGATTCGTAATACTCTATTTTAGTATCGTCATTATTGGTATACCTATTAGTAAAAAGACGTTGTTTGCTTGAATTTAAGAAATGAGTCGAAAAAATGTCTGTACCATTTTCTTTATATTTTAGGAATAAATGATTAGGAATTCCACCTAAAATAGCAATCTTTTTCTCAAAAGAAAAGGTATCTGTTCCTTGCTCAAATCTCACAGTATACTCTATTTCAGCATTCGTTGGGCTTGGATTAAATGGACTTGAAATACCTTCACGTATCGGTTCTGCAACTGATTGCAATAAAGATGCAAGATTTGTGGTTACATAATAAAACTTAAATATTTGACCTTGTCTATGTACTTCTTTTTGAGTTGGAAATACCCTTGTATCAAAATTGTAAGGTTTATCATCTACAGAAATATTAACATTACAGAACACAGGCTTTTCATTTTCGACTTCCAAAGAAAAAACAATTGGATTACCTGTAAAAGAGATATATGCTGGTTGCTCTACAATACGCATTTTTTTCTTATGATTTATGAATATAGAGCAAAAGTACCCATTTACAGATAAAACCCAAAGGACAAAAAAACTCGCTTTTTTGAGCGAGTTTTTAAGTTATGAATGATAAGTTATAAGTGATTAACACATTGCGACTTGATGTTCTGGATGCAACATCAGATGCTGACGAATCGTCATATTAAGATAGGAACGCAAATGTCCTAATGATGAACTGCTAAACGTTAAATAAATTTTACCAATTTGTAAACGATAAAGATAGCCACGTTTGTCATTGCCTTTGATTTTTAGGCGTGTGATAAATGGAAAACGTGAACGAGCCTCTTGGGTTAGCGTTTCTTTTGTGTAGTTACCTTGCGGAATAACTGCATTGAATTGGTTTTTTACTGGATTTTTCAACATAATTATAAAATTTTAAATAAAATAAGCGTTTGCTACCTGCTGTTGAAATTTCCAGTGGGATATTTTGCTAACCATTACGGTGTCGCACAGGGCAAACGCTTAAAAGAATACGTTTATTTACTAAAAAATATACAGGCATAAAAAAAGCCCTTCACTTTATAATAAGTTGGGCAATATTACCTGCCCACTAAAAATTTCAACAGTGCAAATATACTACAAAAAAGTAAAACTTCCAAATAAAATTAACAATTTATAATTAACCATTATTTACACTCTTTGAAATTCAGCAGATACGACTTTTATGTCCGTTTGCGTTATTTCATATTGGATTTTTGTAGGTAAATACCTTACACCCTCGATAATGACCGTTTGGAACATATTATAACCCATTATTTCGTGCATTTTTAGTTGTAAAGAGCAAGTCAGAGTGTGCATCTTGTTTTTCAGCATTCTATCAAATTCTTTCAAAAAACGGTTATACAATCCTTTTTCGCCACGCATTGTCAAGTGTAGGTTACCTATTTCTTTTCCTGTATTATCCAAAGCGTGAGCAGTTCCATAATTACGCCTAATACTATCAGTTTCATCAAAAAGTTCAAGGCTTCCGTGTGAATAAGCCAAAATAAGTGGTGTTTTATTTGTGTTGTTTTTCACTAAATTTCCTTTTTCATCTTCCAAAATAGTTGTTCTATTAAACGCTGAACCGACAAAGAGTTTCGGGAATGTGTTTTCCCAAATTCCATCTTCTGCATCAAGTTGTGCTACAACACCACTTTCAACACAAACCGTATCTAATTTTCTTTCTTTATATTTTTTAGGATTGTCACAAAAATCAAGATTATCATAACAAAAGTGCTGTTGTACAACCAGTCCAATGTTTTCTACAGAATACAAAGGAGCACCATTTATTTCTTTATTCACATCAAACGGTTTTTCTTGGAAAGCGAGTGAAGAGTAAGAAAAAAGTTCATTGGCATTAGGGTACTCTTTTTCTAAATCTTGAAAAGTTTTGTACGATTTTAGATTTTTAGGGTTCAACTTTTCAGAAGCACAGTAAAGTGCCTCAGGGTCAGCAAAAGTTACAACAGGATACGGTGCTATTCTTTCAGTATATTCAATGGTTGTAGGCTGGGTTAAAATATCATTCCAAAGTATTAGTTTAACTGTTTTTAAATCAGATTGTAACACAAATTCACATCCAAAACGATAACGAATAGTATTGATAAATTCTTTTACAGAGCAAGTTGGCAAAAGAAATTTTACAAAAACATCCTTTGTCATTATTGCATCACAGACGTTATTTAATAAGACGATTTTCTTTAAATCATCGTCAGTATCAAACATATTTTCTTCCAAATTAAAACCTAATAATTCAAACGTTTTACGAAGTACCCAATTTAATTTCAAAAACGGTGTTGTATTGTATCCTATTGGTAGCCTTACATTTGTATCGTCATCAATAGGAACAATCCTATCTTTGTATGCCCATAGGTGTGCAAAATATTCTCCTGTATCACTATTTTCAATATACTCGGTATCATCATCATCTTGACGATTGAGAAATTCTAATTTTGTGTAGTCATCATCGTATTTGGTAACTACAGGAAAAATATCAAATCGCTCTTCGACTATTTTTTTGGAAATAATTTGTTCAAAGTGGTCAATCCAAAGAGTTGAATATTTTTCTAACCCAGATGGTAAATCATCTAAAATAGAACCCAATGGAAAATGGAAAAACTCATTTTCAAAAAGTTCCTGCATAGTTTTTTTCTGCATTTTTCGGTACAAATTTGTTTCTTCAAAAACAATGGATATGGAGATTTGCTTTTGTTCTTGTGCAGAAATGATGTTCATCGTTCCTTTTTTATGGTAAGCACCAATTTCTAACAGAACCTCTCGAGAAATGGTATGCTCCTTAAAATCCAATCGATGTGGAAAATCTAAAAGACGGACATTTTTCTTGGAAAAAGGCAAAGATATTGGCAAAGTAAAGTTTCCCTGCTCTTCTATCATTGGATTGTTTAACTCTACGGATATTTTTACACCCTTGGGTAAATCAAAGGTTTCACTTGTTTTGATGTCGGTTAGTTTTATCATTTTTGTTAATGTGTTAATGCGATAATGTGTTAATGCGAAAATTAACAATTAGTTAATTGTAGAAAGGTCTGTTACTTTTTCAGCCTCTTTAGAAGTTTTCTTAAATTCCCAATAATTAATTTCTGCTTTTACTGTGGTATTTTCAAACTTATTAATAGCACGTTCAAATCTACCAATTAGTTCTTTATCAATTACAGGAGTTTGAAGTTCTCTGTCAGCTGGTACTTGATGATAACTCTCATTCGCATATCCACCGTCAGCATATCCTTGCTGAAAATTAGTAGGTAAAGGATTTTTTCGTGTTCGCCTTAAACGTACACTTTCAATGGCTCTAACAAGTGGAACAACAGTTGGATTTTGCATTTCTTCCTGTGCAACAAAATACTCTCCTTTGTGATATGGTTCTCCTGTTGGAAGATGTCCTGCTACTTCGTATTTACCACCATCTCCTGTGTATCCACCATCAGCAAAGCCCTCTTTCATTCTAATTTTTCCCATACCTTTTCCTTTTTTGGGACTACCACCACCACTTGGAGATTCAATGGTTAAATTTTTAACTCTATCTCTTTCGGCTTTTGCTTTGGCTATTTGTAAGCCAGCTGTCGTTAAAAGAATACCTGTCAGTGTAACTGCAGCAGCAGGACCAACAATAGGACCTAAACTCATTGAGGAAGCCCACGCATTAACGACACCCTGTGCAGTAGATGCCGAAATTTGTGCCACCTGCATTGCAAAATTAGCATCAGCGTATTTTTTTTGAATATCTAATTCCTTAACTTTTTGCTCATAATCCAGTTTCTCTTTTTTCTTATTGTACTGTTCTCTATCAATAATTCCATCATCTAACTGTTTTTGAAGTGCCGAACGACGTTTGGTAAATTCTGTTTTTGTTCGTGCTGTTTGGGTTTCTTCCAAAGCTTTTACTGCATTAGAACCTACCTGTATCATCTTTTGCGATTGCTGAATATAGTCATTTGCCTTTTTGAGTTTTAGCTGCATTTTGGCACGTTCAAACTCTTCTTCGGTAATTACTTCTTTTTCTCGTGCCTCAACCAGTGCTTCTAATTCAGCGTTGTAACGCTCTTTTATGGTTGTTAACCCAAATTTTTGACGTATCTGTTGGCGTTTTTGCTCAAAATCTTTCTCCTTTTTGATTTTATCATCATTTTGCTTATCTAAAATCGTTTGAATTTCAGCACTGACTTTTTTAATTTCGTCTTTTTCTGCCTTAGTTGGATTAGGAAGTGCTTCCAATGTTTGCAGATACTTCTCTTTGGCTTTTAGACGCTTTTCCAAACTCTCTTTTTCTACCTCTCCCACCTCTTGGTTGTACTCTTTTTCTGTAATAAGATGTTTTGCCAACTTATCCTTCAAGTTAAAAAGACGAGTTTTCTTTTCTGTATCATAGGTTGTCATCAAAGCCTTATGAGAGTTTTGAATAGCAGAAAGAATATCAGCATCAAAACGCTCTTGTGACTCTTTTTGGGATTTCAGACTATCATCTTTGATTTTTTGAATATTGGCTTGATGTTCTTGTTCCAAACGCTCATAAGCTTGTAGTTTTTCTCCTTGCAGTTTCGTTGGATCAGCAACATCCACTCCTGCATCACTTTTTGATTTTTGGTAACGTTTCTTTTCTGTTTCAATAGAAATTTGTAACAACTTATCTTGTAACTCTTGCTCTAATTTCAGTTTTTCAGCTAACTGTTTTTGAGTAAGTTCACTTGATTTTTTACCAAAAATCCCTGCTTGTTTTAGTTTCTCATTATGTTTATAAATCTCAATGTTAATTTCAGTTTGAGAATTTTCAAGGATTTTTTGACGATATTCGGCCTGTTTTTCAAGTTGGATTTCTGGCTCTGTTTTTTTAGGTTTGGTAGAAGAAGTGTCAGGGTTCGTTGTTTTAACAAATTTAGACTGATATATCTCTTTGGCAATATCCACATACTTATCTTTTGCATCTTTATTCAACTTAATATACTCGTTAAGTTGTTTTTTAGTCATTGAATTGAATTTGCTACGTTGAGTTATTTGTTCTTTATGAGCATTAACTTGGTTTTCTATCGTTGTTCCATCTAAATCTTTTAATCGTTCTTGGGCTCCTGTATGTAAATTGGTATAATATGCCCAATTTTTTTCTATTTTATCAATCGTTTCTGTTGAATTATCAAGATAACCTTTAGCAGGAGCATACATAGAACCCGAAATACCAGCTTTCCACTCTCCACCTTGGTCTTTCATTTTTTGCCAATGTTCTACCTCTTTTTTATAGTCTTCAATATCTTCTTTTGCTTCTTTAATAGCATCACGATTCATATACTGTAGTTTCGCTTTTTCTGCCTCAATAAAAGCATAAACTTTATCTGTATTTATGGATAGAGTGTTACCGTATTTATCTATTTCTTTAACTACTCCTGGAACTGTTTTGGTTATAGTTCCCATTATAGTATTTAGTTCAGTTTGCTCGGACGTAGAAAGGTTACTTTTTTGTGATAACACATCGTATCTCTCTGCTAATGGTTTAATATTAGTTTCTAATTCAGCAACAGTACGAATTTGTTGCTGGTAAGTTTCATTGGCAGCTTTTGTTTCGCCAATAACAGCGGTTAAGCCTTCAGCAATGGAAGTGCTTATTTTTGACCACATCTGTGATGTTTTTAAGAAGCGTTTACCAAGAGCCAATTGGAAGTTTTCCCACGCTACTTTACTTTGAGTAACACTATCGGAAGTAGTATCAATGCTTTCTCCTATTTTTCCCATCTCCTGTTCTACAATATTAGCAACAGCAGTAGCAAAATCGCCTGTTTTTTTGACCTCTTCATTGAGTTTTGAAGCACTAATACCCAAATTATCCAAAATTAACGGAGATTTTCTACCGATACCATTTACAATACTATCTACCAAATAATCAACACTTTCTCCTGTATCTTTGGCTCGTTGCTGTGCAAATTGTAAGAGTGAGCCCAATTTATCCAATGGAATGTTAAAATTTTCAGCACGAACGGCAGCCTTCATCAACTGCATATCGTTTACCAAACCTTTTGTATCACGACGAAGTGAACGCAAATAGTGTTTATCAGCAATTCGATTAAAAGCAATATCTATTCCTTCAGCAGCCATTGCCATTTTGGTACTTTCTGCAACAAACTCTTTGACTTTTGCTAAAGACTGAGCAGCAAACTCCGCAATTTTTGTGTACAGATTACCCATCATTGCACCCAAAGAAATTTTACTTTTAAAAGTACTTCTTATTGTTGCTCCTAATGACCTATTTTTGCCTTTTAATTTTTGAATTTCATTGCCTACCTCCTTGTACTTATTTTGTAATTCATCATAAATTTTTGGGTTTGTAGCACGTGATGTAAGACTTAACTGTTTGGCTAACTCTCTTTGTCTTCTTATCAGTTGAGCCATTGTCATATCAGAGGTTTTCATTGATTTTACTTTTTCATCAATGGACTTGGTGTGTTTATTGGCTTCTTTGGTATTATTGGCTAACTGTTTTTGGTGCTCGGTTAATTGGGACTTTAAAATACCATTTTGTTTACTTAACTCTTTGTATTCTTTGGAGTTCTCTTTTCCAGTATTACGAAGTTTAAGCATTGCTCGTTCATTTTTCCCTAACTCTTTTTCTGTATCTCTAATGGTTTTGTTTAAGGAACTGTTTTTTTGTTCTAAATCATAAATCGCCTTGGAAAGTTTGTTGATTTCTCCTTGTACTCCATCGGCTTTTAAGTCCAATATCCAGTTGATTTCGTCATCTTTTAGTTTACGTGCCATAGTTTTATCGTATTAAAAAATATATAGCACAAAAATAGCCACAACAAAGTGGCTATTAAAGGACAAAAAAAACTCGCTCTAAAAAGCGAGTTTTATAAATTGTAGTTTTTAATTTTAACTTCCGTAAGCGTTCGTATTTTCTATTATGTGATGAATAAGAATAGGTAATGAATAAGCAACAGTACGAACAAAACGTCTATTTTCTGTTACTATATCTGCCCTTAAACCTTTCTTAAAATATTTCTTTACTCTAATTTTGTGAGCGTTAGGAAATAATTTTTCCAAAATAGATACTGCTTCTTGTGCTACTGGATACGATGAAGAATTACTGTAATTTCGGCTTTTAGCCATTGTTACTGTTGATTTTTGAGATTTTAACATAATTATAAAATTTAAAATAAAATAAGCGTTTGCTACCTGCTGTTAAAATCTCACTAGGGAATATTTCGCTAACCATTACGGTGTCGCACAGGGCAAACGCTTAAAAATTCGTTTTATTAAAAAATATACAGGCATTAAAAAAGCCCTTTACTTTGATAAGTAGGGCGATATTACCTGCCCTAATAAGATTTTAACATTGCAAATATAGGGTAAAAAAGTAATACTGCCAAATAAAAAGTATTTTTTTTAGTGATTAATCATTAAAAATCCAATAGAACAACCAACATACAATAGGAGTAAACATTGCATAAAATATAAATCTAAGAACAACGGTTTTTGGGTAAGTAAATCCACCAAATGAAGAACCGAAAAATGCTAATATTAAGCAAATTACTATATAGAAAAATGTAAACATAATTGTATAGTTTTTAAGTGTTTAACTTGATGTAAAGTTATTATTATTTTTTGATATTTTCAAGAAAAATCGCAAAAATCGGTTATTTATTCTGATTTGTATCATTAAACGCCTCTTTTAAGGCACGTCCGATTGTATCTCGAATTTCTTCTCCATAACCATACTTAATATCGGGTAGAGCATTGTTGTGCAAAATACCCCAAACTTGACGGTTGTAAATTCTACGGTTACCCAAATGTTTCATATCCAAAAAACGAACCTGTTTAACAATACTTGATGTTACAATAAACCTTCCATTAAGAGCAGAGATAGAATAATGAGGATTTTCCAACGATTCAAGCAACGCTCCTGTACGTCTGCCAATAGTAGCACCACGACGTTTTTTTTGTTGGAGTTTTTTACCCTCAATATAGACATTTTGACGAGCAATAAGGCTCATTGCTGAATAGATATTTTTTATATCACGCTCCAAAACAGAGACTATAAATTGAGTTTTTGTTATTTTATCAGAAATCATTTTCTTAATTGTTAATGATTAGTTATCAATGGTTAATGCTACAAAGATAAGAAATAATTTGTCAATTTGATAATATGATAATGCGATAATTTACCACATTATCATATTACCACATAAAAGTTACTCTTCGCCTATTCCAAAGTGTTCGTTTATCTTTTTATTGATAGCTTGACGTCTCTGTTCTGCTGAGTAATTTTTATAAGCATCTCTTTCACCGTCTAAAACATTTTGAAACAATCCTGCTTGAAGCAATGCTTCTCCTGCGACAACTCCATCAGTATATATTTGGATTTCGTTACTTTCGGCATCTTGTAAAGCAAGTTCTAAACGTTGAAAATCGACTTTGGATAGTTTTGAGCGATAAAAACTTAACGCATTCTCTTTGGGCAAACCAAATTTTCCACAATTATACAATATCTCTTCAAAACTATTCTGCTCTATATCAAATGGACGCTTGTATTGTGTCGGAACTTGCTGTTGTTCATTACCTTGATTGTTTTCTTTGTCTGTTTTCATACCATACCTCCTTCCTGTGTGAATAGTGGTAAACTTAGTTGTGTAGCATCTGGAATGGGTGCATTACTTAACTCTTGCAAGTGAATAGAGCCGATAAAATTACCATCTACAAAGGTAATGGAAATTTCATTATCACCTTGCTTAAAGGTTGTTTTTAATGTTTTTATCTGTGAGGTTAGTTCATCAAAGATGAAATTCATAGCCTTACGGATTTTGTCAGTTTGTGCATCAACCGTTTTTGTGATAGTTTTCATTTTGCACCTCCTTCCTCATTAGTCATCATTTCAAAGGCTTCTAACTCATTAATCCTACCTTCACCAAAGCAGTAGTGAGCATAAGTGCAGTTCCAATAAAAATTAAGATTGTCAGATGTTACGGAAATTCCATTTTTGCAATCTACCTTTAGAGCTTTTTCATAGCGACAAGGCTCTGTTAG
>PDWJ01004330.1_pt1 | contig 12606 bp, 9 predicted proteins | sample 1430881 | NCBI WGS metagenome assembly PDWJ01 (sample SAMN01162460, study PRJNA174530) | Oral metagenome, whole genome shotgun sequencing project. | biome: Marine environment; feature: Marine mammal; material: Swab sample of the gingival sulcus; isolation source: swab sample of gingival sulcus... | reverse complement strand
TTCTGATTTTTTTGATTTTCACGCTCGTTGTACATTTTCTCGTATTGCGATAATAAATTGGTTTTGGCACGTTCCAATTCTGCATTGGTAAATCCGTAGCGTGTCATTTTTTCGCCTTGATAAAGCAACGCTTTTAACGCCTCTTTCTCTTTTCCCTCTTTTGGCACAATAACAAAAGTGAAAGCATCTTTGGCTTTTACCAATTCGCTATAAAAACCGTATCCAGCAATAAATGGTGCTTCGGGTTTCATTGCTATCTCTTGAAATCTTTCACTCAACATCAAACTTATCAAATTGTGAATGTTATCCATAATAAACCCAACTTGTGAAAGTTTGAGTTCCTTTGGCAACTGCTTCTTTTTGTATTGAAATTTGATGGACGTATTGGAAGCCTCTGGGTCGGTAACCAAAGAGAAAATCGGTTCTTTATTGTCTTCTACGGTGTGAATTGGGCGTATGCCAAAGCGTTTTGACTTTGGAATGTCCGAAAACATCTCTTTAATTTTCTTCTCTACCCTATTCACATCAATATCTCCAACGACAACAATTGCCTGTAAATCTGGGTGGTACCATTTTTTGTAATAATCTTTCAACGCCTTGTAAGAAAAGTGCTGAATAATCGCCGTATCGCCAATAACATCACGTTTAGCATACTGAGAATTAGGGAATTTCAACGCTTGTGATTTTTTCCACATTCTACGCCAAGCCGTATTTCGTGTACGCCATTCCTCCATAATTACGCCACGTTCTTTGTCAATTTCATCGTTGTTCAATGTGATAAAACTTGACCAATCGTGCAAGACAAGCAAGGCACTATCCACGATGCTTGTTCGTGTTGTAGGGATATTAGAAAGGCGATAAACGGTCTTATCCAATGACGTATAAGCGTTAATATCTACTCCAAATTTTATCCCTAATGTTTCAAAATAGTTGATAATTCCTTTGTCAGGGAAATTTTTCGTTCCGTTGAAAGCCATATGTTCCAAGAAGTGAGCCAATCCATTTTGGTTGTCTTCTTCAAGGATAGCACCGACCTTTTGAGCGATGTGAAACTCGGCTCTCTGCTTCGGATTTTTGTTGTATTTAATGTAATAAGTTAGACCATTATCTAACTTTCCGTACCTAATTTTAGGATTCATCGGAATTGGTTCAAACTGTGCTGATAGTTGCCCTGTTACTACTAAAAGTGCAACCAAAAGCAATGATTTTAATCTTTTCATTTTCTTTCTTTTTTTAATTATAAATTCTATTTTATCTGTTATTTTTCTCTCTTTACTTACATTTTGTTGTATTTCACAAGGAAGCAGTGAATTATTTCTGCTCGGATTTATCGCCACTTGACATTTGCTTATCGCTTCTCAAAATTTATCCATCGCCACCTGTAATTTACTCGTTGCTACTTGGAGTTTATTCATTGCCACCCGCAATCTATCCGTTGCTTCTTGGATTTCACCCATCGCTTCTTGCTATTTATTAACTGCTTCCTGTTATTCGCCTAGTACTTTCTACTATTTATTTTCCGCTTCAAGCAATTTACTTCTTTTTATCTAAAGTTTTACCTTTTTTATTCTAATGGGCTTTGACGACTTTTGAATTTCTTTTACTCTAACCGTAAATTCATCTCCAATTTTTAGGTTTGTTTCATCAAGCCACTGGATACTCTCCTGTTTACCGTTCTCTTTGAAATCCATTCCACCACAACTTACAGTCGCTTCTCCATTGATAATGTCTGCTACCAAAACAATACTGCCATTTTCAAGGCTTTCTACCGAAATCTTTTGCCCTTTTATCTCCAATTCAAATCCTAACATAAAATTATTTTTTACGACATTAAGTTCATCAACACATCATTACGAAAAATTTCTAATTTTGAAGTAATCTTATCATCAGAGTTTTATTCTTTTGAGATTGCTTCCCTTCAGTCGCAGATTTGTCGCTAGACCCACGACCAAAGGGAGTAATGACGCACAAGAACCGTCACTGCGAGGAACGAAGCAGTCTCTTACTCCAAATATTTAGTAATAAAAACTAAAAGTTTAAATGGGTTCAATTAACAATTATCAATTATCAATTATCAATTAAACAATGTCTTCTTCTACGATTAAGTTTTCTATGGTAAAATCCTGTCTTTCTGGTGTATTTTTTCCCATATAGAACATCAACAGGTCGTTTACTGCGTCTTCTTTTCTCAATGTAACACGTTCTAAACGAATATTTTCGCCAATAAAGTTCTTAAATTCGTTCGGCGAAATTTCTCCCAACCCTTTAAATCGTGTAATCTCTGGATTGCGACCTAATTTCTTAATTGCACTTATTCGCTCCTCTTCCGAATAGCAATAAATCGTCTCTTTTTTATTTCTAACCCTAAAAAGTGGCGTTTGCAAAATGTAAACGTGCCCTTTTTTTATCAAATCAGGGAAAAACTGCAAGAAAAACGAAATCAACAACAAACGAATGTGCATTCCGTCCACATCGGCATCGGTTGCGATAACCACTTTATTGTATCTCAACCCTTCCAAACCGTCCTCAATATTAAGAGCAGCTTGTAAAAGATTAAATTCCTCGTTGGTATATACCACTTCTTTGGTTTTTCCGTAACTGTTGCTCGGCTTTCCTTTCAAACTAAAAACGGCTTGTGTATTGGCATTTCGGCTTTTCGTGATAGAACCACTCGCCGAATCTCCCTCCGTGATAAAAATCGTACTCTCTCTAATCGCTTCGTTTTTCTCTTCGTTTTTAGTTTGAGCATCGTTGAAATGAATGCGACAATCTCTCAATTTTTTGTTGTGCAAACTCACTTTTTTAGCCCGTTCACGAGCAATTTTGGAAACTCCTGCCATCGCTTTTCGCTCTTTTTCCGATGCCAAAATCTTTTCCAACATCGCTTCGGAAGTTTCAGCGTATTTATGCAAATAGTTATCCAATTCTTTTGTCAAAAAATCAGAAATAAACTTATTGACAGTCGTTTGCTCGTCTTTATCAACGTATTTTGAGCCGAGTTTAATTTTCGTTTGCGACTCAAAAACAGGCTCTTCCACACCGATTGCCACCGTCGCCACAATTCCGTTTCTAATATCGGAAAATTCTAAATTTTTATTATAAAACTCTCGTATTGTCCGTGCCAAACTCTCTCTAAAAGCACTCTGATGCGTACCTCCTTGCGTAGTATATTGCCCATTGACAAAAGAATAGTACTCTTCGCCATATTGGTCGGTGTGCGTCAGGGCAATTTCAATATCTTTGTCTTTAAAATGAATAATTGGATACAAAGAATCGGAGGTCATCTTTTCATTCAACAAATCTATCAGACCATTTTTTGAGTAAAATGTTTTATCGTTGAATGTCAGCGTAAGTCCTTCATTTAGATAAGAATAATTTCTTAACATATCCTCAATATAGTTCTCTTTGTAGGCAAAATCGGTAAATAATTCCTTATCGGGTAAAAAGGTTATTTCCGTACCATTCGGCACATTATCGTATGTCAAATCCTCCTCGCTAACGATTTTTCCCTTCTCAAAAACCGCCCTTTTGGACTTGTTATTTCTAAAACTTTCCACAACAAATCGTTCCGAAAGAGCATTAACAGCTTTCGTACCCACTCCGTTCAGCCCAACCGATTTTTTAAAAACCTGAGAGTCAAATTTCCCGCCTGTATTCATCACAGAAACGGCTTTTACGGCACTATTCAACGGAATACCACGCCCATAATCTCGCACTTTCACCGTAGAATTTTCCAACGTAATCTCAATTCGTTTTCCATTTCCTTCTCTAAATTCGTCAATGGAGTTATCCACAACCTCTTTCAAAAGCACATAAATACCATCATCGGTATTTTTTCCATCTCCCAATTTCCCAATGTACATTCCTGGGCGACGACGGATATGCTCCAACCCTTCAAGGGTAATAATATGGTCGTCTTTGTATTCCTGTGTCTTATTTTCCTCGCTCATTTTCCTTTTTCAACTTTATTTTTTGTAACAAATCTCTGTTTTTCTCTTTACTTTTAAGAATAAAATCTTTAATTCTATTTTCTACTTCTTTTGTTAAATTTTGTTTTTCAACAAGTAAAGTTATTCCGTCAGGTTCTTTAATATATCCCATAATTGTAATCTTTTTCGTAATATTTTTTTATTAAAGCCAAAGCTTCTTGTGGTTCAATAACCATTTGGTTTGAGTTTCCTATTCTTTTTGCTCCAATTGATTGTTCATAATGCTTAATCAAATTTGTTTTGGAGTTAAATGCCACATACCCAAAATCTCCTCTATCCCAAGAATATTTACAAGCAAAAGCAAACAGGTTTCCTGCAACTCCTAAATAAACTTTATTACGCCCAATATTAAAGTCAGCACTTTCTATCAACTCAATAAAAACAAACCCTTCTTTTGGAGTTATACTTATCAACCCTTGGATAACATCCACATTTTTTTCAATAATTAACTTAAAAACTTCACTATTTTTATTAGTAATCTCTTCAACCCATTCAAAATTCCAATTCTCTTTTAAATTAACCAATTCTTCCTTTTCAACCTTTATAACCTGTGTATTAAAGCTATCTCCTGTTATTCTATTCTCAATAGAGTTCGTTAATTTATCTATTTCAATATCTATCAGTTTATTTTTCATTCCACAAAAATAATAAAAAGTAACAATATTTTATTCTATTTTCTTTCTTTTATCTTGTCAGCCACCTTTCAGGATTTTGTAACGAAGTGCCTTTCCATATTTGAAATTGCAACTCCGTTTTTCCTGTTTGGTCATCCGTGTATATCTTTCCGATACTCTGTTTGGCTTTCACTCTCTGCCCTTGCTGAACAAAAATAGTGGTCAAATTTCCATACACAGTACGATAATTTCCGTGCTGAACAATGACGGCATTTCCACCACCGGGAAGAGAAAAAATTTGCGTTACCACACCACCAAAAACGGCTCTGGCATTCGTTGATTTAGGTGTTTTGAAATAAACTCCCTTATTGTTTACCGTTACGTGCCTAAATTTCGGATGCGAATGTCGTCCAAAATGCCCACTAATTTTCCCTTGGGAAACAGGCCACGGCAACCGTCCACAATTATTAGCAAAATTTTGGGACAATCTCCTACCCGCTTTGCTTTGATAAATATCGGTATCTATCGGCTTTTCCCTTTGGTTTGTTTCTTGAATTTTATTTTTGTTATTACTACCTCTATTTGTTCGTTTGCTTGTTTGGGCTAATTCACGTTTTCGTTTTTCTCGCTCTTTTCTAATCTGCTCTCTAATAACATTTTCTATTCGCTTATCAATTTTATCTCTTTTACGAATATGATTTTGAAAATCTTTTGCCAACTGTTTTTCTTTGTTTTTTAATTCATCTAAAACATTTTTTTCTTTCTCTTGAATGAGCTTTAACTTCTGTTTTTCACTCTCTTTTGATGCCAAAAGTTGCTTTTTATCCTTTTGATGAGCAACTAATTTTTGTTTTTTATCCTCTACTTCTTTTTTTAGTGCTTTAATCTCCTCTAATTGTTTTATTCTGTAATTGCTAAATTGCTGTAAATAACGCATTCGTCGCCACGCTTTATTAAAACTTTGAGCCGAAAGTAAAAAGTGCAATTTTGAATACAAATCGTTTTTCGTTTGAGTGCTTTGCACCAACTTCACATAATCTTTTTGACGTTTTTGCAGTTTTTTTTCTAAAACGTTTTTCTCTTTTTCTAAAACAGTGATTTCAGACTGTAAAGCAGTGATTTGCTGACTAAAATTAGCGATAAGATTTTGCCTTTCAATCAGATTTTTTTTGATAATGTTTAATTTCTTAACTGTTGTTATTTTACTCTTTTTCGTACTCCTTAACTCCTTATCAGTCAGATTGATTTGCTCCTGTATTTTCTGCCTTTGCCTTTTTAGTGCTTTTATTTGTCGACTTTGAGCAGATGCCATTGAGCTCAAAAAAAGCAAGAGTAAAACTGTTAGAATATGTTTTTTGTATCTTTCCATTTTCTGTTTCTATTCTTGTGCTGACAATAGTTTTTTAATATCTCCTTTTTTATAACGTGATAAGTTGGTCTTTCGTAACCTCAATGGCTGATTAAATGTAATTTTTTCTATTGAAAAATCCAAATTACCTTTATTTTTCATATCCATCCGAGTCAGGCTAATTTTCATTTTATGTGGAAATAAAGTCTTATTAGAAAGATTAAAATCTAAATAATCTACACTTATCACTAAGTCTTTGTTAGTATCTATAATTAGTTTTTCTGATAATTTTCCCTTTTTATCAAAAACCACTATCTTAACTATCCCTTCTCTTACAAACTGCTTCACATTCTTATCTTGGAAAAAAAGATATTCAGCACTATCTTTGACTAAAACATAATTATTTTTTTCAAAATTTATTCTATTGCTTAAAACGGCTTCTATCTGTTGATAATCCATATCCAATCCAAATAAATCTTTCAAAAAACCAGAATTTTCCTTGTAATAGGTGCCATTCATCTTATCAACCACCACGATATTTTTGGGTGTTAATTCCACCTTAAAAAGTTCAATTCCCATAAATGGACGAATAGAGAAATGAATTGCTGAATCTTTTTGAATTTTGCAAGTCGCTTGAAATGAGAGATTTTTATCTTCCGTTTTCAAATCAACAGACATCTTCTTTATATACGCCGTTTGAAAATTAGACTGAATAGTTTCTACTTTTTTTAGAAATTCTTTACCTGAAAGATACCTAATATTTTCTCTGTTATCCTCTTTTTTTTGAGTAAATTTTCTTGTCAAATTACAACTTACCAAACCAAAAATTAAGAGAACGAGAACAATTATATTTCTTTTTTGTATCATTTTTGATGTTCCTCTATTTTCTTTTGTATTTTCTCATTTTTTTTATCCAAAGCAAGGGCTTTTTTCCACATTTCAAGGGCTTTTTTAACATCTCCCATAGCCAAATTTATATCTCCTGCGTGGTCATAAAGTACCATAGCCTCCTCTTTTTGTTTTACATTTTCAATCGCTTTTTCAATGTAAAATTTAGCCAAAACATAACTCTTTTTTTCGTACAATATCCACGCATAGGTATCTAAAAACGTGCTATTAGTAGGTTCTAATTCTACCGTTTTTGCACTTAACATTTCGGCTTTTGTCAAATCTTTTTTATTCAAAGAAAGATAATAAGCGTAATTATTCATTACCAACGTATTAAGAGGATTTTCTTGCAATGCTTTTTCATAATTTTCATACGCTTTTTCCTGCTCATTTAGTTGATAATAAATATCTGCTATTTGTCCATAAAAACCACTTTTCACATAGTTTGGAGCATCATCTCCCATATTTTTTAATGCCCTTTTATCAATTTCCAATGCTTCACGCAACTCTCCTTTTTCAAAAAGTGCCACCGAATGATAAAAATAAAATTCTGGAACTTTGGGCATCTCTTTCATTGCCAAAGCCGTGAAATCCAACAGTTCTTCCAAATTTTCTTTTTGCACAATGAGTTGAACTGCCTTTTTCCAAACCATCTCATTTTGTGTATCTATATGAAGAACCGTTTTTAATTCAGATAAAGCCTCATCGTTTCTTTCCTCACTTTCAAGCAGTTCAGCATAATAAAGGTGTGGTAATTTTTCCAAAGGATACTGCTCGATTAGTTTTTTCAAAACTTGTTCTGCTTTTTCTAAATTAGTAATATCTTTCACAGGATATTTGCTCAAAAGTTCCATTTTCGTTTGCACTGGTAATTTTCTATTTTCCAATGCTATCAAAATTAAATCTTTCGCTTTTTCATCTTGATTATCAGAGATATAAAAATCAAACAAAGCACTATAAACATATGGATTATTGGGGTTCTTTTTTAGAATATTTTGATACGTTTCAAGTCCTTTTTCTTTTTGTCCTAAATCGATATAAATTCGCCCAAGAAAAGTGGGATAAATTGGATTATTTGGGAACTTTTCAATCAGTTTTTCTACCTCTTTTATGGCTTTTTTCTCTTTTTTGAGTTGAAAATAGTATTGGGCTTTTTCCATAGACAGTTTTTCACTTACTCCTGTGTAAACTTCCAACTGATTAAGAACTTTTATGGCTTTCTTATAACGTTCTGTTTTAGCGTATAAAGAGGCTAAAATTTGGTATATTTCCTCTTTTTGATTGAATGTTTTTTTCGTTTTTTCAGCCTCTAAAATCGCCTTTTCATAATTTTGACTTGCAATCAAAAACTTCACATATTGAATGCGATACCACCAATTTTGAGGTGCTTGTTTAACAGCCGTTTGCAACGATTTTTCTGCTTTTTGGTACATTCCTACACGAACATAAAAAAAACTAATTTCGTTGTTTACAGCAGGATTTAAAGAATCAATTTTTAAGCACATTTTCAAAGCATCAAATTCTTCATCAATCTTGCCCATATCTTTCATCTTTTGAGCCTCAAAAAAGTAATAATCAAACCTTTGTTGCTCTTTATCACTCAATCGTTGATGCGCTTTTTTTTCCCTTGATTGTCCAAAAGCAACCAAAGGAATAAGAAAAAACAGAAAGAATATATATCTTTTTTTCATTTTCAGAAAGTCAAATTATTGTTTTCCTGTATGTCCAAAACCACCTTCTCCACGCTCGGTTTCGTCCAAAGTTTCCACTTTTTCCCACTCAACAGTTTCGTGCTTTGCCACCACCATTTGACAAATACGTTCGCCGTGTTTGATAGTGAATGGCTCATTAGAAAGATTAACCAAAATCACTTTAATTTCTCCTCTATAATCAGCATCTATCGTCCCAGGAGTATTCAAAACGGTAATTCCATTTTTTATTGCCAATCCACTTCGTGGTCTAATTTGAGCCTCCGTACCTTTTGGAAGTTCAATATGAAGACCTGTCGGAATGAGTTTTCTTTCCAACGGTTTCAACACAATTTCCTCTGTCAAGTTTGCTCGAACGTCCATTCCTGCCGAATAAATTGTTGAATAATTAGGTAACTGATTATCTGATTTATTGATTATTTTTACTTTCATAATTTGTTCTATTTATTTTGAATTCTATTTTTCTGCTAAAATACAAAAAAGTAAATTAAAAACAGTATTTGTGAAGTAAAAATCTATATTTTTTCTTTCTTTTTTAAAAAACAAAAAAACATCTCTATAAAATTATGAGATGTTTTTTATTATTTTGTATTATGACTAAAAACTCATTTACAAATCTTTTTTTATCTGTTCAATCCATTTTTCTATTCTCTCATCTGTTAAAGATGGTTGATTGTCCTCATCAAGAGCCAAACCGACAAATTTATCATCAACAACTGCCATTGATTCATCAAATTCATACCCTTCTGCATCAGTAAACCCTACAATCTTACACTCTTTTTCAGAAACCGTTTCATATAATTGAAACATTCCTTCGCAAAAACTATCAGGAAATGATGAGCCATCGCCCAATCCAAACAAAGCCACCGTTTTACCTGTCAAATCAATCTGCTCAAAATCTGAAAGAAAATCCTCCCAATCTTCTTGTAATTCACCTACTCCCGATGTTGAAGTTCCCAAAATTAAGTTATCGTAATTATCAATCTCATCAATAGGATTATCTGCAACATTAAAAACATCTGCTCCTAATAATTCTCCTATTTTGTTGGCTATTTCTTCGGTTGTTCCCATAGAAGAGCCATAAAATATTGCTGTTTTTTTCATTTTATTTTCTTTTATTTTTTACAATTCTAATAATAAAAACAAGTAAAGTATAGAATTTGTTCAAGTGAGTAGAAAATGATAAACTAAAAAGGTACTATTCTTTAATAGAATAATACCTTTTTAGTTTTATATGAATTTTAAACTTTTTAGTTCTCTTCTGCTTCTGCTTTTAATTTTTCTAATTCCTCTTTTGAGCCAACGATAAGTTTATCATACTCACGAAGCCCTGTACCAGCAGGAATTAAGTGTCCACAGATAACATTTTCTTTCAATCCGTCCAAACTGTCCACTTTACCGTTGATAGCAGCATCATTCAAGACTTTGGTTGTTTCTTGGAACGATGCAGCTGACATAAAGCTTTTCGTTTGAAGTGAAGCACGAGTAATACCTTGAAGCACTTGGTTAGAAGTTGCCGCCATAGCATCACGTGTTTCCACTAACTGTAAATCTTTACGTTTTAAGATACTATTTTCATCACGCAATTTACGTTGAGTAATGATTTGACCTGCTTTAAGATTAGTAGAATCTCCTGCATCAACGACTACTTTTTTGCCCCAAATTCTATCGTTCTCTTCCATAAAGTCGTTTTTATCAACGATTTGTTTTTCCAAGAAACGAGTATCACCACCATCTAAAATCTCCACTTTTCTCATCATCTGACGAACGATAACCTCAAAGTGTTTATCATTGATTTTCACACCTTGCATACGATATACATCTTGTACTTCGTTTACAATATGGTCTTGTACGGCAGTAGGTCCTTTAATAGCCAAAATATCTGCTGGTGTAATTGCACCGTCAGAAAGTGGCGTACCCGAACGCACATAATCGTTCTCTTGTACCAGAATTTGAACTGACAATGGAATTAAGTATTTCTTAACTTCGCCCAATTTAGAAGTTACCGAAACCTCTCTGTTACCACGTTTAATTTTACCAAAATTAACCTCTCCGTCAATTTCAGAAACAACAGCAGGATTAGATGGATTTCTTGCCTCAAATAATTCCGTTACACGAGGAAGACCACCGGTAATATCGCCTGTTTTACCAACAGCTCTTGGTATTTTAACAAGCATTTCGCCCGATTTAATATCGCTACCATCTTCCATTATTAAGTGAGCTCCAACAGGCAAGTTGTATGTTTTAATTACCTCTCCATCAGCATCAAGAATATTAGCACTTGGTACTTTGGTTTTATCTTTGGTTTCAGTAATAATTTTCTCTGTCAATCCTGTTGTATCATCTACTTCTACTTTGTAAGTAACACCTTCAATAACATCTTCAAATTGAACTTTACCATCTTTCTCTGCAACAATAACAGCGTTGAATGGGTCCCACGTACAAACAACATCGCCTTTTTTACCCATATCTCCTGGATTAACAAATAATTTTGCACCATAAGGGATATTTTGATTTGTAAGAATAATATCTGTATTTGGGTCAACAACTCTCATTTCTGTTAATCGGCTGACAACTACTTTATATTCTTTGCCTTCTTCATCTTTTGCATCAACAGTTTTCAATTCATCAAATTCAAAACGTCCATCATATTTCAACGTAATATTTGATTCAGTAGCAACGTTAGATGCGATACCACCCACGTGGAAAGTACGAAGTGTCAACTGTGTACCCGGCTCACCGATTGATTGTGCTGCAATAACACCAACAGCTTCACCTTTTTGAACAAGTCGTCCTGTCGCCAAGTTACGTCCGTAACATTTAGCACAAACTCCTTTTCTTGATTCACAAGTCAATACTGACCTTATTTCTACGTGTTCTATTGGAGATTTTTCTATCTCTTTTGCAATCTCTTCAGTAATTTCATCTCCTGCACTTATAATCAATTCTCCCGAAAGAGGATGATAAATATCGTGTACAGAAACACGACCAAGAATACGTTCATAAAGTGATGAGATAACCTCCTCGTTTTTCTTAATATCAGTAGCAACCAACCCACGCAATGTTCCACAGTCTTCTTCGTTAATGATAACATCTTGCGAAACATCAACCAAACGTCTTGTCAAATATCCTGCATCGGCAGTTTTCAACGCCGTATCCGCCAAACCTTTACGAGCACCGTGAGTAGAAATAAAGTACTCCAATACCGAAAGTCCTTCCTTAAAGTTAGAAAGAATAGGGTTTTCAATAATTTGACCACCTTCTGCACCCGATTTTTTAGGTTTTGCCATCAATCCACGCATACCTGCCAACTGACGAATCTGCTCCTTAGAACCCCTCGCACCAGAATCGAGCATCATATACATTGAGTTAAACCCTTGTCTATCTTTTGCCAATTGGTCAATTAAGACGTTAGAAAGTTTTGTATTTACGTGTGTCCAAGTATCAATAATCTGGTTATAACGCTCACGTGGAGTAATCAAACCTAAATTATAGTTGCCCAAAATCTCTTCAACTTCTGCGTTTCCTTCATTTACCAAAGTAACTTTTTCTTCTGGAATAATCACATCGCTCAAATTAAACGAAAGACCACCTCTAAATGCCATTTGGTAACCCAATGTTTTAATATCATCAAGGAATTGAGCCGTACGAGCAACACCCGTTTTATCAATCACATTACCAATAATTCCACGTAAAGATTTTTTAGATAAAAGTTCATTGATATAACCCATTTCCTCTGGAACGTAATTATTAAATAACACGCGTCCAACAGAAGTTTCAATCAACTCTGATTTGCCATCTTTGTTCTCAAATCTCAACTTAATAATGGCGTGCATATCCACTTTTCCTTCGTTGTATGCAATTTCAGCCTCTTCGGCAGAATAGAAAATTAATCCTTCGCCTTTTGAGTTAGGTCTTAATTTTGTGATGTAATAAAGACCCAAAACCATATCCTGTGACGGAACGGTAATAGGAGCACCGTTGGCTGGGTTCAAAATATTATGAGATGCCAACATCAACATTTGAGCCTCCAAAATCGCTTCGTTACCCAATGGTAA
>PDWJ01004329.1_pt1 | contig 12606 bp, 10 predicted proteins | sample 1430881 | NCBI WGS metagenome assembly PDWJ01 (sample SAMN01162460, study PRJNA174530) | Oral metagenome, whole genome shotgun sequencing project. | biome: Marine environment; feature: Marine mammal; material: Swab sample of the gingival sulcus; isolation source: swab sample of gingival sulcus... | reverse complement strand
AGACGACATTTTTTGCGAAATGATACGTCGTTTAAAAATCGGTTTGGAAGAAGACGATAGCATGGAGTATATAAAAAACTATGAAGAGTATCAAGAAGGTGTAGAGCGTTACAACCGAGGAATAGAAAGAAAACAGCGAGAGAATCACGAAAAGGAACTATCAGAAGTTAAGGCAAGAGAAGAAAAAGCTAAGGCAAGAGAAGAAGAAGCTAAGGCGAGAGAAGAAGAAGCCAAAACAAGAGAGAAAGAAGCCAAGCAAAAACTTGCCAAAAAGATGATAAAATACGGTGAACCAATTAAAGATATAATAGAAGAAACGGGACTGTCGGAAGATGAAATAAAAAAGTTGAAGTAAAAATCGACAAATCGTATATACTTAATAGCTATGTAGCATTAGGATAATTTAGTGCCAATGGATAAAAAATAAACTATACACAACACCTTATATACTTAACCCGTTAGCAATCAATTGAAAAAAGAATTACGTATTGTAAAAAAATAGTATATTTGTAACAAAAAATAAAATGTCAAGCAAAAAAGAAAAATATATCAACCCATTTACTGATTTTGGGTTTAAACGCTTATTTGGGGAAGAGCCTAATAAGGATTTGTTATTAGATTTTTTAAACGAATTACTTAGAGAGGACGAAGGAAAAATAACAGAATTATCATATTTGCCAAATGAAAAATTACCAATTTCAGTTGGCGACCGCAAAGCTATTTTCGACATTTACTGTACTAATGAAAAAGGCGAAAAATTTATTGTAGAAATGCAGAAAGCCGAACAAAAATTCTTTAAAGACCGTACAGTTTTTTATTCCACCTTTCCTATTCAAGAACAAGCAAGAAACCGAGAAGAAGACTGGAACTTTAAGTTAAAATCAGTTTACACTATTGGTATTTTAGACTTTACATTTGAAGAAAGCGATGCCGACAAGTATCACCACAATGTAAAACTTACAGAGCAAGAGACAAAAAAAGTTTTCTATGATAAATTACAATACATTTATCTTGAAATGCCCAAATTCACAAAAACGGAAAAAGAATTAAAAACCCGTTTTGATAAATGGATGTTTGTGTTAAAGAATCTGCCAAAATTAGACCGAGTTCCCACGAAATTAAAGGAAGAAATATTTTTGAAACTCTTCAAAGCAGCGGAAGTAGCAAGACTTACCCCTTCGGAATATAAAGAATATCAAGCCAGTGTCAATGCCTATCGAGATATATTTAATATACAGAATACTGCATTTGAAAAAGGCGAGAAAAAAGGAAGAATTGAGGGAAAAATAGAAGAAAAAATTAATGTAGCAAAGAAAGGTCTTGAAGAAGGTTTGACTACCGAAGTCATTATGATATTAACAGGTTTAACTGCAGAAGAAATTAATAGATTGAAATAGCTAAGCCGTATATAATGCCATGCTCACTGCGTTAAATATTTTTAAGATTCTTGCTTATACTTAACCCGTTATACAAAGAAAGACCCCGAATCTATAAAGATTTGGGGTCTTGTATAGTTAGCTTAGTGTGCACTATTCAGTAGAGGCAACAGCATCATTGATGCTATAATTACTATCTTAACCAGCATAATTGCAGTGGGAGCAACAACCTCTTTCAGCGCCTTATTAGACCTATCACTTGACAATGCAACCTCATAAGCCTTTGTAGATTTTTCTATAATCTCTCCATTATAAATAAAACCCGTTTCTGCCGTATTTTTTGCACTCTCGGATAATGTTCCTTTAATGATGCTGTAAGCTGCAAGAATTACAGATGATAATGTAAAGCCTACAAGGAAAGATGCTATAATTTCGTGGTTTCTGGAAAAGCCTTGCATTACAATAACAACCATAAGCATAAGTATATGAATAAGTACTTCATAAAAACTTATATTGGCAGCTTCTCTTACACATTTGTTATTATCTACCGACACCTTTGCTCTGTATACTGTTTCCTTTTCGCCTTCGGTTGCAAATGTCAGATTTCCATCATATTTCAATAAAATAGAGTCAGCTTCTTGTAAACTCATATTTTGATTAAATTGTTTTTCAACTTCTCTTATCACCTTTTTCTTAACTCGCTTTACGGCACCTAAAGTATTATACGAAAGTAAAACGGGAATTAATCCTCCCACAGTTAATACCCCCATAATAAAAGGATTAGCTACATTTATATTGAATAATCGAGCAGACTCTAAGAAGTTGCTGAATACGGATAATACCGATAATGACGCTGCAACCAATAAGAACATTTGTAGGTTAGAAAGAGCCGCATGTCCCTCTTTTTTCATGAGGTTGGCATTGTTTAATGTTTCTTTATCCAAATAAGATTTTGTGGCAATGTTTTCAGAGGTTTCGGTAACTGCCGCAAAAGCTCCAAACGATTGTTGAAGTGCAATATTGCCTAAAAACGATACGGCTGTAATAGCCAAACCGTAAAAATTTGCCAAATAATAAGATGTTAATCCCACAGCCACAAGAATTAAAACAGGAATTCCTGTAGATATAAAACTAATTTGCATTGTACTCAAATTATTGCTTACGGCTCCTTTCATTGATTGTCCTGCAATTTCTTTGGAAACTTGCCTTTTATAATCTGAAAACGAATCGTTGATGTACCCCAAACCAACTGATGACAAAACACCAATTAGTACCGACCAAAAAATACCTAAACTGTAATAAGTGGTTACAATAGTTTCGGTGTCGGTTGTTCTTGATGCCGTCCACTCAGCGGGAAGGGCAAATTTTATTGCAAAAAATGCACTTAATAATAAAACAGCAGATGAAACCCCCTCGGCAAATTTCATGGCTATTTTTGAATTGGAAGGTTTGCCCGAATTTAAGAAAAAACTTGCCAAAATACTTGTTAGTATACCCATGCCAATTAAAAATACAGGGAAATACACCAACATTTCAGTTTTAGCAAATTCAGGAGATACCATGCGTGCACCAAACAATATTGCCGCAATTGAAGCTATGCTTAATGTATCAAATACATCTGAGCTTATGCCTCCAACATTTGAAGTTAATCTGCCCACGCTTTTAAGCACAGCAGAAGGGTTAAATAGTGATTTAGCCGTTACTTTATCATGTTTTTGTATAAGTTCGTTTTCGGCAATTGCGGCACTTTGTTGAAATATATCTCCGCTTAATCTGTTAAAAACCGAAACTATTCCCACACCAAAAGCAAAACATATAAAGGGAATAAAAGCTTTGTTAAATTCAATACCGAAGAGGTTAATTACAAGCATGTTTAAAGAAATTCCCAAAATAAATACGGATACATTAACAACACTCGATGATATACTTGAATCAAAAGCCTTTCTAAAGCCTTTCTTGTATGATTTAGCAGTTTCATTTGCCAAAATTTCTCCCGTATCGGCTGCAATATATTGAGAGGTATAATATGCTGCAAATGAAGACACGGCTCCAAGCATAAATGATATAAGCGTGATTATATTTTTTGAAGAACCATAGAAAAAATATAGAGATAAACCTATTAAAACGCTAAGTAATGCCAGTAATATCAACCTTGAGTTACTCAAAATTTTAACTCCTTTAGTTATATTGGAAGATGCCAACTCCGTTTTGTCGTTTTCCACATTGTTTTTTGACAGCTTTTTGTAATTCCAAAAACTAAAGCCTAATCCTATCAATCCGTATGCAATTACCAAATATATAACAGGGCTAAGTGCTAATGATGCTAATGTTATCATGTTTGTTTAATTTTAATTATTTTGAAACGATAAAAGTAATAATATTATAACATATATGCAAGTTTACTTTATTTTTTGTCGAAATTAAGCAATTAAACATATCAATAAACCACAATCATTTATTAATAAAATGGGAATGATATTTCTACTGAATTTACAATATTTCCTGAATATACTTGAATAATCCCAAGATATTAAACCCCTAAAAATCAGCATATTAAAATACTGCTATTTGTGGATTGTATCGTATGGCATTGCTTTAAACTTAAAACCGCGAAACAATAAGTTTTCTATAACTTTAGGAAGTGCTTGGTGCATATTTTTCCACGCTTTTATAGAGTCATGAAAAACAATGATGGAACCGGAACTGACATTATCAACCACATTTTTAATACATTTTTCAACCTTTACATTTTTGTCATAATCTACACTTAAAACCGTCCACATAACGGCTCTGTATTTGTGCTTTAACAGTTTATAATGCGCTTTTCTGATAAAACCTCGCGGTGGTCTGAACAAATTAGAGTTGATATAGGTAGATGCTTTCTCTATATTATTGAAGTAATCTGGGGCTTTTGTGCTAAAAGCATTCAAATGATTAAACGTGTGATTACCTACCGAGTGTCCTTTTCTTAGTATATCTTGATATATGTGAGGGTGCTTTCTGACATTATCACCCACACAAAAGAAACTTGCCTTAATTTGATACTTGTCCAACAAATCTAAAACCCAAGGAGTAGCTTCCGGCACAGGACCATCATCGAATGTCAGATACACAACTTTATACTCGTTGGGCATTTTCCACAACAAAGCAGGAAATAATTTTGTTATAAAGTTTGGGATTACAGGTAAAACCATTACGTTATAATTATCAATCAGACACAAACTCAGGCAGGCAGCAACCCGAATTAGTAACATACTTTTAAAATAAACTATTTGTCAATTAAAAGCCAAACATCTAACGAGCTGTCTATTGATTTTATACGTGAAATGTCTTTTACCGCATCTTTAACTTCGTTAAAAGACTCAATGCTCACTCTGTATTTGTTGTTTGTCAATGGTAATACTTTTGCATTTTTAAAGCCTTTTTTCATAAGTCGCCTTCGTTCCTGTCGGGCAAAGCTTTTATTTGAAAAACTACCTGCAATAATATGTATTTTGTTGGCAGCCTTAAATTCTTCTACCTTAGGATTAATTTGATTATTCGTTTTAGAGTCAATGATGGTGTAGTTCTTTAAAATATTTTCTGTCTCGGCTTTTTCTTTTTTTGCCACTTTCTCTAAGCTGTCTTTTTTACTGTCCACAGATGCGCTATCGGCACTGTTGATTACTTTCACTTCATTTGAACTATTATTTGTATCCTCCGTAATAAAATAATCAACCACTTGAGCGGACTGTTCCTTTACATAATCAAACTTCCATATTATTAAGCCTATCAAAGCCAATAACGGGATTAATAAAAGAGCCCATACTAACTTTCGTTTATTCTTTTTCTTTTCGCTTTTTGTTTTTACTTTAGTTTCCGACTTTTTTACTACCGGTTTAGTTTTTTGTGGAGGTTTAGTCTCTTTTTTAGGAGGTTTAGTTTCTTTTTTAGAGGGTTTTGAAACCTTAGATGTTGTTGTTTTCACAGTTTTATTACCCGCAAGAATCTTGTCTTTGGTCTTTACGTTTATTGCCGATAAACCGTAAAACTCAGGAAAACTCTCTGCGGTAATTTCTGAATGAAATGCCGTTTTACCTTCTTTATTTTTATACAAATATCCCAATCCCTCTACTGCAACTTTTTTGTTGGCATTTAAATCAGCATTCCACGACTCAACTTTTTCTTTTAGTTGCTTTGACACTTCGCTGCTCTTAATATTTAACTTTTCTGAAATATAATCACAAAGAATTATATTCCCGACATCGGTGTTATCGTAAAAAACTATGTTAGGTTTTGGGGGCTGCATATCGCCGGTTGCCTTATCAATTGATGCCGGTATAATAACCTTCTCAAATGTTCCCAAATTGGGTACTATCACTTTCCCTCTTTCAATCAATATTTCTTTTATGTATCTAACAATTTCCACAATGTCTATTTTTTAAAGTTAATATTAGCTATTTTTTAGGTAAATTGCACAAACTTATTACGAACAAAGGTAGAAAAAATTTTTGTAATAAAAAATAAGCTACTAATAATTTCACAAAACTTATAGTTAGATAACAAGAATGTGCCGTAAAAATTAAATTTGTTGCAAAGCGATTGAAAATTTTGCTTAAATGGTATAATTTTTTCTATATAAATCGGTTATACTAATATCTAGTACATAACTCATTGAAATTTTAAATTTTTAGATAAAAAATAACAACTTAGATGAGTTCAGTAACAAGCAATTAACAGAACATAATTGAGTGTTTCAGTTTATGGCACAATAAAATTGATTGTTCAATAACAGAAATACCTGAACGTTCACACCAAACACTTAAACAATGAAAAAGATTTTTATTTTTATTATTATTATTTTATGCAATTTACACACAATAGCACAATACAAAGAGCCTAAACAAAAAAACCTGCCTAATTTTGATTACAAAATTATTCATTTTGGTTTTAGTATAGGCTTAAACAGCATGGACTTTAGTATAGTAAAGGCTGAAGATTTTTTAAATACTACAAATTTTAACAAAGTATACTCGATTGAAAATGACCGAGTTTTGGGCTTTAGTTTAGGACCTGTTATTGATTTTCACTTAGGTAACTATTTCGATTTTAGAACATTAATAATATTATCATTCGGGCAAAGAAATTTGCAATATCGTTATTTGGTTGATAACAATGCTACGCCTATGGCATTAAAACTACATACTATGAAGATATCTTCTACATATATGGAATTTCCTTTACTTTTAAAGTATAAGGCTTTGAGGCTAAACAATTTTCAGCCCTACATAATTGCCGGAATAAACCCTAAAATTGATTTAGCCGCTCAAAAAAAGATAAAAGATAGCGAAAGACCTAAAATTAGACTTAACAATTTTGATATTTCGGGCGAGTTGGGAGCAGGTTTGGATTTTTATCTGCCTTATTTTAAATTTTCGATTGAAATGAAGTATAGCATAGGAACAAGAAATATGGTAATATATGACGATACTCAATACACAAAATCTATTGATAAAATGAATTCCAATATATGGATGCTTTCATTTCATTTTGAGGGCGGAGATTTAAGAAGTATATTTTAACTTGTAAGAATTAAAACATATTAACAGCTTCACCAAAAATACACTAAGCATGAACTCATTTAAACTTATCTGCCAACACTAAGCTGCCGTGAAAAAATTTTCGAATCAAAAAATATATATCCTGTTATCATTGATTTTTACGCTGTTCATGGGGTTATTTTTGTTACTGTTTTTTCACGATACCCTTAGCGAAAACTATCCTCTGATAATATTTGCAATGTTATTGGATTTTTTACTTATGTATGTGGTGCTTTACTACGTAATTAACCATTTTGTTATTACCAAAATAAAGCCTTTGTTTAAAACTGTTGATACATTACAGATGCCTTTGAACAAACTTTACGAAAGTATGGAAGAGGGTAAGTTATTGCCTGAACTTGACCAACGTGTATTGGAATGGGCAAAAAGTAAGTTAGACGAAATAGCCGTTTTAAAGTCAAACGAAAAATACAGAAAAGAGTTTTTGGGAGATGTTTCTCACGAACTAAAGACTCCCCTGTTTAATATTCAGGGTTATATTCTTACACTTATAGACAGCAAGTTGCAAGATGAGAGTATAAATATGAAATATTTAAAACGAACATCTAAAAATATAAAACGGTTAATATCTATTGTTAAAGACTTGGAAACAATATCGAAACTGGAAACAGGAGAGTTGCTGTTGGAAATTGAAAAATTTGATATAGTGCAAATGGTTACGGAGGTGTTTGAAATGCAAGAAATCAGAGCCAAAGCAAAGTCGATAACATTTCAATTTGATAAGACTTATGAAAAGCCGATATACGTTATGGCCGATAAAAAAAACATTGCCAATGTTCTTAACAATCTTATTATCAATTCGGTAATATATGGTAAAGAAAACGGTACAACAGAGGTTGGTATAAAGCAAAAAACAGACAAAGTATACGTAAGTATAAAAGACAATGGCATAGGCATAAAGGAAAAATATCAAAAACGCATTTTCGAACGCTTTTTTAGAGTGGATAAAAGCAGGTCGAAAGTTCAAGGTGGTACAGGTTTGGGGCTGTCAATAGTAAAACATTCTATCGAAGCACATAAACAATCAATAAGTGTCAGCAGTAAGCTTAATGTCGGCACAACATTTACATTTACATTAAAACCCTACACCTTATAAAATACATTACAATGGATAATACAAAACATAGGATTTTAATAGTTGATGATGAAAAAGATATTCTTGAATTTGTGGGCTACAATCTTAAAAAAGAGGGCTTTATAGTGTATACGGCAGTCAATGGAGTTGAAGCTGTGGAACAAACCAAGAAACATAAACCTCATCTTATTTTAATGGATGTTATGATGCCTGAAATGAATGGTATAGAAGCTTGCAACAAAATAAAATCAATAACAAAATTTAAGAATATAATTATTGCATTTTTAACTGCAAGAAGTGAAGATTATTCACAAATAGCAGGCTTTGATGCCGGAGCGGATGATTATATAACTAAACCCATAAAACCCAAAGTTCTTATTAGAAGGATAAAAGCCTTGCTAAAAAGGTACAGAGAAGACTCTGAGGAAACCTCGAATAAAGATAAAATAATTGAAAAAGGAAGTATAAAAATAGATACGGAAAAATTTCTTGTTTATAAAAACGGCGAAAAACTAATTTTGGCTCGCAAAGAATTTACTTTATTAAAATTATTGGTGTCTAAACCCGAAAAAGTATTTACTCGCGACGAAATATTTGAAAAAGTATGGGGAACGGACATAATTGTGGGGGACAGAACAATAGACGTGCATATTAGAAAACTTAGAGAAAAAATAGGAGCAGATTTAATACATACCGTAAAGGGTGTAGGTTACAAATTTGTTATTTATGAGTAATCGGGTTATTATTTTATCTTTGTTTGCCCGTATCATCTTGTAGCACTTTGTTTATTTCGCGAGGTGTAGGTTATAATTATTAATTGCTAATTGAATGAAGTATTCGTATATAATACCGGCATTTAACGAAGAAGAGAACGTAAAGTTAATTTATAATCGCTTGCTGGATTCGATAAATAAATCAGAATCTGATTATGAAATTATTTTTATAGACGATGGAAGCAGAGATAATACTAAGCAAGAATTAATTAAAATAGCAAGTACAGATAAAAATTTAAAAATAATTGCTTTAAGTAGAAATTTCGGACATCAAGCGGCATTAACTGCAGGATTACAATACGCCACGGGAGATGCAATTATTACTATGGATTGCGACTTACAAGACCCCCCTGAGGTTATAGAACAGATGATTGATGAGTGGAAAAAAGGTTACGACATTGTATATGCAAGACGTAAAAATTACAGATCGGATAGTTTTATAAAGAAGCAAGCCTCTAAGATATACTATAAAGTATTAGCTAAAATTTCGGATATACAAATACCTCCCAATGTTGGCGATTTTAGGTTGATAAGTAAGGCTGTATTAACTGAAATTAACAGAATGACCGAAAAATCCAGATATTTAAGAGGCATGGTTGCATGGACAGGATTCAAATATAGCTTTGTTGATTATTATCGCCCCGATAGGGAAAAAGGCAAATCGGGATATTCTATAAAAAAACTATCCAAACTTGCTATAAACGGGTTTCTTGATTTTTCATTTGTACCTCTTAGGATAGGTTTAATATTGGGAATCCTAAGTATCATAACGGGTGTTATGCTATTATCTTATCAAATATATGATGCTTTGGTAAACGACGCACATTATTATTTATATAAATGGCTGACGGTTACTCTTTTTATATTTATGGGGTTTATGTTTATGCTGATTTGGATAATAGGTGAATATATAGGCAAAATATACAATGAGGTGCGTTCGCGACCTATTTATATTGTTAGCGAAACTGTTAATGTTATTGTAGATACGCCCTAGTAGGGCGTATCTACAATAACATTAAAAATACTGAAACAACAAATGAAGATACTAGTAAATACAAGATTATTAATACCCAACAAGCTTGCAGGTATAGCATGGTTTACCTATGAAACACTTAAACGCATAACTCATCAAAACCCCGATGTGCGATTTTACTTTGTTTTTGACAGAAAGTTTTCCGATGAATTTATTTTCTCGAACAATATTGAACCTTTAGTGTTATCTCCTGTAACCCGACACCCTATTTTGTGGTATTTATGGTTTGAGCATCGACTGCCAAAATTAATAAAAAAGATTGAACCTGATATTTTTTTATCGCCCGATGGTTATATCTCGCTTAACTCCGATGTTAAAAGCTTGTCGGTGATACACGATATTAATTTTTTGCATTACCCTAAGGATTTACCATTATCCAGTAATTTGTTTTACAATTATTATTTCCCTAAATATGCACAAAAGGCAAGCAGGTTAGCTACCGTATCAGAGTTTTCAAAATCGGATATTTGTAAAAATTACGGTGTTCCCGACAGCAAGATTGATGTTGTATATAATGGTTACAATTCTGTATATAGACCTATTAGCATTGCCGAGCAAGCTATATTGAAAAATAAGTTTACCGGTGGAAGAGATTTTTTTATTTTTGTGGGTTCTTTGTCGCCTCGTAAAAATATTGAAAATATGTTGTTGGCATATCAGTATTTTTTAGATAGACATAATAAAATAGTAGACTTGATAATTGTAGGCGACAATTTGTTTATGACAAGAGGCATAAAAAAAACTTGGAGAAATATTAAAAACAAAGAAAATGTTCATTTTGTCGGCAGGATTGCTCCGGATACTTTAAGTAAACTGGTTGCCTCTGCTCTTGCACTTGTATTGGTGTCAAAATTAGAGGGGTTTGGAATTCCCGTAATAGAAGCTTGTGCGTGTAAAACACCTGTAATAGTATCAAATGTCAGTTCTTTGCCCGAAGTTGCAGGTGATGCAGCCCTTTATGCCAACCCTTTTGATGTAAAATCTATTGGCAATGCTTTCTTAGAAATGGCAAACAATAAAGAATTACGCAGAAAGTTAGTTCATAAAACACTAGCTATCAGTAAAAAATACAGTTGGGACAAAAGTGCTAAACTTTTATGGAATAGTATTTTAAAAACATTGTAAATACAAATAAATACCAAGTCTGAAAAATATAATTTCCCAACTTCAATACTTTGTTATATTCTTGTAATAATTTGATTATTAAAGTTTCACAAAGCCCAACAACATCCTATTAGCATCTTGATAATCAGCAACATAATCACTAATTATTAATTGCTAATTTAACGAAGTGTTGAAACTTATAACATTGCATTTTATGAAAAAGAAAATACTTTTAATATCTCTGGTTTTGCTATGTATCGGACTTTTTATTGTATTTATTTATCCTAAAATAATAATTTACAAGCCCGTAACCATTACCGAGAAACAGGCAATTAAGCAGTTGATTAAAAACTATGGTAAGCCGGTAAAGATATTGTCCAAAAAGTTCAACATCCCTGAATCTTATTTATTGGCATTGATAATGTTAGAGTCGAGCGGTAAGAAAAAAGTGCCTGCAAGATATGAAAAAAATGTATATAAAAAGCTATTGCATTTGAAGCAAGGCAAGATAAAAAAATTTGAAAATATAACCACTAAAGACCTTAAAAAAACATCACGCAGAACTTTAAAAAAAATGGCCTGTTCTTACGGACCTTTTCAAATTATGGGTTATAAATCGTTTTTTTTGAAAATACCTTTTAAAAAATTAACAGGCAAATATAATATGTATTACGCCGTAAAGTGGATAAAGCTGACTTATGGTCAATCATTAAAGGAAAAAAATTATAAAGATGCTTTTCACATACATAACACGGGGAAGAAATACCCTAAAATAGGTTTGCCTAAAACACACAATCCAAAATATGTACAAGAAGGACTCAGATTTGAAAAGATTTTTAGAAAAAAATTATGAAAATATATTCTAACTATCAAATGAATTCTATAAGCATGGATTTATAAAATGCAAACAGCAATATCCAAAGAATGTAAAAAGAAAGATTAAAACCGCTTTAATTCATTAACAAATGGTTCTTTACCTGCAAAAACAATTGGCAACTTAAGAATATTCTCAGGCTTTATTTTATTATCAATCAATTCTTTATAATATTTGTTCTTTTCAATTTGCTGCAAAGCTTTATTTCTTGTTGTGTTTACTCTTTCGGCAAATCTCTCATCGCTTTCCTTGTCTTTTTGGGCTTCAATACTTTTAAATTCAATTACTATTCCATGTCTGTTTTTATCATAAGGAATTAACATAATATCGTATCTGCCTTCGCCACTTTCTCTATTGGATTTAATTATATAATCATCACTTAATATTGCCAACAAACCGAGAGTATAAACATGATATACCTGTTCCTTTTTTGTTAATCTGTCCGGATTTTTTACATTTTTTGCCGTGTCGAAATAACTAAAAGTATCGCCAATAACTCTTTTAAAGCCATTTTCAAATTCAACAATATTATTATTGATTAAATTTTTAATCGTGTTTATCAAAAGGTCTCTCTTGATTTTTATTTCGTTTCTTATCCAAGTTTTTACAATATCTTTGAAAACTGTTTTAACTTCATTATTGGGTATTTTTAATTTATATGTATCAAAATCGCCCTTTCCTGCAAGTGTTAAGTAACCACTATAGGCCAAAAGTGTCCAAAACAATTCCTTATCGGTTTCAAAATCTTGAAAAACAAAATTTTCGTGTATT
>PDWJ01004327.1_pt1 | contig 12609 bp, 13 predicted proteins | sample 1430881 | NCBI WGS metagenome assembly PDWJ01 (sample SAMN01162460, study PRJNA174530) | Oral metagenome, whole genome shotgun sequencing project. | biome: Marine environment; feature: Marine mammal; material: Swab sample of the gingival sulcus; isolation source: swab sample of gingival sulcus... | reverse complement strand
TCTGCGCCTCGGTGAAACGGCTCTTTCGCATGCGGTTGCTCCTTCGAAAGGTTGGGCAAACTCTACTTCAGAACGAGGAAAGTTTCGGGGGACAGGTCAGGCCACACAGGGGCCTCGTCTCGTGTTCGCGATTGGTTTGTAGCGGAGACGAAGTCCGCCAAAACAGGGTCCAAGCACCTCCAGAGGGGTTCATCTTTAACTATTTATATCAGATAGTTACGGGAATTTCTTTCCAGATAGGTCTTGAAAAATCCGCCTACAGATGCCCATATTGCGTGGGTAGATTGTGGGTAGAGGATTGACCCAATGGTGAAGAAGATCACCAAATTTGAAGTAGACGCATTCAACAAGCGTGGTCGCTTGCGCGTGTCCGAAGGGCTGTACCTACAGGTGTCGAAGTAGGGCACCAAGTCATTCGAATTTCGGTTCACGCTTGACGGTCGCACCCGCAGTATGGGGCTTGGCCCGTACCCGAAGGTGTCGCTGGCCGACACACGGACCAAGGTGAAACTCCTAACCGCCGATGTGGAAAGGGGCATAGACCCAATTGCGGAACGTCAAGCCAAGCGTCGCAAGAACGCTAGCGCTGAAAAGCCCATGACATTTGCCGAAGCTGAATCGGCCTATATCGACGCGAAAGTTGACGTGGATGAAGGCGGCTTCAAGAACCCGAAGCACCGCCAATAATGGCGCAACACAATTGAGACATACGCCAACCCGATCATCGGAAACGTCTCCGTCGCGGATGTTAACATCGACCTAGTTTTGCGCGTGCTTTAACAGGAAACGACGGCTAAGGGCAAAGCCGGGCCGTTGTGGAACCTCAAGACCGAAACCGCGTCGCGCCTTCGGGGTCGTATCGAAAAGGTGTTGTCTTGGGCGGCGTTTCACGGCCTGCGACCCAAGGATGACAACCCGGCAAGGTGGAAAGGACATCTTGAAGCCGAACTCATAGCCCGCAAAGACCTGCGCAAACCGAAGCACCATCCGCCCTGCCTTACGCCGAAGTCGGCGCTTTCATGGCGAAGCTGCGGGCACGCGAAGGTGTTGCGGCGCGGGCGCTGGAATTCAGCATTGTGACCGCCGCACGTTCCGGCGAAACGCGGGGCGTAACTTGGAATGAAATCGACCTTGAAGCAAAGGTGTGGACTATCGACGGATCGCGCATGAAAGCAGGCAAGGAACACCGCGTCGCGCTGTGCGACGAAGCGATTGCTTTGCTAGAAGCCCTGCCGCGCGAAGACGGCAACCCGCTGGTGTTCATTGGCACCGCGAAGACAGGCGGGCTTTCCGAAAACGCCATGAACAACGTCCTTGGCAGCATGGACCGCAGCGAACTTACACAACATGGGTTCCGGTCTACTTTCCGTGATTGGGCGGGCGAAACAACGGCGCACCCGCGCGAAGTGATCGAACATGCCCTTGCCCACAGTCTCAAGGACAAGGCCGAAGCGGCGTACGCACGCGGAACGCTCATGGCAAAGCGGGCGCGGCTCATGGCCGATTGGGGCAAGTATTGTGCCGTTGACTGCAGCAAGATCGAAGACGCGGGCGTTGTTCCCATCCGGGGCGCGGTATGATAAAGCGCAATCCACCCCAATTCACGATTGATACCGACGTGCCTTTGGAGCCAGTGGGCAGGCGCAAAGAGGGCAAGCACCCTAGCACCGTCTTGCGGAAAGCCCGCGAAGCCTTCGACGAAGGTCAGCACCCGACTTTGGGTGAAGCTGTAGACGCGTTCTACGAAATGTACAGCGGTCGCATAGTGTCGGACGAAGTAACAGAAGCCGACGTAAATCGCCGCATCAAGACAAAGCAACGAATGCTGGCAAAGCTTCGCGCAATGGGTTCGAGCGCACCCGACGAAACCACCTAAGCAACTTGTAATCGAAACGTTTTTTGTTCTTCGGCATTTGATGCCGGGCCGTTCGTTTTCGGCCAAGGTCAGACCCAATGAATCCGCAAAAGGACTAGAAGGAACTGACCAATGCAAAGCGCCACCACCGCACCCGTCGCCCCGGCCCACTACTCGTTCGCTCGCCTGCCCGCCGCTATTGACCAATCGGGTTTGAGCCGCAGCACGATCTACGACCTTGTGCAGCGCGGCCTGTTCCCGCCCCCGATCAAGGCAGGGCCGAAGCTGGTATTGTGGGTCCGCTCCGAAATCTCCGCATGGTGCGCAGCGCAAATCGCGGGCAAGTCCGAAGACGAAATCAAAGCCTTGATCGTATCCTTGGTCGAAGCCCGCAAGGACGCGGCCTAATCATTCGACGGATGCACAGTCCGTCGAATCTGCCGCAAATCCACATAGTTTCAATGCTCTAGCTTACGGTCGCGCAAAAGGCCATGACTACCCACGCACCTACCCACAGGCCAACGATAAAATGACCGCAGCCGCACGCCAGAACATACCCGAAGAACTGCGGTCGTATTCCCAATGGATATGCCACGACGTAGACAAGCACCCGATCAATCCCCACACAGGCCGATTTGCGGACGTATCAGACCCGACGACATGGGGCACCTTCGATCAAGCGTGCGCCGCGCATGATGCCGGTAGGGGGGCGGGTATCGGGTTCGCGTTTACCAAAGCTGACCCGTTCCTAGGGATCGACCTTGACGTGCCCGAAGGCGGCAGGCCGTCCGATGGACAACAACGCATCTATAACGCTTTCGAAACCTACGCTGAACAATCGCCGTCAGAACGCGGCTTGCACATTATAGCTAAGGGCCGTGCCCCCGAAGGCAGCGTGCGCAACAGCGACTTGGGCGTAGAAGTCTATTCGTCGGGTCGGTTCTTCACGTTCACCGGCAATGTTATGAAGGCTGCACCTATCGCAGATTGCCAGCCGCACGTTGACATTCTGTGTGCCGAAATTGGCGGCAACCGGGACACTCAGTTAGGCGAAATATTCGACCCAAGCCCGGCACCGCAGATTTCAGACGAAGACCTTGTTGCCCGCATTCGGGAAGGCCAAGCGAACCGGATCAATTACAAAGGCCAAGTGTCGGATTGGTCCGACGCGTATTTCGCTCTGATTTGTGCTGCGTGTTTGTTTTCCAGCGACGAAGCACAGGTGCGCCGGGTCGTCATGGCAAGCCCCCTAGTCCAGCACGCCTCGCCCAAAGGCCGTGAAACGCGGGCGCATAAAGCAGACCGCCTGTGGGCACGGGAATACGGCAGAGCCGCCAAGTGGGGCGCTGTGGAGCGACAGGAGCGTGCATTAGGCGTCGATCATGGCCGACAGGTTGCCCAAAGCCTCTTGCATGGTTGGAGCGCCCAGCGCGGCGCGGCACAGCGTCCCCGGTTTCTCGTTCAGCATGTGTCGGATATCGAAGCCCGCGAACCTGACTTCATTGTTGGCGATTTGATTGAAGCCCGAAGTTGCGTCGTCGTGTTTGGTGCACCGGGTTTTGGAAAATCCTTTGTCACACTGGACGTCGCGGCCTGCGTAGCTTCGGGTCGAGAATTCCACAGTAAGGAAGTGCAGCAAGGTTGCGCGGTCTACGTCGCAGGCGAAGGCGGGGCCGGTATCAAACGGCAGCTACAGACTTGGAGCAAGCACACGGGCGAAGAACTGGATAAGAGCAAGCCATTGTTCGTCATTCAATCGCCAATCGAAATGCTCAACGCGTCGGACGTCAAAGCGGCTTGCGACGCCATCGCCGAAGCGACGGGCGAATTCACCATCAAGATCATCGTGCTGGATACCCTTGCTCGGAACTTCGGAGACGGCGACGAAAACAGCACGGGCGACATGAACCGCTTTGTTTTGGCGGTTGGTCGGATGATTGAGCGCTTCGGCTGCACCGTTGTCGTGGTTCACCATAGCGGGCATGGCGACAATTCGCGCGGTCGCGGGTCCAGCGCATTGCGGGCCGCAGCCGACGCCGAATCCCGCGTCGAGAAAGAGTACAGCACCGTAACCCTTACCCACACTAAGGCGAAGGACGCACCCGAAAGAGACCCGATGTGCTTCAGCTTGGAGAGCGTCGAAATCGGCACCCGAAAGAACGGCGAACCTTTCACGTCTGCGGTGCTAATCGAACGCGAAGCCCAAGTGGCGCGCGCAACCAAGCTTACGCCGTCACAGCAACGCGCCATGAAGGCATTTGAAGACGCCGCCAAGGAAAACGGGCAATTTTCCGACGACGGGTCGTTTGTTGGCGTACACTGGGACGATTGGCGGACGGCGTTTTATCGCATCGCAACGCAGGACAACGACGACAGCAAAAGCAAGGCTTCCCGCCGTGCTTGCACTGATCTTGTCGAGAAAGGTGAACTGGACATGGCAGACGACGTATTTCGGTACGTAGGCTCGTTCGCTTGGGTGAAAAATCAAGCGGTTACGGCGACCCGGACAGCCGGACAGGATACGGACATTGCCGTACATGTCCAAATGGCGAGACCGTGAGTTACCCGGACGGACAGGACACACCCCTTTAGAAGGTGTCCACTTGTCCGGCACGGTCGGGTGTTTGTCCGACCAAGAGAATGCCGCAATAACAAAGGGAAAGATGATGCACGCACTCATAGAGTGTTTGGAAGTCACGCGACACGCGCCAGCCCAAAGGACGTATCGTTGTCAACCTCGAAGCCATCATCAATATCCGCAAGAAACGATAATTGGTGAACTCAAAGGGTGCAGGATTACGACCAAGGAATTCTCAGTAGACCTGATAGCGGCTGAAACCTATGGCGCTTCAGCTTCGTATTCAGATAGCGTCTTGGTTGCAGGCAGCATCAAGGAATTCTTAGAGCGCATTGAAGCAGCGCAAGCCCAATGCGAGAACTGAGCAAGACTGTACCGGCAAATAGCCTCTGGAGCACCCAAAAGCCATCAACACAGATTTTTCGCCCGTATCAGTCTAATTTCAAGCTGCGGCACAATTTGGTTTGACGCCGCAAAAAGCCCGCCCTAACTGGCGAAAAGATACCGATAATGGGCTGAATTTGGCAGCTTAAGGCGATGGCAAACACACCGATACAAAGCGGGCGAGACGCCCCCCCAAGGGCAGACAACCCGCCGCGTTCGGGTCAAACTTGATACCGCGACCGACGCCCGAAAGGAAATGTCGAAACTGTACCGCGAAGCACGCGCGGGCAAGATCGACATTGCCGATGCCTCTAAGCTGGCAAACATTCTCATGCTCATTGGGCGAATGATCGAAGGCAGCAACTTCGAAAGGCGATTAGAGGCCCTAAAAGCCGCAGAACAGGCATGACCCGTCCCGCCCTATCCCGGCTCAAGCGCCTTGAGGCCCAGCGCCACGCACCCCCTACAATGCGCCACCATGTGGTTCGCTTCTCGCCAGCCGGTGTCTTGCTGGATGACCCGCCCAAGGGCACTTTCATGGCCGTCACAGACCACGGGACAGACACGGAACGGGAAGACTGCCTTGCCGAACAGCAACGAAGTCTTACTGCGCCCGACGCGGGCAAGTGACCGAAGATGTTTAGCGCGGGCAGACGCTACCCGCAGACGGGGAAATATCAGTCACCGGACTTGTGCCGCCCCAGCGACGCAGATTGCCGCCCAAGAAGGACACAAGGAGCGTTCGCAGCCCTGCATATCCGCCGTAGCTGTTCGTCGCGTTCACGGTCACGCATACGCCTGTTTAGCCTTGAAGCGCGGCTTCAATCGCAAAGGGTTCTGACACGTTGTGCAGCCGCATTGATTGCGGGTGCAATAGGCTTTGCTGCACCGTAGAAACAGCGGTTTCTTTGTGCCAGCTTGGCGTCCGTTCAACCGGTGAGGATACCGTAGGAGTGACGTTGCACGCGGCAACGCTCAGGGCCGCTAATACAGCAAGGATCGGGGAAGTAGGTCGCATAGAAGCCTCGCCAAAATATCTGAATTTTAGATACCTGAAATTCAGATATAGATGAAGTGCCCATCGGAAACAAGATGGGACGGCAACGTGGCACGGACGTTTGGGAAAGCCCGGCACATGGCGCTGATCAAGATGCTCACCGAGGCCCGCGAAAATGCTGGCATGACGCAAACAGAGCTTGCGGAGAAGCTGGGGGAGTACCAGTCATTTGTCGCAAGACTTGAAAGCGGGCAGCGACGTGTTGACGTCGTTGAACTCATCGAACTGGCGGAGGTGTTGGGTTTCGATGCCCCGAAGGCCGTCAGAGCACTTCAACTAGTTGATGACAAAGGCAGCTAACCCATTTATCTGAAAACTAGATTTAGCGAAGAACAAACGGACCGGGGCGTACATGTCAAAAATTGAAATCAAGCGAGATGGCAAAGGAAAAGTTTACAGCCATGTTCGAAAGAAATGGCTTGTCGAAACACCCGAAGAAACCGTTCGGCAAGAATACCTATTGGTACTGGTCAACGACTACCAGTTCTCGCTTGACCAAATATCAGAAGAAATGGACATCACAGGCCGGGGAAGCGCAAGTGCGCGTGCCGACTTTGTATTGTGGCGAACGATCCAAGACAAGCTAGACGAAAACACGCCGTTTATCATCGTAGAATGCAAATCTGATAATGTCACCATCAAGCCTGTGGACTACAGCCAAGGCGAAAACTACGCGAGAATCGTCGGCGCTCCCTTTTTTGTTACGCACAACTCGCGCGAAACAAAGTATTGGCGCGTCAAAAAGGACAAAGTTCCCGGTTACACCGAAGAAATTGAAAACATCCCACACGGCGATGCGTCGGACAAAGACATTGAAGAACTCTTGAATAAGCTTCGGGTCTTCAAAGAAAAAGAATTCGCCGACCTGCTTCACCAATGCCACAACATCATTCGCAACCGAGAGAAAAAAGACCCAGCGGCGGCGTTTGATGAAATCGCCAAAGTGCTCTTCACGAAAGTTTACGTCGAACGGCAACTACTAACCCGTCGAAGAAAAACCAACCTCTTCACGGTGAAAGTGCTTGAAGGTCAAATTGCCGAAAACCCCTTGGACAACCTCTTCCAACAAACGAAGGCACACTACTCGACAGACAAGATTTTTGACGACGACGAACGTATAAATCTCAAGCCCGCGACTGGGGAAGAGATCGTTCGGAAGCTTGAAAAATACAACTTGTCGGACACCAGCGAAGACGTCAAAGGCGTAGCTTTCGAACGCTTCCTTGGGCGTACGTTTCGGGGCGAAATCGGGCAATTTTTTACCCCCCGAACCATTGTGGAGTTCATGGTTCACATGCTGGATCCCCAAGAGGGCGAAGTCGTTTGTGACCCCGCAAGCGGCTCCGGCGGCTTCTTGATCCGTGTATTTGAGGTCGTGCGCGAGAAAATCCTTGCGGATGCTGACCGCCAGTACAACGCATTCAAAGATGGAGTCGAAGCGAGCGCGGGCTTGAGCGAAGAAGAACGCGCCAAGAAGCTGAAATCCAAATACGAAGAAATCCAGCGTGAGATTGACCAAAGCGTTCAGGGTTCGCGGCTGTGGAAGCTATCCAATCGATGCATCTACGGCACCGATGCCAACGACCGCATGGCGCGTACATCCAAGATGAACATGATTATGCACGGCGATGGGCATGGCGGCGTTCATCACCACGACGGCTTTTTGAACGTGAACGGCATCTTCGAAGGCCGTTTCGATATTATTCTGACTAACCCGCCCTTTGGGGCCAATGTTGAACCGAGCGACAAGATTTTGCCGTCGGAAATCGAAGTGTCGCCCGCAGCCGAACGCCGCTATCGGGATGAATACGGCGAGCTTTACACAGAGTCGCAAGAACGCGTCCGCGCACATGTGAACAAGCCCATCGCAAGCCTGTTCAAGCTACCCGCGTCGGAGAAAGCCAAGATCAAGACCGAACTGTTGTTCATCGAGCGGTGCTTGGACTTGTTGAAGCCCGGCGGTCGTATGGGCATCGTTCTGCCCGAAGGCGTTTTCAACAACCCGTCGTTGGCGCGTGTGCGGGAATTTACCGAAGACCGGGCATTCCTGCGTGCGGTCGTCAGCCTTCCCCCGGAGACCTTCATCAGTTCCGGGGCAAGTGTGAAGTGTTCTTTGCTCTTCCTTCAAAAGTTCACAGAAAGCGAAGAGCGCGTTTTCCGCATTCGTCGGAAGGCGTGTCGAAAAGTAACTGAGGACAAGTACGCGTCGGAGATTGCAGCCGAAACGTCACGGCTTGAAACCGAGATTGCCGTAGCCAAAGCCGCCAAGGACACCGGGCTTCGCACGACTCTCCAAAAGCAGCTTCGGGAGTACGTGAAGCGCATGGAAGCGCAGAAGACCTCAGAAGCACGCCAGCTAGCGAAAGAGCGGTTTGATTACCCGGTGTTCATGTATGAGGCAGAGCGTGTGGGCATCTCAGCGACGGGTGACGAAGACTTAAACGAACTCTACCCCAACCCCCGTGTTCCAGAAGACGCCGACATGACGTGTTTGGAATGGTATGGTGAGTTTACTGCCGATCCACAGGCATTTGGTGGCGGGCAGTAGACATGAACGGCACCAGACCACGTATTCCGGATCACGTGTTTTCGACGCGTTTCGCCGACATTTCCCGTTGGGATCCAATCAGCTTTCATACAATTGAGTGGGGCTGGCCGGGCTTAAAAAGAGTGGAGCTTTCGGAGTTTCTCAAGCCACGAAAACACAAGATAGATCAAGAAGTCATCTCCTTTTCGGACATGACGTTGGTGACAATCCACTTTGATGGGTCAATTGAACCGCGCGAGATTGGCGAGGGCAAAACCTATGTGATGGATATGTACTCCGCAGAACCCGGAGACATTGTCGTTTCCAAAATTGACCTCAAGAACGGCGCTGTCGCTTCTGTTCCCAACGACTGGACGAACGTTGCTGTCACAAACCATTTCGCGGTTTATCAGCCGAACTTGAGCACAATCCTACCTTCATATTTTCATCTTTTGATCCAAGCGACCTTCTTCAAAGACTACCTGTGGAGAAACAAAGTAGGGGCAGAGGGTCGAAAAGAAGTCAAATTGGATTTCTTCGAGAGTATCGAAATACCTCTTCCGGACCTACAGACGCAGCAATTGATATCTGACGTATGGTCAAACTCATTTTCGCGACTAGCGAGGCGTCAAGCGGATGTTCGAGCCGAGCAACTTGATCTAGAAAATCTACTCCGAAATAAAACAAACGCATTCTCACAAACGGCAAAATCCAAAGCGTTTTCCGCCGTGTATTCCGGAGCAAAACAATGGGACGTTAAAGCCGGGCGTGCAGCAGCATTTATCGCCGCAAATCCGGGGTTCGTTCGATTGGGAGACTTCACCGAAGAGTGTACGGAGGTGGTGCGGCCGAGGGAGAACCCGGACAAGGAATGGCCTGTCTACGGTGTCAACAACAAGGACGGTGTATTTCTCAATAGCCACCAAAAGGGAAAAGACTTCAACGCGCCGTACAAGCGCATCAAGAAGGACTGGTTCTTCCACAACCCAACACGTGCGAATGTCGGTTCGCTGGGCAAGGTTCCCACCGTGCCCGAGGACGCAATAACAAGCCCCGAATACCAAGTCTGGCGACTTACCGGCGGCTTCCTTCCCGAATTCATGGCGCTTCTAATCCGCACCGACTACTTCTTGTCCCTCGTAGATTTCAATCGTGTCGGCGGGGTTAAGCAGCGCATGTATTACAGCAATCTTGCCGAAATTCGCTTACCTGTGATCCCTATGCAAGAACAGCAAGCTATCGCAGATAGATACGCGGCACTTCTCGAAGACATCGAGAATGCACGTGTCGAACTTGAGAACAAAAAGCAAGATATTGAGCAAATGATTTTGGGCACAATGAAGATTGGAGGGAACTAACGTTGTCGCGGGGTAAGCAGTACATAGAGTTTGAAGGGCTTTTCGCCGAAGGCGTTCTTGGAATTTTCCGCATCATTCGCGGTTACGCCGACCTACGCGACCTTGCCGCAGTTTCGGTCCCCTACAAAATGGAAGCTGGCGCGGCGGGCGCAGGCGTCGTAGGACATCAACGGCCCGAATCCGAGAAACACGCCGAAGACATCAAGAAGTATCTGGAACAAAGCGAAAGCCGGTTTCTGCCGGAAGTCATTTTGTCAGTCCGTTCGCCGGTCAGGCTTACGACAGAGCGCGGCGATATTGACCCCGATGAACTGGGGTTCGGAGAAATCGTGTTTGGGGCTAAGAGTGAAGGCGACAGCCCCGTACAAATCAGTCGACGGCATTCGAACAAAACCAGCCGCATCCAGCGCATTCGTGTTCCTCGTAGCCAGCTTGAGGCTATTCGGAACGACAAGCTTGTTCGTAGGATCGACGGCAACCACAGGCTCCATTTGGCCGAAGAACTAGCAGACGATCCGAATGCGCCGACAAAGTACCTTGCACCGTTCTGCATGATCCTACTCGGTGAAGTCGCTAACGATGCCGACGATTTCGCTGAAAGCTTGATCTTCCATACAATCAATAGCACAGCGTTGCCCTTGGAATCTGAACACGGCCTTCAACTGTTGCTAGGACAAAACCCAGCACACGCGATGCTTCCTGACAATGAGTTTGCTTACAGCCCGGAACTGCACCTGACCCGTTTGCTGGCAAACCACCTTGACGGACTGCCAGCCCCCACACGAGCCAAATTCGGTGAACGTCCTTTGACGGCGCTGTGGGAATCCGCGCGCAACCTGATTGCGATGGACCCGGCGATTGCGCAGGACAGAGCGACCCTAACCGAATTCGCGGCAACACTTTTCGCCGGACTTTCTGAAATCTCCGTGCAGCTTACCGTGAATCACCCTTCGCTTTGCCGCACCTACGGTTTCTTCGAACTTGCGGCGCGAGTTTGGCAGGAAACGGCAGGAAATACGCACGAAGAAAAAGTGCAAGGTTCGGTCGCTGTCCTTGATCGACTTGGGCATTGGCTAGGCGAGCAAGACATCACCAACTTGTTGAACCGCTTATCCCCTGCCGAACAACTGCTTGAAACCTTCAAGGCAGCACAAAACCGGATTCCTAAGCGCGTGTTTCTGGCCCGCTGGTACCCACCACAAGATGCGGCCAATGGGGCTCATAACAAGGCAACTCTTCGGCTCGAACAGCTTCGCCAAACTTTGGCGAACATCCGCACTACCCACAGCATAGCCCTAGAACTCATTGACATGGGCACGGAAGAGGGCGGCACCTTTCCCATTCACACCAAGATGTACGAAGCAATCGCATCGGCAGATATCATTATCTGTGATCTAACGGGGCAAAGGCCGAACGTGTTTATCGAAGCAGGGTTTGCACTCAAGCATCATGAGCAAGACAAGCTTATTTTCCTGTTCGAACCGAATGATGAAGCAGACAGAGTTCCTTTCGACTTAAACACGTTCAAGTACGTTCAGATCACGCAAGCGGCAGAAATTCCAAATCGGATCGGCACTGAAATCGAAGCCATTTTGCGTAACTCGGGGGCAACGTTGGCCAATGCCTGAAACATCTACTGAGAAGTTCTTCTGCAACCGCTGCAAGGGCAGAACCAATCACTTTGTCCGGGCAGAGCATCAATCGGAGACCTACGATTCACGGAGCGGCACGGGATTAACAGCCCGGTACTGCGTTGTAGAATGCTGCGGCTGTGAGAACGTCGCATTGGTCAAGAAAACGCACTTCTCTGAACACTTCGACTACTTCAAAGACCCTTCCACGGGCCAGCAACACCACGAAGCCTTGTGGGACGAAGAGATATATCCACCGGTTACCTACCGCGCATCCCCGCCTTGGTTTGATGATCTTCCCGACGACACGCTTCGGGAAATTTCTGGAGAAATCTATAAGTCTCTGCAATCAGGTTCGCATTATCTCGCTACATTTGGTTCACGCACTCTGATTGACCGCCTCATTGTCTTGACGGTTGGCGACAAGGGCAACTTTCCCAAGGGGCTCCAAGCGCTGCAAGACGAGGGCAAGCTTTCCCCTCAGGAGCGGGAAATACTGAATCCAGTGGTGGAAGCCGGAAATGCCGCCGCGCACCGGGGGTGGGCACCTACCAAAGAACAGCTAGCCGTCATTCTGGATACGGTTGAAGGGCTTATTCACCGGCTCTTGGTGCTTCCTACTCTCGCCGAAGAGCTGAAAGAGGCGGTCCCAGACCGTGGCGGCAATGCTTCCGCTAAACCGGGCAAGCCGGTTGTTACGGTAAAGGACAAAATCGACGCCGCGCCAAAAGACGTTCGAGCAACATACGATGAGCTTGCGAAGAAACTGGTGGAATTGGGCGACGACGTTTCATTGCATCCGCAGAAACACTACATGGCCTTTCGACGGAACAGGAATTTCGCTTCGGTCCAAGTCTACAATCAGAAGCGCGTCGTTCGTGTGTATCTGAATCTTGACCCTGATACGGTCGCACTCGACGCTTCCATGATGCGCGACGTTCGCCAGATTGGGCATTTTGGGACTGGTGATCTAGAAATCACGCTTAAAAACAAGAATGACATCGCCAAGATAGAAGCGCTCATTTCCGCTAGCTACGCGGCTTCATAGCCAAACATAGCCCGTGGGTAGAGCGTGGGTAGAATTGCTCCACACAGAATTTATCTAATAAAATCAATGAATAATGGCGGAGACGAAGGGATTCGAACCCTCGAGACGGTTTCCCGCCTACTCCCTTAGCAGGGGAGCGCCTTCGACCACTCGGCCACGTCTCCGCTGGCG
>PDWJ01004326.1_pt1 | contig 12609 bp, 11 predicted proteins | sample 1430881 | NCBI WGS metagenome assembly PDWJ01 (sample SAMN01162460, study PRJNA174530) | Oral metagenome, whole genome shotgun sequencing project. | biome: Marine environment; feature: Marine mammal; material: Swab sample of the gingival sulcus; isolation source: swab sample of gingival sulcus... | reverse complement strand
AGTCGGCAAAAAGAGGAAAGAGGTTTTTCTTTCCCTTTTGCCGATAAAATATTTTATTATTGCCTCCCCAAAAATTGCATTTACTAATGGAACTTACCATATGCAATGGCTTTTTTAATCAATATTCCTGTCTGGGAAAAACAATACGAACTAATTAAAACAAAATATCTGTGAACACCAATATTTTATCTGCAGCAGTGCAGCTTTTTATCGAAACCAACAGCAAAACATCAGTTTCCAATATTGCTTTATCGCAATCGCCATTTGACGGAGTAACTGCATCAGAGCTGGCTCAGCAAATAGACGGGAAACAGCGCCTGGAAAAAAAAATCCCCCAATGGACGCATACACAAGGTATCTACTATCCTCAACGCCGTTCACTGGAGCAGTGCTCATCGAATAGTACCGCTGATTACAAAGCAGATTTAATTACAGGAGATAAAGTTTTGGATATGACCGGCGGCATGGGCGTTGATACCTGGGCAATAGCAAAAAAAACAAAAAAAGTAGTTTACTGCGAACAAAATAAAGAACTTTGCGAAATCAGCCGGCACAATTTCAGAGTATTGGGCACAGAAAATATTACCGTTTTTAATGACGATGCACTGCTGTTTCTCCAACAAACTAACGAACAGTTCGACACGATTTATATCGATCCCGCACGCCGCGATGCCTATAACCGAAAAATGGTATCGCTGACCGACTACCAGCCCGATGTGATAGAAAATATGCAACTATTATGGGAACATACATCGCATATTTTAATAAAAGCATCGCCCATGATGGACATCAGCCGGGCAATAACAGAATTGCAATATGTAAAAGAAGTACACGTTGTTGCGGTTAAAAACGAATGTAAAGAATTACTATTTCTTCTGGAAAAAAATTTTACCGGCACGATACAGTTTTCCGCTGTAAATTTAGAAAGCAGCCATCCTGTTTTTTCTTTTACTGCTGATGCTGAAACAAAAGCTGCTCCTTCTATCGCTTTACCGCAGCAGTATATTTACGAACCTAACAGCGCTGTTTTAAAAAGCGGAGCTTTTAAGCTGCCGGCAGTCAGGTACAATATTCATAAATTGCACCGTTTTACGCATCTCTACACATCGGAACAGTTAATTCCCGATTTTCCGGGAAACATTTACGTCATCAACCATATTTGCGATTACAACAAAAAACAGATAAAAAAACTACTTCCCGAAAAAAAAGCCAATATTAAGTGCTATAATTTTGCGGATAAACCCGCAGTTCTGCAAAAACGCCTGCAGATAAAAGACGGCGGCAGACTGTTTCTTTTCGGTATCAAAAACAAAGACGAAAAATATCAGGTGCTGGTGTGTAAAAGGATATAATTTTATTTTTCCTACACATCAATTTCTTGGCATCATAATTGCTAAACATCGGCATATAACCCAAAAAATTTTAAAAGATATGAAACGAAGAATTATAATTTTAGCTGTATTAATTTTGGGATTGGGAAGTTTAGCCAATGCTCAAAAGAATTTTATCGACCAGCCTTTTATTGAAGTGAAAGGACACGGCGAAATGGAAATTGTTCCCAATGAAATTTATCTGAATATATTTATCAACGAACAAAATACCAAAAGTAAAGAAACCGTTGATGTGGTGGAACGCCAAATGATAAAAGCTCTGAAAAAAGCAGGTGTTGATGTAAGCAAACAACTTTCTGTTGCCGATTTCTCAGGTACGCTCCGCCATAAGTTTTTACGTAAAAGAGATGTAGAACAGACTAAAAGATTTCAGCTGCTGGTTCACGATGTAAAAACATTAAATAAAGTTTTTCAAGAGTTAGATAAAGTAAATATTACCAATATCAGAATCACAAAAGTCGACCATTCTGATATGGAAAACTACCGTATAAAAGTACGGGCAATGGCAGCTAAAAATGGAAAACAAAAAGCCGAAGCCATAGGAAAAGCGATTGATCAACCCATAGGCAAAGCAATATTTATTCATGATCAGTCATCGTATAACACTTATTATAGGGCTAAAGCCATGGTTATGAGAGGAGCATCAAGTGTAAATTCAGTTGATGAGAATGTAGCTTTATTAGACTTTAAAAAAATAAAACTAGAGTGTAATTTACAAATGCGATTTGCATTTTAAAAAACAACATTCAGCAATTTACTAGAAACTCTGCTATTTATTTTGGCGGAGTTTTTTATCTTAGAGATATTAACGAGAACTCACTTTTTTTTTGTTTTTTTGTAATACTCTAAAATTGTTAATGCTGAATTCATAAAAAGATGAAAAAAATATTTGCCTATCCATTAACGTTGCTATTTTACCTGCTGTTTTTTATGGCACTGGTAATTTTTCAACCCATACAATTTGTCTGCTGGCATCTGTTTGGAAAGAATGTACACAAAAAATCAGTTGATTTTCTCAACTTTATACTAATGAAACTGGTTTATATTTTGGGTATTCGAATGACTTATGTCGGGAAGTGTGATTTTCCTCAGGATCGTCCGTTAATTATTATCTCGAATCATCAAGGCTCTTACGATATTCCTCCAATTATATGGTTATTTCGTAAACATTACCCAAAATTTGTTGCGAAAAAAGAATTGGGAAAAAATATTCCAAGTATTTCTTATAATCTGCGCAAAAGTGGTGCAGCTCTTATCGATAGAAAGAACCGCTCGCAATCGGTACGTGAAATTTTCAAACTGGGAAAATTGATTGCAGAAAATAACTATTCGGCTTGTATTTTTCCCGAAGGCACCCGCAGTAAAACAGGAAAAATGCGCAAATTTAAATCTGCCGGATTAGAAACATTACTAAGAGCAGCACCCAATGCCTTGATTGTTCCTTTTGTGGTAGACGGCAATTACAGAATTGAACAAAACGGAGCTTTTCCGCTGAATATTATGCAAAAAGTTACCTTTACCATTTTAGATGCAATTGAACCTGCCCAAAGAGATGCCGAAGAAATTACACGAGAAGTGGAAGCGTTAATCAAAAAACAGCTTGGAGAAACCATTTAAACAAACAGTATAATGGACTACAGAGATAAAGTATTTATAAGCGTTGCCGAAAATTTAAATTTTTCAAAGGCTGCCGAAGAGTTATTTATCAGTCAGCCGGCTGTTACTAAACATATCAAGGAGTTGGAAAGTAAGATGAATACTGCTCTGTTTGAACGTAAAGGTAATAAAGTGTTTCTGACCAAAGCAGGCAAATTAATGTACCGTCATTTGAAAAATATACAACGCCAATACAACGAATTAGAATACCAATTGGGACGCCTGAATAACGATTTTAGAGGTAGCCTTTCTATTGGCGCAAGCTCTACCATATCGCAGTATGTTATTCCGGCAGTAATAGCCGCTTTCCATTCCCGATATCCCAAAATTAATCTGCAGCTGCTTAACGGAAACTCTTTTGAGATGGAGCAGAAACTTTTAAAAGGAAATGTTGATATTGCTTTGGTAGAAAATTTTTCATCGGCGGCAAACATTAAATATATCGACTTTTTAGATGATGAAATTGTTGGAGTAACAGGCAGCAAGAGTGTTTATGCCAAGCGTAAAAATATTACCATTTCCGATATAACAGAAATTCCGCTGGTGATTCGGGAAAAGGGGTCAGGGACGTTGCAAGTTATTGAACATGCCCTATTACAGCATAAAATAAAACCTGACAGCTTAAATGTTTTAATCCATCTGGGCAGTACTGAAGCCATTAAAAACTTTTTAAATAATTTTGAGGGTATTGCCCTGACTTCTGAAAAGTCAATAGAAAAAGAGTTATTGCTTAAAACATTGATGAAGATTAATATAAAAAATTTAAATATCCACCGAAATTTTAGAATTGCTTTACGCCAGGGACCTGTACCGCAAATTACCTCTACTTTTATTAACTTTCTTAATCATTATAACTTTTAGTTATCGTTTATTACTTTTTAGTATTTCTATATTCTATAATTATGGCTTACATTTGCAATAACAAAATATTCTAAACAGGATGATTTACAAAAAAGAATAATCTGTTCCGTTTTATTATGAGAGTATTAATTTAACCCAAATTTATTCATCACACTTCTTAATCGTGATGCAGAAGAGAATCATATTTAAAAACATGCAGATGAAACAGACAGTCTATTTTGGGATATTGTTTGTCATTATCCCAGCACAGCTGTTTCGCGGCTAAACCTTTAAAACAGGCAGCTGTATCTACAGGTTTAGATGCTTTACTTCTGCACTAAGCTGACTCCATGAATAGTTCCGGCTAAATAAACCTGTAAAACACTTATAATTATTCAGTCAGTAATTTGGTTTTACTTTTTAAAAGTCTCGAAATACGGGGTAAATACTCATTAATTAATAAAAATCTTGTTTCGAAGTAATTTAAATACGGAACAGATTTTCTAATGTATATTTCAGGTTTTAATCAATAAAGAAATTAGTTATGGCTTCAATTTGGGTATTAATAGCTGTGAGTATCGCAAGTTTAGTAAAAGGAATTACAGGTTTTGGATTTGCTCTGTTCTCCTTGCCAATACTGCTGTTTTGGTATCCTATAAAAGAGCTTATTCCAATACTTATTATCTGTAATTTATTTGCTTCGATAATTATCGTTCTGCAAAAAAAAGAACGACCACTTGTGAACAATAAATTTAAAATATTAATCGGTATCGGCGGTTTATTTACCATATTCGGCACTATCGCTTTAGAAATACTACCAGAACGGGAATTACTTATTGGCACTACCATCTTTATTATTCTGCTTTCTGTTCTATCATTTGTAAAAGTAAAGGCTCATATACGGCTACGAAATAGTATTTATATTATTGCCGGAATAGTCTGCGGTTTCTTAACAGGAGCCATATCGGTAAGCGGACCTCCGCTGGCACTGTTTTTAAATGCAGCCAAAGTTGATAATCAAGAATTCCGAGAGATATTTTCGTGGTTTTCTATTGTTACAACAATAGTTGCTCTAATTGGGTACTACTCTCAAGACATGCTGAATATGAATATTTTAAATACAAGCATTCAGTTTTTCCCTATATTATATATCGGCTCTTTTATTGGCAAACGTCTAAACCAATTTATTCCCGTAGATACTTTCCGAAATATAAGTATAATTATCTGTTTGATTTCGGCAGTAACAATATTACTGAAAGTGTAATAGTTTCCTTATCTTTGCAGCAAAATAAAAAAATAACACTGTGGACATACTTTTAGGGAAAACGCTTCAAGAACTCGTTACTATTGTAAGCGATTTGGGATTACCAAAATTTACTGCCAAGCAGATTGCGCAATGGCTTTACAAAAAAAATATCAATTCTATTGATGAGATGACTAATCTCTCGTTAAAGGCACGCACTTTGCTGAAAGAGCATTACGAGCTGGGAACTTCAAATCCTGTCAGCGCACAGTGCTCGGTGGACGGCACAAAAAAATACCTTTACAACACCAGCCACCAGCATAAATTTATTGAAACAGCTTATATCCCTGAACCTGACAGGGCAACTCTCTGCGTATCATCGCAGGTGGGCTGTAAAATGAATTGTCTGTTCTGTATGACCGGAAAGCAGGGATTTCAAGGACAGCTATCAAGTGGGGAAATTATCAACCAAATACGCAGTCTTCCCGAACGAGAACAATTGACCAATATTGTTTATATGGGAATGGGCGAACCGTTCGATAATATTAAAGAGGTAATGAAATCGGTAGAGATATTAACAGCAGACTATGGTATGGCAATGAGTCCCCGGCGTATTACAGTATCTACCATAGGCGTAGTTCCCGGTTTAGTAGAGTTTCTAAAAAGCAGCGAATGCCATTTGGCAGTAAGCCTCCACTCCCCTTTCGACGAAGAGCGTCTGAGCTTAATGCCCATACAAAAAGCATATCCTGTAAAAGAGGTATTGGATATTATCCGCAATTTCGATTTTGGGCGCCAGCGAAGAGTTTCGTTTGAGTATATTCTGTTTAAAGATGTGAACGATACACCTCGCCACATAAAAGAACTATGCCGAATTTTAAATGGAATAAAATGCAGAATTAATTTGATTGGATTTCACCCTATACCCAATACTCCTCTGGAAGGAAGCAGTAGAAAAACAATGGAATGGTTTAGAGATCAATTGAATAAGAAAGGGATAACTACCACCATACGCCGCTCAAGAGGAATGGATATTTTTGCGGCCTGCGGTATGCTGTCAACCCAAAAGGAAAACAAAGAAAAATCATAAACAAAAGAATAGAGATGTAATTGATTACATCTCTATTTTTTTGACATCTACTTTTTGCTGGATTCCCGCACTACTAAATCAGCGTGAACTACAATCTCTTTTACTACTTTTGCTTCTGATCTGTCTTCCATTTGTTCAAAAAGCAATTTTGCTGTTTCAATACCCACCTGTTTTGGATTTTGGTCAACCGTAGATATGGAAGGAACCATATACCGTGAACGTCGACTATTAGAGAAACCTACTATAGCCACATCTTCGGGTATTTTTAACCCCAACTCTTTTGCTGCTGCGATAGCTCCAATTGCCAATTCGTCGTTAATAGCAAAAAAAGCATCGGGGCGTTTCACCCTCTGTAACATATTCATTGCAACTTGTTTGGCTTCCTCTACGGTAAAATCACAAGGAGCCACCAACGTTTCATCAATAGATAATCCAAATTCTTTCAAAGCCTTTTCGTATCCTCTTTTTCTGTTTCTACCATATAGAAGATACTCGGGACCAGTTAATAATGCTACTCTTTTTGCTCCGCCTTCCAATAAATGCTTTACCACTTTATATGCTGCAGCTGCATCGTCAGCAACAACTTTCGACACATCCAATTCTTTCGATGTTCTATCGAACAACACCATGGGAACACCCAAATCTATAATTTTATGGATATGTTCGTAACTATTGGTAGCACGCGATAACGACAGAATAATTCCATCCATTCGCATATTAAGAAAACCGTTTACGTTTTTCTCCTCTTTCTCTTTTTTTTCGTTCGATGAACTCACAAATACCTGATAGCCATAATCATCAGCAACCTGTTCTATTCCCTTTACCACCGAAGCATAAAAAGAACTTACAATTTGGGGCACAACAACACCAATGGCATTCGATTTTCTTGTTTTCAATGCCACAGCCAAAGGATTGGGCTGATATTTTAACTCTTTTGCCAATTTCTGAACCGCTTCTCGTGTGGGCAAGCTAATTTCAGGGTTGTTTTTTAATGCTCGCGACACAGTTGATACCGATACTTTCAGCTTTTCGGCTATATCTTTTATTGTAACTGGTTTATTCATCATAACTAAAACTTAAAAAAATAATTCCTACAAAGATAGTGCTTTTTTCAATTGATAATTAACAATTAAACCCGAATTATCTATTCGTAGAATCAGGTATCAAAAGTAAAAATCATTCGCAGTTAAATTAGGATTTTAAATTTCTATTTTTTGAGGGAAATTCATATACTCTTCTTCAAAACTACTCATCTGTTTAGTGAATCTACTGCAAAACACAATACGCTGCGATTTTGGAATATACGGAGCCAAACGATTAATCTCCGATAAAATTTGGTCACGCATAATCAATTCGGCATCATCAACAATAAACATTTTTAAATTATTTAAATTGATACCGCTAAATGCATATAGTTCGTTTAATTTTTTTGCAGTAGCAATTACTACATCAGAACCGGCATATATTTTATCCCTCAGATCGTGCAGATTTCCGGCATCACCTTCACAAAATACACGTAAATTGGTATTTTGTCCCAACAATAAAAATTGCTCTTTCATCAATTCCGATTTTTCACGGGAATCAGTAACAATTAATGCTCTCGGTACATCTTCGAAGGCCTGTTTTAACTGCTGAATTACTGCAATTACAACAGCTGTGGTTTTTCCTGTTCCTTTATCGGACTTCACAAATAAATCTACTCCGCTTTTAATTTTGGAAATACAGTTTTTCTGTACTGCTGTTGGCTGTTGATACCCTGCATCTGCTATGGCATCTAATAAAAAAGGTTCTATTTTTTTTAAAAACATTATTCTGTTAATTTGTATTTGGTACAAATATAAGATTTTAATATATAACTTAGGGTAAAATAAAAAAGCCGCCTGCTCATAAAAAACAAACGACTTTGTAACTTTATTTATTTTTTTAGCTAAAATCCAAATCGAACACCTAAAAATACATCAACCTGTTTATGTTCCGATAAAAGTGCAGTAATTATACTGCCTGATCCTACCATAAAAGCTCCCATCCGTAATGTCATCCCTGCATTTAAGTCTGAAATTGAATTATAATTAAGAGGAAGAGCCACTCCAAAATAATCTCTTTCGTAACGAGGAGTTAAGGTAATACCATTATAATAGTATGAGTTTTCTATCTTTTTGTCTTTATCAATTAAAGAGAATTGTCCGGTAATCTCTGTAAAAAAGTGATTTCCCCAATAATAGTCCGCCATAAGATTTAAGGTGGCAGGTAAAGATGGTTTGTAACTTTCAGCAACACTTTCTTTTTCAGCATAAGGCGATTCCTCTAAATAAGCCTGCATTTCTTCTACCGAACCATTAAGTCCTTTTAAATAAAATTTTTGTCCGACAGGAACATCTAATTTATAGCGATAAGCACTTCCTTCTGCTGACTTATAGCTTAAGCTTCCAACATCTAACAAGGATATACCTACTTTAAATTTATATGGATAATTACTGTTATAGGACAACTTCTCGTCTGATTTTTTTCTATATTCATAGGTAAACCCTATATCAAAACCTATTCCGGTTCCATTAGATTCTGTAAGATCTGACATATTCAAATCACTATTAAACATATCTACTCCGGAACTTGTAATATAAAGGCTTCCCGATCCATTTGTCAGATAAACATCGCCAGCACTAATATCAGCAGTAAGCGTTCCTTTTAAATCTTTAATATCTACAAAACTATTCCCAGCTCCTTTGAGAAATTTTAAAGTGGCTCCGGCCTTTAAACAATGATTGCCTTTATTCATTAAAACACCTCCCCAAGAAGCTCCGATTTCACTCCAGCCATTAACTGTTATTTTTTGAGTTCCGGTACTTAGATTATATTTTAAAATTTCGCTATTATCGCTGGTTACAGCATGTGCAAATTTGGTATCTAAAGCAGCTATATTTCCAAATCCTCTCACTCTTGTTGTCAATGCAACAGCATGCTTGGTACTTATTTTATAAGCAATCGAAGGGCCTATAAAGTCTAAATTGACTATGCCGGATAATTTCTTGGCTTCTCCTTCTAATAATTGGTCTTCTAAATTGCCCAAATTTTTTAAGCCAACTTTTACGTTATCATTTGCTGCCAGTACACTTCCTGAAAATAAATTGATTTCCCACTTGTGTGTACCAGAAGTAATATTTGCCGGATTTAAAAATACACCATAAATACCTGTTCGATTACCTCCTTTGTAAGCAGAAGGTTGTGAGTAAACACAAGTACTTATAGCTATTATTGCAGCACTTAATAAAAATAATTTTCTCATAATAGAATATAGATTTAGGTTAATAAAGATATTCTTATATTGTATAGACAGTAAAGTTGAATAATTTATTTACTATTTTGTTAATCTTTTATTTTAGTTAGACAAGTTACTTTTTCCTATTGTGATTACGAGTTCAATTAAATATTGTTACAAGAAGTGTTTTCTTATTTTTTCATTTGTATGTGGTCATCCGGTTTAAATTAGTCAAAAGAGTTGTCTATAATTTTAAAAGAGCATTGATTTCCCTTGGTGTGTAAAATCCACAGAGCTATCTTATCCAATTAAAGTAAGACCAAAACTATAACAGCTACTGCAAGAAAACTTGCAGTTATTATTTGGAATATGATTATTAAACAACAGGAATATAATTCACACTGTAATGATGAATATTTATTTTCAATGAAAGAAAAAAAGGTAAGAATTATTCAAAAAATAAAGGAAAGAAAGAAACAATGTAGCAACCTTTAAGCCATCAGAAATTTAAGAATTAAATTAAATGGAATTATGTAATAGAACTTTATCGTGAGTCGTAAAACTATAATAAAATAGAAATCATTAAAATTGTTCTCTCATAATAATTACAATCATTACATAATAGAAAAATGATTCTATATATTGAGCATTGTTTTAAAAGAAAAGTGCTGCAATTCAGAGGTAAATATTGTTAGCATCCAGTGGTTTCATCACCCCGCGGTCTTTTATTCAATATATTCACAATAATTTATTGTTTTAAGACACTCCCTCTAATTTTATCCCACCTTTTTCATCACACTTGAAAAGAGCAGTACTTTGGGGTGATATTTTGCACTAAACACCGCTTTTACTCTTGGCTCAAAATTGGTATGGTATCTATCGAAAAGCTGTTCATTGGGAAACAACAACTGTAGCGAATAGGTAACGCCACCCTCGGCAGATGTTACCATCACCTTACAAAAATGATGCTCTTTAAAGGTATTGGTCTCCTTTAACAGAGGAATATATTTCTGAGTCATCCAAATCACAAACTCTTCCTCTAAAGTTTCATCGAGCATATAGCTGGTGTTATGTATTAACATCGTTATTTTTTTAATTCGTTTAATTTTTTCCGGGCATCTACCGCATATATGCTGTCGGCATAATCCGTTAATATTTTCTTTAACAGCGCAACAGCTTTATCACGCTGTCGGTTCTCTAAAAACAAAGCTTTTAAAAACAAGGCTTTTGCAGTTAAAACACTCTGTGGATATTCAGCAATTATTTTATCTAAAAAAGTCTGTGCCTTTTCGGGCTTATCCTGCAGATATATCTGATATTTCAAAAAATAAACATCGTCAATTAATTCATTAGCAGGAAACTGCTGCTGCAAACTGTCTAAAACAGCAACAGCCTGTTGATTGCGTTTCTGATAGAATAAAAAATCAGCACGGGCAAATTGCTGTATGGCAGTATAGCTGGTATCTAATCCGGTGTTATCGGTTATTAACTGCGATAAAGCAATGGCATCGTTGGCAATCAGTTTAGATGTACTTCCTTTTATGGCTTCTAACTGCGCATTTGCCCATTTTATTTCCCCCAGATAGTACGAAACTTTTGCTTTCTTAAACTTTGCCTCAAAACCAAGAGTGTTGTTTTTGTTGGATTTTTCAATTTGTGAATAGAGCAGAATAGCATCCCACTTCTCATTGATAAACAGCTTAATATCTCCCAGCTCCATTTTTACTTTCGCCACCTTATTTCTGTTTAAACGCCGATTTTTCAGCAACCTTTCCAAATCTGCAATGGCACCTTCAGCTTTATTCAAATACCACGCTTTTATATGCGCCGATTCAACAATTATATCGGCAAACTTAGCTGTATTTTGTTTATCCGATAAAAAATCGGTATACAAAGCCGACAACTCTTTCCACTGATCCGTATCTGTACTTTTCTGGTGTTCTAATTGCAGATATCTGGTATGCAACAACTCTCTTTCTGCCGTCAAATAATTCAACGATTTTGTTCCTTTTGCAATTACCGCCTGCAGACTTTTTACTGCCGTTTTGTAATCTTTATTATTGCGGGCTGTACGTGCCAGTAATATCAACCTTAATCCGTTTTCGTTTTGCAGCAAATCGATAGATTTTGCCTGTACAAAAGCTTCGGCAAATTGCTTTTTCTGCATATAATACCACTGCATTAACTCCTTAAAAGCAATATTTTTAGGATAATCTAACAACTTCTGCAACAGCTGCTGTTTCAGTATTTTATCTAAACTATTATCCACATCAAGCACAAAAGCCGACTGCATTCTGTTCTTTACCGTACTTAACTGTTTAGGATTAGTGATTAATGCATTTAAACATTCAGTTATTAACTTTTCATAATCGCGCTGATAAAGATAAACATTTGCCAGATCGGTTTGAAAAGCAGTTGGATCTTTTAATAGCTTCCGCCCTTTTAAAAAAGCTTTTTCAGCATAAGCATACTCTCGTTTAGATAGAAATTCGCTGGCAACAGAAATGATATCTCCCTTTGCGGGAATAATCTTTCGCAATGCCTTCTCAAACTGCTCTTTGGCTTTATCGGGCTGTTGTGCATTTTTATACACATAACCTAACGTAATTACAAAACTTTTATCATCTTTATGCTTGCGTATCTGCTTTTTGGTAAGTGTTTCGGCATCTTTATAATCACCTATTTTTAACATACACTCGATATAGTAACGAAAATAGGTTTTCGATTTAGTAGCTTTAAACAAATTATAAAATAACGACGATGCAGGGCGGTACTCTTTGGCATTATAATACTTAAAAGCCAGCTGACTTGCAGTTTGTGTATTATTTTGTGCAACAGCAAAAAAACTGGCCATTACCAAAATAATTACGAATAAATATCTAACTGTTTTTTTCAAAATTGTATTGAGTTATAATTTAAGAAGGAAATCGAAGTCCGAAGAAGGAAGATATTTAGACCTCACAGGTTTTAAAAACCTGTGAGGTATGATGATTTTTCTAAAATCCTTTAAATCATATCGAATCCGGTATATGGTACCAAAACTTTTGGAATTTTAATTCCCTCTGAGGTTTGATTATTTTCTAACAAAGCGGCAACAATTCGGGGCAATGCCAAAGCACTACCATTTAAAGTG
>PDWJ01004325.1_pt1 | contig 12609 bp, 7 predicted proteins | sample 1430881 | NCBI WGS metagenome assembly PDWJ01 (sample SAMN01162460, study PRJNA174530) | Oral metagenome, whole genome shotgun sequencing project. | biome: Marine environment; feature: Marine mammal; material: Swab sample of the gingival sulcus; isolation source: swab sample of gingival sulcus... | reverse complement strand
CGATGGTTATGAAATCTGTGATATGCGTTTTTCTGTGGCGGCAGGTCAGGAAATCTCTGCAAAATGGATAAAAGATTCGCCCCATATGATGCATATTCTGGATGAAGAGATGCAGGTCACTTTTGAATCCTTTCCGATGACCGCAGAAACCGATCGTGAAATGCACCTGCGTATTGGATTGCCCAGGGCTTATGCTCGCAGGGCTACTTCTCCACGGCCATTTTCGTTGCTGGTAACAGTGAAGTAATTCACTCAGCTACTACACTACTAATGTTTGGCAATCAGTGTTTAACATGGGTTTTGATGTGGTGGGTGTTTCAATATGCGATTGATGGTTATTGCGGTTGCGCTGGCTCTTATCGCCTTGATCGCAGGTGGTTTAATTCGCTTAGGTCAGCAGGCAGATTCCATGGTGCCTGATGCCTTAAACAAATCGGGCGTGATGGAGTCGTTGTCTGCTACAGCTGTTAGCGGGCCTGTTACTGCTGCAAAGGCTGTCACCGACAAGCAGTGGATAGCGCCGCTGATTTCGTATGAGTCCTATACCTCTGTTTACGGTGAGTTACCTGCTTCTTTGCAGGGCTCGATGATTCCTTTTAATCTTGAGGTGGCAGCCGATGGAACCCTGGTAGTTAATCAGCAGTCACGCAGGCTATTCGATTATTTTTTTACGCTCGATGGTGAAGAACCTGTCGAAACCATCCTTGAACGGGTGAAAGAATTGTTGGAAACATATTTGCCGGAATCTGCCAGGGTAAGGGCAGAAAATATTCTTGAACAGTATTTCAAATTAAAGCTGGGTGAAATCGAATTGGCGCATCGATTAGATGCTGAATTTGAAGCTTCGGGTCGCAGACCAGATGCGGCCGAGCTGAAACAGGCGATAAAAGATTTACGCACATCCAGCCTGGATACCGACGTATATACCGCTTTTTTCGGTGTGGAAGATCAACGGGATGATTACTCCCTTAGCCGTTTGGAAATTCAGCAAGATACATCACTAACAGCAGCGGAGCGTCAGCAAGCACTGCTTGAAATAGAACAGTTGCTACCTGATAAAGATCGGCTTCAGCTGCAAAAAGAAAGGATTGTTGAGAACACCTTTAATGATGTTCAGCAGGCAAGAGATGCAGGGGCCAGCGACAATGAAATTTTTTATATCAGGGAGCAGGCGTTTGGCGCTAAGGTCGCACAGCGGTATGCCGAGGCGGATGTTAGAAAAGCTCAATGGGAATCACGCATTGCGGCTTATCGACAGGAAAGGGAAGTGATTTTAAATTCATCGGGTATGACAGACGAAGACAAGCATTATCAAATTGAGCTGCTTAGGCAGGAGCACTTTGAAGGCAATGAGCTAAAGCGAATACCTGTGATCGACAGAATCAAGGATGCTGAGCAATAATCGGGGGGCCAGGGCCCCCATTTTGTTGATAGAACCGCTAGTTGAAGGAATTGTTACAAGCCAATAGATCTTAAGCGGTTAGCATGGTTTTCGTAGATGTCTTTGGCGTCGGTAAACCCGGTCATGCCGAATAGCAGGTTAGAGCCATCGGTATGGTTGTGGTTGTAATCGTCACGTAAAACATTACCCCACATTTGCTCGCAGCGACCTACCAGGCCATCGGTGTCTGCACCATTGGCGGTTGCCTGGCCAATAAAAGTCATGGCGTAGTCTAAAGGATCAAAGATATTGGTGATGCCCCCGATACCTCCCCACGAATAATAACGAATGCCATTGACTTCTTCCGCACCACTGCTGCAATCGCTGGTGGGTTGGCCTTCCGGGTATTTCTCATTAAAAGCGGCAGCGCCTTCACTGCTCAAATCCCAGGTTGCCTGGAATGCATCTTGTTCGTAATGCTCGCCGGACGAAAGAAAGTCTATGATGGAACCGAAAGTGCTTAGCAGTCCGTCGGTAATATCAATGTATAAATCGTACAGCGGGCTGTCTTCTGGAAGTAGCTGGTACATCATAAAGTCAGAAAAATGTGATCCTGAATTGGCGCCATGAACACTTGTAACAGAGGCTACGATTTCAGGGTAAACACTGGCAACATAGCGGGATGTAGGGCTGCCCATGCTGTGGCCAATAAGGTTAACCTTGCTGGCACCTGAATCAGGGAGTACGTGATTCTGAATGTAGTCCACCAGTTGCTCCCCTCGAACTTCAATGCCGTTCCAGGATGAAAGGTTAGGTGTGTATACCTTGGCGTTGCCATCACGCAGCTCACTGGGAATACCGTGAAAATATTCAACAAAAAGAATCTGTTCAAATCCGGAAAGGCCATGTACGAGCACAATGGGGTATTGGGTGTTGTAGCGGTTATCTGATTGTTCGTTTTTGCAGGTAAAGTCCCACCACGAACAATCTTCAAAAGAAACATAGTCGTCGTGGCTGCTGGCTATAGCGTTGCCTGCTACCAGTGCCGTGATAAATGTAATTGCTGTTATTGATTCTTTGGGGGTTATTGCTTTTCTTATATTCATTTGCCGACCTTATTCATATATTAAACATGATGCGGCAACACGTCTGGCGGATTTCGTCTAGAAAGGTACACTCTACCTCAAGAGGCGGCTCGACTATCCAATCTCGTAATGACCAATGGACTCGTGGCTTTCCGTCCCGCAATTACTTGCGGTTTGGCGTGTTGTCGTTTCCAACAACCTTTTGTTTTATCTAAGGTGTGTTTGCTTTTTCTCGGTGCCTTTGTTTTCTGGTGTGATCAATATTTAAACAGTTCTGCCCTGTATTCAATACAGCTTTACAAAACGTTACATAGGCCAACTGGGCGGCTTTTTGGGGCGAAGTGACGGGTAATTGGGTTGCCCGCTTTTTGTTTGTTGATAACGTATTGAATTTCAGTTGCTTTAAATTTTTCAAGGTAGGCTTTCAAAAATTCGGTTAGTTTTTCATGTAACCGTTGATTTGTGAACTGTGTCTATTTATGCCAAATCATTCTTGATGGAGTGGCTTGTTTGTATCTGGTTTGTAAACGAGTTTACAGGCTAATTGGGTTATGTAATCCGCTTGATGCAAATGAAAATGATTTGCATTACTGTTGGTGTCTATGTATCCTGCTCCGCCCTATTAAAATCACAGGGAATCGTATGAATTTTGGCCTGCTGAAGGCCGATGAGTGTTGTACACCTTGATTCTGTATTCCAGTGATGGGTGTTATTGAGCGGAAAGAGGTTCGGGCATGACGCGATCTTTATATGACAGTAGCCGGGAGCATTCCAGTTGTGGTGTAGGCTTTATTACTAACAAGCACAGCCTGCAAACCCATGAGCTGTTGGAATTGTCTCACGAAGCCCTGTGTAAGATTCCCCACCGTGGTGGTATGAGCTCTGAAGGCATTGGTGATGGTGCGGGTGTCAATGTAGATATTTCGGTGAATTTCTACCGTTATCTTACGGGTGATGAAACCCTGGAGTATGGTGATTTCGGGGTTGCCAACTTTTTCTATCCGGCCGATAAAAAACAGCACGATGCAGCCGAAGGTATTATCAATAAGGCGCTGCAAGATCATGGTTTGCCGGTGCTGATGTGGCGTGATGTGCTGGTGAATAAAAGTGCCCTTAACAAGGCCAGTCAGCGGGCACAGTTGTCTATTCGTCAGGTGGTGTTTGCCAGGCCAGAAGGTGTGGCCGATCAAAAGGCGTTCGAAGCGCAAATCAACGATGCTTTGCTGGAAATTGAATATCCAGCGTTCACCCGCCCTGAGCTGGACGGGTTTTATCCGCTATCCATGAGTTCCTACACCCAGGTATACAAGGGGCGTTTGAACAGTTGGGAGGTTATTCCCTACTTTAAGGATCTCACCCACCCGGAACACCGTATTCACACGCTGTTTTTCCATACCCGGTTTTCAACCAACACCGCGCCTAACCCCATCTTTGCCCAGCCATTTCGCCGCATGGCGCATAACGGCGAATTAAATACCGATAAGAAAAACCGCCTGAGTGAAAATGCCATTGCGGTATCTCACAACAAGCAGGTGATTTTCCCACACGGGCAGTCGGATTCGGCTCGCCTGGATCAAACACTGGCACGCCGTATTACTGAAGATGATATGGATATTGTGCTGGCGGCCCTTGCGATGATGCCGCCTGCCTGGGAAAACGACCCTAATATCAGCGACAATGCCAAAGCCATGCTGGAGTATTTCAGCCTGTCGGAAGAAAAGAACGATGGCCCGGCAGCGCTGATTTTCGGGGATGGTATTAAAGTCGGTGCCCGTTTGGATCGTTTGGGGTTGCGCCCGTTGCGGTCGGTGGAAACTCACGATTATTTTGCCGTTATGAGTGAAGCAGGCCAGATTGATTTTCCACCGGAAAGTGTCATTCGTCGAGGCAGAATTGATGCCGGTGGCATGGTGGTGTTTGATCACAGCACCGGCAAAATCAGCGATTCCAACGATGTGCTGGAAGAACTGGCAAAGCAGCAGGATTACGCAAGCTTACTGGAGCAGGCGCGGATTAATCTGGCGGATTTGCCAGCCGCCGGGTTAGATGAGTTCCCGCTGGATTCCAGCCTGAATATTTCGGCCCGCCATGTGGCCTATTCGCAAAACCAGGAAAGCTTTAAATTCATGCTCGATCCCATGCTTCAGAACGGCATGGAAAAAATATCCGCTATGGGATACGGCCTGGCACCGAATGCCTTTACCGCCGATGAAGGCGGCATGTCGCGCTACTTCAGCCAGCGCTTTGCCCAGGTAACTAACCCGCCGCTCGACAGTATCCGCGAAGCCGATGGTATGACCCTGCGGGTTGCCCTGGGTGCAAAACCGAATTTCAGCCCCAAAGTAGGGGAAGGGGGAAGCCGCCAGTTGGTGATTCCATCGCCCATTTTGCAGCCGCAGCAACTGGTGCAGATCTATAAACAAAAGGCCCTGCGTGTTGAAACCGTGGCAACGCTGTACACGCCGGTTCAGGATAACCCCGAGCAGAATGAAAAGAATCTGCTGGCCGCACTGGAGCGTATTTGCAGCCATGTGGAAGCCCTGGCCCGTTCCCGCTGGGATGTGCTGGTGCTGAGTGATCGTGATGTCAGCCATGATCAGGCCGCCATGCCTGCTATTCTGGTGATGTCGGCGGTTAATCAGCGATTAATCAAGCAGGGTTTGCGCTTTAACAGCAGTGTGGTGTATCTAACCGGGCAGGCATCCAGCACCCACGATATTGCCTGTTTGCTGGGCTTTGGCGCTTCGGCGGTTTGCCCGTTAACCGTGTATCACCGTGCCTTGGAAATGGCTAACGATGATAGCGGCGTGGCAAAAGCCCTGAATAATTTTCAAAAGGCCGTTGAAAAGGCGCTGATGAAAACCATGGGCAAATTCGGCCTGTGTACCGCCGAAAGTTATATTGGCGGTGAATTCTTCGAAGCCAATTTTATAGATACCAACGACCCGGTGCTGGCCCAGGTGTTCCCGAATATTCATTCGCCCATTGGCGGGGTGCGCTTTGCCGATATTGCCCAAAGTGCAGCGGACTGGCACGCCAAAATTCAACAGGTGCAGCAGGAAAACCAGATACCTTTGCTGGGCCTGTTTAAAGAACGGGCCGATGGTGCGGGCCATGCGTTTGGTCATACCGCCGTTCGTGAATACGTGAACATGACGGAAGAAGCGATTCAGTATGTTGATGAAACTGAATCCAGCGAACCCGCCATTCAAGTGCCCCGTGAAGTGGCGCATCGGGACCTGGGTTATGAAAAGCGAACGCCCGAGCAGATTAATCAGGCGCAAATCACCCCGGCCTATCGGGAATTCTGCGCCCACCTGTACAAAGAGCGCGATCAGCGGCCAGCCACTTTAAGGGATGTGCTTGCCTTACCGTTTAATTTTGATCAGGCGCAAACTGCCGACGACTTCACCCGGCTGTTCGATCACTACTGCACTGTGGGCAATGTGAATTACAGTGCTCAGGGATTAAGCGCCGAAAAGGTTGCCGATCATCACTGGCAAGTGTGCCTGGATCATTCATCGGCGCAACGCTATCAGGCGTTATTGCAATCGCTGACGGATCGTTTCGGCGACGAGATCAAGCTGATTGCATCGCCAGCCGATGTGCCCGGCAAGCACCTGCGGGCAGTGGGTGAAGCGGCCATTTTCCTGAATCGTTTGGTGTATACACCGGCGGCGATTGATATTGCCAGAGTGCAGCCAGCGGCAGAAATTACGGCTTGCCTGGCGTCCGGCGCCATGAGCCACGGAGCGCTGGTGGCCAAAGCCCACGAAGCGGTTGCCCAGGGCACCAACATTGCCGGTGCCATGAGTAATTCCGGGGAAGGGGGCGAAAACTCGCGCCGCTATAACACCGTGAAAGCCAGTAAGATCAAACAGTTTGCATCGGGCCGCTTTGGTGTTTGGACCGGCTACCTGGCCGATCCCGCCCTGGAAGAAATTGAAATTAAAATTGCCCAGGGCGCAAAACCCGGCGAGGGTGGCCAGTTGCCCGCCATGAAGGTAACGGTGGAAATCGCCGCAGCCCGTGGCGGTACACCGGGTGTTGAGCTGGTGTCGCCGCCCCCCCATCACGATACCTATTCCATTGAAGACCTGGGCCAGTTGATTCACGATGCAAAAGCCGCCCGGGTGCGTGTTATTGTTAAGCTGGTGTCTTCCGAAGGGGTGGGCACCATTGCCGTGGGTGTCGCCAAGGCCGGTGCCGATGTGATTAACATTGCCGGTAACACCGGTGGTACCGGTGCCGCCCAGGTAACCAGTTTGAAAAATACTGGCCGGGCAGCCGACATCGGCATTGCCGAGGTGCATCAGGCGCTGGCGGAAAACGGCCTGCGGGACAAAGTGATTCTGCGTTGTTCCAATGCACATCAGGCCGGGCTGGATGTGGTGAAATCAGCCATTTTAGGGGGCGATTCATTCGAATTCGGCACCACCGCGCTGATGCTGCTGAAATGCGTTATGGCAAAGAACTGTAATGTGAAATGCCCGGCGGGGTTAACCACCAACCCGGAAGTTTACGATGGTGATCCACGGGCACTGGCGCAGTATTTTATCAACCTTGCCCATGAAGTGCGCGAAATCCTTGCCAGCCTTGGGTATGAATCGCTAAGGGCGATTCGCGGCCAGACGCAACTGTTAAACCTGATTCGACACCCGGCGATGGTCGGCCAGCTGGATATGACTGGCATGTTGCGCGAAATCACCGAAGTGGAAGTCGATAAGCCGATTTACCTGGAGGCGAATTTCGATCCAGACGAAGAGTACCTTAAGGAATTTACCCACCGTTTTATTGAGCAGCAACAGCCATCCATCAGGATTCAGGCGCCACGCCTCAATAACTGTAATAAATCCGTGGGTGGTCAGTTCTCGATTGATGTGGAGCGTATTCTTAACTACCAGTTGAGTGATCAGCAAAAGCAGCAGCATCCGTCCATTCATGTGTTGGATAATGGCCGTGTGGTGCTGGCCGAAGGCAGCGTCACCGTGGTTTCGGAAAACTCTGCCGGGCAAAGTTTTGGTGCCTTTAATAACACCGGGATTACCCTGGAACACACCGGCACCTGTAACGACGGTGTAGGCAAGGGTGCATCCGGTGGCATGATGGTGGTGAACAACCCCAATAGCAATGAACACCTGGAAGAAAACGTATTAGTGGGTAACTTTGCCCTGTTCGGTGCCACTGGCGGCCAGCTGTATGTTGCTGGTCAGGCCGGGGATCGCTTTGGCGTGCGTAACTCCGGGGCGGTTGCTGTGGTGGAAGGCGTCGGCGATTTTTGCTGCGAATACATGACCAACGGTGCCATTGTTAACCTGGGTGAATACGGCAAAGGTTTCGGTAATGGTATGAGCGGCGGCACCGCCTACCAGTATGATCCAGAGCATCAGCTTCAGGATCGTTGCAGCCGCGATTCAGTGGAAGCCTTTCGAATAAACGAAGGCTCAACCCTGGCTCAGGGCCAGGAACTGGCGTTAAAGCTTCACCTTGAAAAACACCTGGCCACCACGGGCTCGCCCACTGCCCGGGCGTTGTTAGCCGATTGGGAAAACGCCCGCGAACACTTCTACTTTGTGATTCCGCAGTCGTTGCTGAAATATCACCGCAGCGAGCCGATTTTGCAAAGCATGAGCCGCAAAGCCATGGTGGATGAACTGGCCGTGGCTTATGCGCTGCGCCAGATGCGCGATATGCAACAGGCTTACCGAAGCTTGGAAGAAAAAAGCCTGGAAGAAAATCCGTTAACAGTTGAAGCAGGGCTGTTCGAAGGCCGTGTGCCTGAATACGGTGATCGAGACACCGAGCTGATTCTGCAATATGTGAGTGCCGCCGGGGTGCTGCGTAGAGCGCTTGAAGTAGCCCTGAAAACCGGTGAAGACAATACCGGCCAGGTAGCCCGCAAGCTGATTCAAACGGAAGAAAAAAAGCTGGTGGACCTGGTGGCCAAAGACATAGCGGCAGCCCTGACCGACTACGACGACGAAGGCCTGGCCAGTTTGCTCGCTGATAAGCGTTTAACCGATTACAAGGATTCCCTGCGAATGCGCGAAGTTTGGGATACCCAGGCTACGGGAACCACGGTTTGGATTATTGAGCGAGATACGATTAATCGCCAGGTACTTGCCCAATACCCGGATGTTTTACAACAGATCGCCACTCATTACGCCGCTGTATTAGCCGATGTTATGCGCAGCGCCGCATAATCGCCCAGATTTTGGAAACAACAACATGAACGACAACACGACTAACGAATTCGACAACACCCACCGTGTACCCTTTTTACCCGATGCCCTGCCGTTTAATGAAAACCAACAGCAATGGCTGGGTGGCTTTATGGCCGGCTTGCACAGCCGCCTGTTAGTAACCGCCGATAACCAGAGTGCAGTTGCACCGGCAGCAGCGCCAGCGCAAAAGCCGATAACCATTATTTATGGCTCGCAAACCGGCAATGCCGAAAGTATGGCTGAATTAGCCGCCGAGCAGGCCATTGGCCTGGGTATGGCCCCCGTGGTTCTGGATATGGACGATGCTGATATTCAGCAGCTTGCCCAGGCGGAAAGGTTATTGATTGTCACCAGCACCTACGGCGAAGGCGAAATGCCCGACAATGCTCAGGCGCTGTGGGATGCTGTCAGTGCCGACGATGCCCCCAGCTTTGCCAATACTTATTTCTCGGTGCTTGCCTTGGGCGATACGGCCTACGATGATTTTTGCGTGGCGGGCAAAATGTGGGACGAGCGTTTACAGCAACTGGGTGGCCAACGCATTGCCGACCGTGTTGATTGCGATGTGGATTTTGAAGCGCCATCACAGGAATGGATGAACAAAGCCCTACCGGAAATTTCACAAAAGGGCACACAAACCGGCGGCGAGGCAGCAGCCCCTTCCAGCATAACGAAAAAACCAAAATCAAAATACAATCGCCAGAACCCGCTGCTTGCTGAATTAATTACCAAAAAAGTAATAACCGGCGAAGGTTCCAGTAAAGAAATCTGCCATTTTGAATTTTCGCTGGGCGATTCCGGCGAACAATACGAAGCCGGAGATGCGGTTTATATTGTGCCCTTTAACCGGGAAGATTTAGTGGCAGAAGTGTTGCAGGCGTTATCAGCAAGCGGTGATGAAACCGTGAGTGGTAACGACAAACCACTGCGGGCACTGCTGAGTGAAGACCTGGAAATTCGCACCCCCAGTAAAGAACTGTTAGCGGCGCTAAGCGAACGTGGCAACAACAGCGAACTGACAGCGCTGGTAAATGCCGACAATAACGAAGCCCTGGCAGACTTTTTATGGGGCAAGGATGTGGTGGATTTATTAAATGCCTGCCCCGATGCCGGGCTGAGTATTGAAGAATTTGTCAGCCTGTCGAAACCGCTGGCGGGTCGCGCCTATTCGATTTCATCCAGTATTCACAAACATCAAAATCAGGTGCACTTAACCATTGGCAGTGTGCGTTACCACACACAAGGCCGGGATCACTATGGCGTCTGTTCCACCTTCCTGGCCGATGTGGCGCAGGTAGGCGACAAAGTAAAATGTTACTTTGCCCCGAACAAAAACTTTGCGGTGCCAGATGATAAAAACCTGCCGATGATTATGGTGGGCCCAGGTACGGGCATTGCACCGTTCCGCGCTTTTCTTGAAGAACGCGAAGTTACCAATGCGGCGGGTGAAAACTGGCTGTTTTTCGGTGATCGCAATGCCGCCAGTGATTTTATTTATGAAGATGAAATACGAGCCTGGCAGGAAAGCGGTTTGCTAACCCGCCTTGATCTGGCATTTTCCCGCGATCAGGAACAGAAAATCTACGTGCAGGATCGCATGCTGGAAAATGGCGCTGAGCTTTATGCGTGGCTGGAAAAGGGCGCTTATTTCTATATATGTGGTGATGCCTATCGTATGGCTAAAGATGTCGATGCAGCCCTGCACCAGTTGATTGAACAACACGGCAATAAATCCGCAGACGAAGCCATTGAATATGTGAATGCGCTGAAAAAACAGAAACGCTATGTGCGTGATGTTTATTAGTGGGGTCATAATACATCCCGGCTTTTGTGGGTCGGGGTGTGTTAGGTTGGGTTTGTAAATATTGATCAGATCAGTCAGCTACCGAAGTCCAAACGGAAGTTTGTGATAGATATTATGGATACCGTGATACAGCAGGCCGCTCATTAAAAAGGCCCGCAGGTGCGGGCTTAAAATCTATTGGGCTTTTAATTTTTACAACTCTAACTTATCCAATATAGGTTTTATCGATTCTTCTGTCAGTTCTACTTTTTCAAGAATAGAGCGAACCTTTTCAGTAGCTTTTTTTCAACGGCTTCATCAAATTCGTCCATCAGCCCGCTTACGTAAAGGCGCTCATTAACGGTCATGCCTGCGTATTTATTGTCCATTGGCTCAACCTATGGTTTAAGTACTGAAAAATCAGTTATGTTTACATTTTTCGGGTCAATAATAAGCTCAGGTAGGCCGTCTTTGTTTCCATCTAACGGCAGTGCTGACCTTGACTTAATAATATGGCTTTGGCTTCCCCTTGAATTAGGAATTCTGCCGTATTGGTTGCACCACTTTCTCTACCTGACGGCAGACCAGCAGCATCTCTGAAATTCTCTACCTTTCGCGGGTCTTTAGTTGTCCACGAAAAACCTTGCGCTCTTGCGTCTCCGCCAAAAGCACGAAAGACATTAACCGTATCGTCTCCACCCTTTGCAACTCCGCTTCCCGCTGCCTGAAGACCATCACCTTCTTTACACGTCAATCCAAACGGATCAACCCAACCTGTTGGATTTCCCGCATACTGATAACTGTTTTCACCACCGATTAACCCAACCGGGTCCTGACTGATAAACTGCCCAATGCCCGGATCATAATACCGATGCCGGTTATAATGCAATCCGGTTTCTTCGTCATAATACTGGCCCTGAAACCTTAAATTATTATCAACTTCCTCAACCGGTTTTAATGCTAAATTGCCATAGGCTTTGTATTTCCCCGACCAAACAATATGGCCTTCCCAGTCGGTGATTTCCTGGGGGGTGCCCAAGTGATCCAGGTGATAAAAGTAACACTGGTTGTTTTCAATATGCGCCAGAGGTTTAAAGCTGTCGGGTTCGTAAATATACAGCTTTTGGTGGTTTTTTCTTGTTTCGGATAGCAGAACATCGCCATTCCATAAAAAATGTGTTTCACCGAATGCGTCTTTTTTACTGATCCGTCTGCCCAAAGCATCGTAACGATAAGTAAAATGCGGGCTTTTTAAGTGACCTAAAACTCCTACTCATATATTTTGGATGCATACAAAATATCAGCAAACAATTTCCAAGGCTGGTCTTCACTAAAGGGCTTACCCTGGTTTTTATAGTAACCATCCATATCTTCTATCCAGCTTGACATCGCTTCCAGAAAGTCGCTCAGCGATGCATTTTCCCACTCAGCATTGTTGCCTTCCAAATCATTTAACAATGCAGAAACAAACTCTGACAAGTCCGCTCTAGTTTTAACGTTCTCTAACTTACTAATTAATTGATTACTCATAAACCGCCTCCTCGAACCTTAACAGAAATCCCACCGTTTTTACTTGTTAATTTAAATGCATCATTTGCAATTTCTTGCGTGGTAGCAGGCCTAGTTCTAATTGGAACTCCGGCTTCTTGGAAAGCTTTCAATCTCCTATTATCTAGCGAGAAAGTTTGACCATCTTTTTGGAAGATACGAATTGCAGGAATATCGTTAGCGGTAACCTTCCCGCTTTTAAGGTCGTCAATCAAACCTTGCAAAGATGGCCCATTCTTTCCTTTCCCAAAAGTTCTCTTAACACTATCTTGAGTAAACCTGATTGTACTGGGGTCGGCTAGTCCCTTTGTAACATCGCTTCTCGCTGCTTGAAGACCATCACCTTCTTTACACGTCAACCCAAACGGATCAACCCAGCCTGTTGGATTCGCCGCATACTGATAACTGTTTTCACCACCGATTAACCCAATCGGATCCTGACTGATAAATTGCCCAATGCCCGGATCATAATACCGATGCCGGTTATAATGCAATCCGGTTTCTTCGTCATAATACTGGCCCTGAAACCTTAGATTATTTTCAACTTCCTCAACCGGTTTTAAAGCTAAATTGCCATAAGCTTTGTAT
>PDWJ01004324.1_pt1 | contig 12613 bp, 12 predicted proteins | sample 1430881 | NCBI WGS metagenome assembly PDWJ01 (sample SAMN01162460, study PRJNA174530) | Oral metagenome, whole genome shotgun sequencing project. | biome: Marine environment; feature: Marine mammal; material: Swab sample of the gingival sulcus; isolation source: swab sample of gingival sulcus... | reverse complement strand
GTTATGCACACATTATCCATTTAAGAAAATGAGAAGTGAATTTATTTTAGATGGGCTTCACTGTGCTAACTGTGCGGCTAAAATAGAGGGTGATCTTAAGGAAAAAGATTATGTCAAAGACTTAAACTTAAACTTCGTAACTAAGAAGCTTACAATAGAGCACTCAGATGATATTGAATCTGAAATATATGGCAGGGTTAAAGAAATAGTTAATGCCAGAGAAAAAAGCGTGGTCGTTTTAAGAGAAGGTGTAGAAGAACACAAAGAACGCGATTTGAAGAAACACATACCAATACTTGTTGGCCTTGCTATATTTATAATAAACTTTATTTTTAAAACACCTGCTTTTGTATATGTGAATTATATTGCTTACTTTTTAATTGCGAGTAATATCATAAGGAACATGATTGGGAACCTAAAAAAAGGTGATTTTTTAGATGAGTATTTTCTAATGTTTATCGCTACATTTGGTGCGATGTTTATTGGTGAGTATTTAGAGGGAATCGCTGTGCTTATACTTTATGAGATTGGAGAGTACTTCCAAGATTTAGCTGTAGATAATTCTAGAAAACAGATAAAGAAAATACTTGACGTTAGAAGTGAAGTAGCATATATAAGAAAGGGTTTTGATAGAATCAAGGTAAGTGTTCAGGATGTTAAGGTTGGAGATAAAATAGAAGTAATTGCTGGGGAGAGCGTGCCACTAGATGGTGTTGTTACACGTGGTGATAGCTTTGTAAATACAGCGCTTATTACGGGTGAGAGTGTGCCTAGAAGAGTTGAGATAGGTAGCGATGTACTATCAGGCTTTATTAATAACGATAGTCCGATTACTGTTGAAGTGACTAAACTATATAAGGAGAGCACATTATCTAAGATCTTAAGGCTTGTAGAGGACTCTACTAGCAACAAAACTAAGTCTGAAAAGCTTATCTCTAAGATAGCGAAGGTATATACACCTATTGTAGTTGTACTGGCGCTCATGCTCTTCTTAATACCAACATTTGTATTTTCACTGCCTTATGAAGAGTGGCTTCATAGAAGTTTAGTATTCCTTGTTATCAGTTGTCCTTGTGCACTTGTAATTAGCATACCACTTAGTTTCTTTAGTGGAATTGGCTTATCATCAAAGAATGGTATATTATTGAAAGGATCAAATTATCTTGAAGCGTTGAATAAGATAGATACTGTAGTGATGGATAAGACAGGAACACTTACAAAAGGTGTGTTTGAAGTAACCGAAGTAAAAGGCGATGTGATGTTTTATGTCAAGAGCCTTGAGATGTACTCAAACCACCCTATTGCAAAGGCAATAGCTGCATATGACTCTGATTTTACAAAGAATGTAGAAGAAGTAAAAGAGCTCAGTGGATTTGGTATAGAAGGACTCGTTGATGGCAAGAGAGTGCTTGCTGGAAATAGTAAGTTAATGAAGAGAGAGGGAGTTTCTTTTGAGGAAGTTGCAAAGGCAATACATGTAATAGTTGAGGGAGAGTACAGAGGCTATATTATAGTTGATGATAAAATCAGAGAGGAATCAAAATCATTAATTGAAAAGCTAAAGAGTATGGGTAAAAAAGTTTACATGCTTACTGGTGACACTGAAGTAAATGCTAAGAGTGTAGCTAGTGAACTTGGAATAGAAAATGTTCGCCATAGTCTTCTGCCTAGTGATAAGCTAAATATAGTAAAAGAACTTGAGAAAGATTCAAGTGTATTATTCTTAGGTGATGGAATGAACGATGCCCCTGTTATTGCTCTAAGTACTGTTGGCTCATCCATGGGTAAAATAGGTAGTGATGCAGCGATAGAAGCGAGCGATATGGTTATAATGAATGATAACCTAAACAGCATAACTAAGGCGTTTAATATTGCAAGTCTTACTCACAGTAAGGTAATGCAAAATATCGTATTCGTATTATTTGTTAAAATAGTGGTACTAATACTTGGTGCGCTTGGAATTGCAAATATGTGGATAGCTATATTCGCTGATGTAGGTGTTAGCCTTATTGCAACACTTAACGCAGTAAGCCTACTCAAAAAAGATGTTTCATAGTTGGAAAACGAGGTCAGTTTTTACTGGCCTTTTTTATTTTCCTATATACTTTAATTATGAAAAAGATTAATAGAGGCTCAATAACACCGTTTTTTATAATTGTTGTATCGTTAATAGTTATAGTAGGTCTCATTGTCTTTGAATATGCATTTTATAGGTTTAATTATTCAAAAGCTAAAGTAAATATGTATGTTCAGATGGATAGCACAATGAGCGAATACGATAGAAAACTATTCAACGAACTAGGGCTACTTGCGGTTAAAGACGACAAAATGAAGAAATCTATAGCTGACAGAGATGTTTTAGAAAAGCAGATTGAATCGCTCATGGACCAGAAGGCGCTTGTAAAAAGCGTTGCAAAGGCTGAGAGTATAGTAAATGAGTTTATTAAGCGAAAAATGAAAATTAGAGCCAAAAGCTTTGATGTGAGCTACTTAAACTTACGGCTTTATACTATCATAGATGGCAAGGCTTCAAAAAGGGATATAAAAGAGTTTATAACAAATCTCGCAAGTGTCAGTTTATATGCAAAGCTTGAGGGTGTCTCTGTAAAAAGGCTAAAGCATTTGATTTCAAACCTAGAGTTTGAAAAACTCAAAGAGATTAGACCGGTTTTTGTTCTAAGACCATCAATAAGAAAAAACTTTGAGAAGATACTAACTGCTTATAAGAAGTATGACAAACTCGGGGTATATAAGCACTACTTTCTAGCTGATTATTCAATTGATTACCTAGGCTACAACTTAACTAAAACAAAATCTTATCTTACTAGTGAATATGTTGCAACGGGAATTGCAAATAAGAAGATAAGCAAGTATGTTGTGTTATCTGAAATATATCTGATAAGAATACTACTTGATTTTATAGAGACACTCACAAACCCAAAGGTTAGAGATAAAATAAAGAAAATGAGTTTTGGTAATCCCAAACTCTTTGCAATAGAAGCAGTTGCTTTTTCTGCAGTAGAAGCCTTTTATGACACAAATAGAATTAGAAATGGTGGGAAGATACCTATATATAAAGGTAAAGCTGGATTTATATTATTTAGTTTTAAGAACAAATACTATAAGAGTGGCTTTACATATCCACATTATATAAAAATGGTGATTATGATATTTCCAAAGAAGGTAGTGCTTGATAGGATGAAATACGTTATTGAGAAGAGGTATAAGATAAAAACTAGTGAGTATTTTACTGAAATTAGTCTCAAAAAGAAGATTGAATTTAAAGGCAAGTTGATACCGTTTAAATTTGAGAAAATAATAGAAGGGGAATTATCATATGAGTAGAAGAGGATCAATAAGTGTAGAAGCATCAATTGGTATATTTGCCTTTCTTTTTGTCACAGTTATATTATTTTCAAACATTTATGCTTATATTGTCTTTGGAATCAGTTATGAGAAGAGTGCAATATATTATTTAGAAAACAATTATGATTATATTTCTGATGAGGATATAAATGATTATTTAAATAGTAAATATGTTAAAAAAGATGGAAATGCTTTTAAATCCTTTAATATTAAAGAAGAGTTTAACTTTGATTCTAGCTTTGAGGACTCATCGGATAATATGGTGTATGTAACTGTTACTGGAAATAAATATCATAGATTAACATGTAAGCATGCAAGACTAAGTTCAAAGCTTATAACAATTGATGAAGCGAAAGAAAAGTATTCTGCATGTAGTAAATGTGTTCGATAGTAATTGAATTTTACTATTAAACATCTTGCAAAAAAATATATTTTATAATAATGTTTGACATAATTTTGCAAGTTTGCTATAATGTACTTGCAGAGGAGGAACTAATGAAAATAGAAGTAAACAGAAAATTAGGCGTATGTCTAAGATGTAAAAACGAAAAACAAATTGATAAGAATGGAATTTGTAGAGATTGCGATGAGAAAATAAACATGGAATATGCTAATCTTTATACTTTCAAGAGCATGGAGTAAAAAATGAAAATTGTAATCCATAACCCCAAAGGATAGACTCTTAACAGTTGAACAGAGTTAACTTTGGGGCTTTTTCATTTGCATAAGTATGCTTTTTTTTCTTTATAAGTATTGAATAGAAAATCTAATAATGTATACTATTGTTGGAGGGGTAATGAAAGAACTAAAAGAATTATTGGATGAAAAACGTATACATTATTTAGAAGATGAGGAATTAAAGGGGTACACGACATTTAAAGTTGGCGGTAAAGCTGATGTAATAGTATTTCCTAAAACAATAGATGATATACAGATAATTATAAAAAAACTCAGAGAAAAGAGTATTAGATACTTTATCTTAGGTAACGGTAGCAATGTGCTATTTACAGATGAAGGATTTAGAGGTGTTATTGTTAGAATTTATGATAATTTCTCTGATTTTAGAATTGAAGACAATAGAGTTATTGCAAAATCAGGTGCGCTACTTGAGGATATATTTAAGAAAGCGGCAATGCATTCGCTAACTGGTGGTGAGTTCGCATGTGGAATACCAGGAACAGTGGGTGGTGCAATTGTTATGAATGCTGGAGCCTATGATGGAGAAATGAAGGCAATTGTTAAAAAGGTTAAAGTATTAGATAGAAATTCAGAGATAAAAGAATACACAAATGAAGAAATGGGCTTTGGCTATAGAATCAGCAATGTGCTAAAAGATGACTTAATTGTGCTCGAAGTTGAGTTTGAACTTGAGAAAGGCGACCTCAAGGAAATTTGGGGAAGAATTGATGAACTTACGATAAAGAGATGGTCAAAACAGCCCCTTAACATGCCATCAGCTGGTAGCACTTTTAAGAGACCTGAGGGATACTACGCTGGGAAATTAATAGAAGATACAGGTCTAAAAGGATTTAGGTACAAAGGAGCGGGAGTTAGTGCTAAACACTCAGGCTTTGTAATTAATTATGATAATGCGACATTTAGCGATATAAAAACGCTTATTAAGATAATACAAAATAAGGTGCTATTTGAACAAGGTGTTAGCCTAGAAACAGAGGTTAAAATAATTGACTCAAAAATACAAAATTAACAGGGATTTTCATACGCATACAATATACTCAGATGGCCATAACACCATAGAGGAAAATGTAATTGAGGCCATAAAGATGGGGCTAAGAACCATTGCGATTACAGATCATGGTTGGGCGCATAATTACTATGGTATAAATCTAAAAGACTTAGGTGAAATGAGAACTGAGATTAATAGGCTTAGACTTAAGTATCCTGAGATTCAGATACTGCTAGGAATAGAAGCGAATATACTATCTGATGATGGCACTATTGAAGTGAATGATGAGAACAGACATTTACTTGATGTTGTGATAGCGGGGTATCATTTTGGTTCAAAGAGCAAATATTTCTTTAAAGATTACTTTGTTCATTTTATAAATATGATTCATAGGTTTACTGGTCTTTTTGAAAAGTTTGCCATTAAGCGTAATACAAAATATTTAACAAATGCTATGAGACAAAATGATATCTTTATACTTACTCACCCTGGTGATAAAGGACCTGTTGACATAGTTGAGGTAGCAAAGGTTGCACTTGAAGAAAATGTTTTGCTAGAGGTTAATTCTAGACATCATCATTTAACTAAGGAGCAACTTCTTTTAATAAAGGATATAGGCAATAAGTTTATAATAAGTTCTGATGCCCACTATTCTAAGGATATAGCAAAGGTTGAAGATTGTATAGATAGAGTAATTGAATCAGGAATAGATATAAGCAGAGTTGTAAATTTGGAGGCAATAGATGGAAATTAAAATAATTACAGGACTTGCAGGTGCTGGTAAAAGTGCGCTTCTAAACTGTTTTGAAGACGAAGGATACTATTGCATTGACAATTTACCACCTAGTTTACTATTTGAATTCTTACAGCTTTATGAAAGCGGTGAAGATAAGAAAATTGCGCTTGTAATGGATTTAAGACTTGGTAGTTTTTTTAAAGATATAGAACCAACACTTAAGCGACTAAAGGAAAAGGATTTTGATATTGAGCTTATATTTATAGAGGCATCAACAAAAGGACTATTAAGCAGGTATACTGATACTCGAAGAAAACATCCGCTTGAAAATGGTATATCAAGAATTGAAGCAATAAAAAAAGAGATTGGCTTACTAACTGAACTCAGGAAAAGTGCTGACACTATTATAGATACTACCGACCTTAACATACATGCTTTAAAGAAAAAATTCCTTGCTATGTATTCAAAAGGCGAAAAAGAGTTTATCATTTATATAGTTTCATTTGGATTTAAAAAAGGCTATATAAGGGATTGTGAGTATGTGTTTGACACTAGGTTTATAAAAAATCCATATTATGAAAGTGAATTAAGAGAATTAACAGGTTATGATAAGCGTGTTATTGATTACGTTTACCAAGATCAAAAAGCTAAAACGCTAACTGAACTGATTCAAATGACACTTGAGTTTGTCTCTAAATGTAAAAAAGAGGACCTTATGAGCTCTGTCACTGTTGGCATTGGATGTACAGGAGGAGTTCACAGATCTGTAGCAATATCAAATGTGGTAGGCAAGTACCTTCAGAGTAAGGGATATAAAGTGGTTAGAGAAGATAGGGAACTAAAGTGAGACAGAATATAGTTGTAATAGGTGGCGGAACAGGTCAGTCTATAATACTTAGATCATTAAAGAATTTAGATGAAAATATATCGGCTGTTGTAAGTATGGCAGATGATGGAGGTTCATCAGGTCTTCTTAGAGCGGACTTAAATCTACTTCCACCAGGGGACCTAAGAAACTGCATAATAGCAATGGGTCATAGTGACAGCAATTTAGAGGAGCTATTCAATTATAGATTTGATTGTGGATCACTTAAAGGTCATAATCTAGGTAATCTTATAATTGCTGCACTTGAAGATATGACTGGTGGCATGGAAAATGCGGTAAAAGCAGTGGGTGAAATATTCAACATATCTGGCAAAGTGTTACCGGTTACCCTTGAATCTATTCATATAAAGGCTAAACTTGAAAATGGAAGAGAAGTAATAGGTGAGAGTGCAATAGCGTTACAAAGCATACTTGAGTCGAGTGGGGTAAGTACAGTAGAACTGATACCCAGTAGGCCTTGTATATTTGAAGAGGCAAGAACTGTTATTCAAGAAGCTGACATTATAATAATTGCACCAGGGAGCTTGTTTACTTCAATAATACCTGCTTTACTTGTGTCAGGTGTAAAAGAAGCGATAAAAAAGTCTAATGCTAAATGCTATTACCTTGCAAATATAATGACTCAGCCAGGAGAAACTGATAACTACTCGCTTAGTGACCATTTAAGGAAGTTAAGTAGTCATCTAGGAGAGAACATTATTGACTATGTTATAGCTAATAATAGAAAACTCAGTGATGATGAGATAAGGAATTATACGTTTCAAAAGGCAGTTCAAATACTTCCTGATAAATACGATATAGATTATCTAAACGAGAATGGTATAGGAATCTACCAAAATGATCTCATTGAAATCAACTCTGGTTTCATAAGACATGATAATAAAAAGTTTAGAGATTTATTTTCAAACATACTAAAAAACAAAGACCTTTAGAAAATCTAAAGGTCTCTTTTTATAATCTTTGTTGATTTTGATGTCTCTAGCGAAAAGTCTTTAAATAGTAACCAGAACATCGCAAATATTGTAATCAGTGATGGATATATAATATAGGTTTTTGAATAGAAAAATGTTTCTAGTGTTTGACCAAATATAAATAGTGATAATACCACCCAGAAGAATGACAGCGTTGCATCTTTTGTCATTATAGACTTCTGCCTATACAATAACACTAACAGTACTCCCATTGCTAAGAAAGGAAGATAAGCAAGTATGTTTAATAATACGTTTCTTTTTTCAACCCAATCATTATATGGTAGTAAAAGTATAATTATTCTAAACACAGCCAATGAAAACATAGTGTAGTTTAGAGTTTTTCTATTTAAAGAATATCTATTGCATAGTATAAAGAATAAATATAATAATAACAAAGTGACAATTATTTCTTTAAATAATAAAGTGTAGCCAAGTACGTTTTTCATACCGTCGTTATTAATTAACATACCAAGAATCCTAGGCACTAGGTATATAAAGTATGATATTGAAATAGCGAAAGCACTATAGGCTAGATGTTCATACCCTTGTTTTCTATCGGATATAAATATTGTATAGCCTATATAAAACATAACTGAAATAAAAGTAACGCTAAATACTAATTCAATAAATGTTTGCATATTACCTCCTATAACATAATAAAAGTTGCATATTCAATTAGTGTGTTTTTATAAAAAATAAACACATTGATAATTCATTTTATTAGTTGAAATAGTTGAGTAAAACTCACAAAAACAATGGTTTGAAAGCTTTAATAAATATTATCATAATAAGAAAAAAAAGTCAAAAATATTGCTATTTATATGCATAATGGGGTATCATAGTTTAGTAGGGAGATTAATATGATTGTAAGTGCAGGTGGAATCGTTTTTCACAAAAACTCAATTCTACTTCTTAAGAGATCAAGTGGTCTATGGGTGCTACCTAAAGGACGAGTTGAAAAAGGAGAGAGTAGTAAAGAAGCTGCTATAAGAGAAGTAAAAGAAGAAACAGGAATAGAAGCTAAGATAGTAGGTGAAGCGGGAACAATATATTATAGCTTTTATGACAATGATAACAGGTATAACAAAAAGGTAGTTTGGTATACTATGAATGTAATCGGTGGAGAACCTAAACCTCAAAAAGAGGAGGGTTTTGTTGACGCCAAATTTATTTCTTTAAGAAAGATAAACCAGAGAAAAATGCACTTCAATGAGTATTCAATTATAAAGGATTATTTGTAAAAAGACATTAAGAGTTGTATCAATCATGATATAGCTTTTTTTTTATTTGTTTATCTTTATAATATAAGTAGAGGTGTTAGATGGATAAAAATAAAAGTATGGCAGAAAAAATCGCTCGAATAGTTAAGGATAACGGAGGAAGAGCTTACTATGTGGGTGGATATGTAAGAGATAAGTTTATTTCCTCAAGTAACTTACATTTAGATTTAGATATTGAAGTTCATGGTATAGCTAAGGATAAGCTAGAAAACTTACTAAATGATGTTGGGGAATATGTTGAAGTTGGAAAATCATTTGGTGTTTTTAAAATGGTAGGCTATGAAATAGATGTTGCGCTTCCGAGACGAGAGACAAGTGTTGGTATACATCACAGAGATTTCGATGTGGAAGTTGATGAAAATATTGGAACATATGACGCTGCTATAAGAAGAGACTTTACAATGAACTCTGTGATGGAAGATATATTAACTGGTGAGATTATTGATCACTTTGGAGGAGTCTCTGATATTAAAAACAAGATTGTAAGGCATATTGATGATAGCACGTTTTCTGAGGATGCACTTAGAGTGCTTAGAGGGGCTGGTTTTGCATCAAGATTTGGTTTTAAAATTGATAGCAGTACAATCGAGCTCTGTAAAAAAATGGATATAACTAAGCTCTCAAAGGAGAGAATTTTTGAAGAGCTTGTAAAAGTATTTACTAAGTCTAATAAACCTTCTATATTTTTTGATGAGCTATCAAGAATGAATCAATTAAGTTATTGGTTCTATGAGATAGAGCAATTAAGGAGTGTAGAACAAAATGCTACTTATCACGCTGAAGGAAGTGTATATAATCACACTATGATGGTGCTTGATGAAGGAGCTAGACTTAAAGGAAAGGTAGAACAACCTATACACTTTATGTTTGCGCTTTTATGTCATGATCTGGGTAAAATAGTTTCTACAAAGGTTGTAGATGGAAAGATAACATCAATAAAACATGAAATTGAAGGAATAGATTTAGCAAAGAATTTATTAAAAAGATTTACAAATAATAAGAAACTGATAAATTATGTTTGCAATATGGTTAAACTGCATATGAAACCTAATATATGTGCAAATGATAATTCTAAAGTAAAGGCAACAAATAAAATGTTTTATAATTCCATCGAGCCTAAGGATTTAATCTATGTTGCTATAGCTGATAATAAGGGGAGAGTAAGTACAAAACATACCGACTCACCTGAGGACTTCCTTTTTGAAAGACTTAAAATATATGAAGATTTTATGAGTAGACCATATGTTACGGGTTTTGACCTAATAGAAAATGGTGTTAAAGAGAGTGATAACTTTTCAAAGATAATGGAGTACGCCACTAAACTTAGGCTAGCAGGTGTAGGAAAAGACGAGAGTTTAAAACAGGTTATCTCCTATGCCAAGCAGTTTGATGAACAAAAAAAATAAAAGCCGGTTACGACTTTTATCTATCAAACAGTTCCTTTACATTGACATTTTGTCTTTGTTCTTCAGTAGCTGTATAAAGCGCCTTAGCATTAAAACCAAATAGTCTAGCTATTATTAAATCAGGTATAACAGCAATTCGAATATTGTATTCACCAGCTACATCATTGTAATAATTCCTAGCGTTTGCTATTGAGTTTTCTACTTCTTCTAGTGAATCTTGTAGCTGTAAAACATTCTGATTTGCTTTTAAATCTGGATAGTTTTCAATTTGAACATTAAGTGCAGATAGCATTGATGTCATTTTGTTATCTATCTCTATTTTTTCTCCAGTAGTTAGATCCTTCTTTATCGCCCTTGATCTAAGCGCAACAATATTTTCTAAAAGCTCTTTTTCGTGTTCCATATACTCTTTAACTGCAGCCACGATATTTGGTATTAAGTCATATCTTTTGATTAATACAACATCTATCGAAGCAAAAGCTTTGTCTACCATTTTGCTTAGTTTTATCAGCTTGTTATATGTTTTTATAATATAGATTATTATTAATGCTACAACAGCAATTATTATATAGTATTTCATTTTTCCTCCTCAACCTATTCTAACACATCAATAGTATAGCTGTGTAGTGTCTTTTTCGTTTATCAGATTATTGTTATCGAAGTACAAATATATTTCATCTTCTTTGAATACTACGCCACCATATATATCTGTTTTTATCCAAATTCCATTTGATTCGAATTCGACATAATGCCTTCCGTCTGATTTGTCTTTAACCATTCTAGATGGAATTCTAATCTTTCTAAGTGCTGCTAAATATATTCTGTTTAGATCAAATTCATTAGCTTTTTTATCTTTAAGTGCCAAATTAAAGTTGTTATCAGAGTCAGCTACCTCTATTTCATTTCTTATGTTTTCAAAAATAATTTTTGCATTTTTATAATCTGTATAAACTACTTTGGTGTTTTTTAACAATTCATCTAACTTATCATTTGTTTTATCTATATATTTTGATGATGCTACATAGAGGCCTTCTTCTATAGATGTGTTAACAACACTTGTTTTAACTAGTAGCTTATTATTTGCTATTAGTGATACACTGTGAAGACCAAGTCCAAATGGGATTGAAACCGTTCTTTTGAATTTTCCATCAACTACATTTATTTCGTCTTCAAAGACCTTCTTGCCTCTTTTTACTAATACATTGATTTTCTTTATCTTGATATCTATGCTCCCCTCTAATGGTAGGTAGTTTTTAATACACATATTTGCATAGAGTGGAGTTTTTATACTTAAGTTATATTTTTTATAAGCATCATATTCTAGGTAATGTTCTGAAGATGTATCCAATTGATATTTACCAGTAGAGATTGATTCCCCAATTTTTTCAACAACATCAAGTATGTAAGTCTGGTCAAGTATATTTGATTCAAACTTGAATGTGTAGAGTTTGTTCTCAACTTTAAAGAATGAAAAAATATTGTATTCAGGTTTATTCTCTCTTGTAACATAGTATTTGTAAGTTGTTATCTTAATACCTTTTACAAGGTCGAAAGATTTCTTCTTATTCATTATTACAATATCTTTGGATTCTTCGTAATTAGCAATGTAGTTATTTTGTATATAACTATCGAAGTCATTAATGTTTTTAACTGTTTCCTTATTTATTGTAAGTGTAAAGGTGTCATCTTTTGATATCTTTCCATATACATTGTCTTTTAATTTTTCCCAATAATCAGGTATAAAAATATAAAACTTAGGAGTGTCTATTAGTATTTTCTCATATGTATCTAGATTGTCAAAAACCCTTTTATTTGATTTTGATTTGTCCACTGTGATTTTATCTATTATTGGGTCATAATTGTAGTCAATTGAGAAATATTTTCTAAATGTATTACCATCTGTATATAATATGTTGTTTTTTTTGTAAAAAGGCTTATTTTTCCACTTAAATTCCTTGCCATTTACATAGTATATGTTAGAATATGGGTAGAATTTCATGAACATATTATCTTTATATGCACTCAATTCAGAGTCAGGACTTTTTTTGTAGTCGATATCAGCCGTATCTAAAAAATCAAAAAATGGAACATATAAATTGTTATTTTGTTGTGACTCAATATTTAGTTGTGTTTTTGTATTATCCGTAGCAAATGATATGGAAATACTTATAATAATTATTATTAATATAACAGTTAATTTTTTCATAGCACACCTTTACTAAAATAATAAAGTAAAAGTGTTTAAAATTCAAGTAGGGAGAGTAAAATGATAAAAGATTTA
>PDWJ01004321.1_pt1 | contig 12618 bp, 7 predicted proteins | sample 1430881 | NCBI WGS metagenome assembly PDWJ01 (sample SAMN01162460, study PRJNA174530) | Oral metagenome, whole genome shotgun sequencing project. | biome: Marine environment; feature: Marine mammal; material: Swab sample of the gingival sulcus; isolation source: swab sample of gingival sulcus... | reverse complement strand
AGCGTATGAGGAAGGGCATATGGAAAGTATGCTGGACTCCACACTGGGTGCATTTTATTACTTCGGCGTGAGGATGAGCTTCTAGCGGGTTCCAGGGACTGGGGCGAAAACGGAAATTTACGGCCGGCCGGTCTGATGCAGAAGAGGAAAGCAATAAGCAACTGAAAGCGGATCTTCTGACACGGCCCTAAAAGAATAAGGACAACGAAAATGAATATAATTCGAAAATTTAATAATATTTTATGGTTTTATTTACTCTTCACCGCCTCGGCGCTGGTTATATTGACGGCCCAGTCGGCTTTTGCTGATTTCTGGGGAGCGGGGGCTCCGGACTGGAGTAGTGAAGCCGGTTACACCAACCAGATCTGGGAATTCACGGACGAAGTGACTTGGGCGCACGATCCGGTCGCCGATGTTGTACCACCGGCAGAACCAGATACTTCAGTAAATTCAAATAGATATAAATACGATCCGGGTCAGCCGGAAAGCGGTCCGGGGCTTTTCAGGGTCCATGGAGAGGCCAGCATGCCCAATCCATATTCCTGGGCGTGGGTTGATGAAGGCCCCATGAATCAGAACTGGGTAGGTCTCCAGGGTATGCTCGGTGGTATGGGAAAAGCAGATGGTGAACCAGGTGCATTTGAATTTTTTGTTCCTCTTCCCAATATGCCTGGCACCACAAAGGTCTGGCTTCAGTATGTCTCCTTTGTCCCCGACAATAAGACCCTCGAACAAGCGATCCTGGCATCGGATATTTCGATGACCAATGCGGTGGGCAACCTTAAAAACAGAGCTTATGATAAGATCCCTGAGCTGGAGGACCAAGGCGGCACCGGAGACTGGTTCCGGATCACTGAGGAGTGGGAGGTGAAAGATGCAGGCGAAGTACTTTTTCTGCGTGTTAGAGCCGACGTTCCAGGAACGTCGAATATGGTGGATTCGGTTCAGGTGATGACCCACACGATCTCACCTGACATTGAAAATAGGCCGCCGGAAGTGTCAGAGACGGATCCGGCAGATAACCAGACAGATGTTCCCGTGGACGCGGACTTGAAAATCACATTCAGCAAAAGCATGGATAAGGTAAGCACACGGACTGCGTTTTCCATTACACCTGACGTAGACGGAGACTTTTCCTGGTCCAGCAGTGATTCGGTGCTGACGTTTACACCCAAAGCCCTTCTGTCGCACCAGATCCCTTATCAGGTGACCATAACTGTAGACGCTACGGATGATTCCGGCCATTCAATGACTGCTCCATACAGTTTTACCTTTACAACCCAGGATTACATAGCGCCGGTGCCAGAACTCTCGGACACGGTATCAGGAACGGTTGAACAGGATTCCGTGTCGATCACCGTTGGTGGTACAGCCGTATACGGCTATCGTTACAGCTTGGACAACGGCGAGTGGAGCGAGGCTGCAGACACTTCGGTTCCCCTGGCACTGGCTGGTCTGACAGACGGGGATCATACCCTTAAGATCCAGGTCCGGGACAGCCAGGACCAGTGGTTTGATACCGATCCCATTTCCTGGACGGTCATGGCGCCTCCTAGGATTGTGTTCGTATCTCCCCAGGGAAGGATTCCAACACCGGAAACCATTGAGGTGGAGTTCAACGAGGCCATGGATACCCAGTCCGTGACCGCTGCCCTGGAGATCTCCCCGGCAGTCACGGGTACGATCACATGGAGGGCAGGAGACAAGCGGTTGGTCTATACCCCTGATCCACGATTGAATCCTGAAAGTGATTACACTGTCACCATCGGCACTGGCGCCAAAGATGCCGCCGGCAATGCCTTGTCCGAACCCTATAGCTGGTCTTTTACCACCCTGCAGGTCAATATGGTGACCTGCCCTGTCTCGGCCGATACCTATGTGCTTTTCGGCGGTATGGGCGGCGGGGGCGGATATCCCCAGGGATCCTCCAGGGGCGAACCCAGGCTCAAGGCCGGGGCCGTGTCCATTGTGGATGCAAGGGCCCTGATGCGGTTTGACCTGTCTCCCATCACCGATCTGGGATTGACTGCCGAAGATGTGGTCACGGCCAACCTGGTGTACAACATGCTTGAGAACTCTGCAGGCATGGATGTGGGACCCGTCGCACCTGAAGGGGAACCCATGTATGGGTTTGTCCATGTTCTGGATACCCTTTCCCGGGAAAAAACCGGTGAGAAAATCGCAGAGCCGTTCTTCTGGACCGAGGCGCTCACTGATGAGGGATACGTAAATATGGACAACAAGCCCGGATATGTGGCGGACTCGCCCGTTCTAACGGTAAGTCACAGCACCGGCCACGATACCCCAGGCAAGTTTGATATTGCTCCCCTCGTCAGGGGATGGCTGGACGGCCGATGGCCCAATAATGGCATTGAGCTTCGGGACCAGGACGATGCATCCGATCAAACAAGCGATATCGGGGACGGGTACAGCTGGCATTTTGCCTCACGAGAGGATACGGCCAAGGCTCCCTATCTGGAGGTGTTCTATGACACTCAAAGGCTGCGTATCAAGGACCGGGGTCCATCGGCAAAAAATATGAGTCCCGGGCAGCGCCGAGACCTTTCTGCCGGCGGTGGAAATTCCGGTGATTACCAATGGAAGGTTATAGGGTCTGACGGCATTGATATTACGGCTTCGACCCTGTCTGAAGCCTCGGGAGCTGTTGTCACCTTCACGGCCCCGGACCTGACAGGCATGGTTACCATTGTTCTGACGTCGGGAGACGCGTCTGACCGTATATTCATCGGTATTGGAGACGCCTCTGGGAATGGCAGCAGCCGTTCTCCGCTCTATCTTTCCGGCGGCACCCAGGAATCAGACAGCCTTAACAGGATCTGCGATGATGTGCTGGAAGAAATGGGACCCTTTAGTACAATTACCCGTGTCACTCTGGACACCGGCAACGGTCCGAACAACATCGGCGGGACCAGCCAGGACGGCGGGGCCGAGATGACCGTCACCCCCATTGACAATCCTTCAGGCCTTTCCGCACCTGTTTTGGTCTCCCTTGAAACCAGTGACGGGCAATTGGCGGAGGTGGAGATCAGCCCGGACTCAGTTCCTGCAGGGATCAACCGGATTTACGTGGTCCTGGCCGATACCGGCAACCCAAGCGCTTCCAATGCTTCGAATATCTTTCTGCTGGACGTGTATAATGAAAACGGGGATCCCCTTGATGAACAGTGCAATCTCAAGGTGACCATCCCCTTTAATCCCGACAAAGCCGGTTCCAACCCCTTCACCAGCGGGGACTGGGCCATGGGCCATGCCGCTAATCTTAAAAAGTTTTTATCAGGCAACCGTGACCCCGAGGCCGAGGAGAACGGTGAGGCCAACGTGGATGGCCTTTCCGTGGTTCCCGTTTCAGACGTGGTCTCCGTGGATGAGGAGAACCATACTGTAACCTTTACTATCAACCATTGTTCGGTTTTCGGGCTGGTGCCCGGAACCGGACAAGAATTTGCTAGAAAACCCGACGATAGCCTGGGCAGTGGATGTTTTATTCAAAGCCTGTTATCCAGCAGGGCCGGCAACCCTGGCCTGGTCAATAAGGTATACCGCACCATCACTGCGGTGGTCGGGAAAATGAACGGCGTGGATTTAAAACACCAATTGAAAAAAATGGGTATACCGGTTCAACAAAAACTACAAGCAGGGATTGAGCTTCCTGCTGACACACAGAACAATCATTAACTAAAGTTTTCCTGTAACTTTACCAAGCCCCTGCTGCGCAACCATGCGTAGCAGGTTTTTTTTGCGGGCTTTGCACCGGCACAGGCCAGACACGATTAAAACCAGAACTCAATTCCGCCACCACAATTATCTCTTTTTGTTTGCCACGTATCCGAGAATTTTTTCTGATGGAAACTTTTCAATCAGGGACTCAACATCGCTGAAAGTTGTTTTTCCCTCTTCAATAACGATGAGAATACAGTCTACAAGGGGGGTAAAAGTCAAAGCATCAGCAGATTCATTTGCCGCAGGCATATCAAAAAAGACATACCGGTCGCTGTATCTTTTTCTCATCTCACTTACAATGCTTGCCATTTGAGGAGAGCCTAAAAGCTCAGAGCTGCTTACTATACTCTGCCCCCCTGATATAACGGTCAGCTTGTCTATTCCGGGCCATACCATGACCTCGTTCATAGAGGTTTTATTGAGAATGGCATCGCTTAATCCTTTTTCTCCGGGAAGCCCCATGTATGCGTAAATTTGCTGGTGTTTCAAATTTCCGTCCACAAGAAGCACCTTATCGTCGGAGGTCCTAGCAAAGGTTAAAGACAGATTGATTGCTGTGAGCGTTTTTCCGGCTTTTGGTCTGCAGCTGGTGATCATAATGGTTTTCCAGCCTTTTGTCAGTGCGCGCTGGGTGATCTGTGTACGCAACTGGGTATAGTATTTTGTAATACTGCTGTCCGGAAAAATCGATAAACACCTGTTTGCTTCAAGTTCTTTAAGATCCATTCTGCATTGTCTTGATGAATCATAGGATGGCGCATTTAATATACCTGAAATATCTGAAACGATATCAGTTGAAAGTGTTTTTTTGCCCGCCGGTCTGTTAAATAACTGTGTGATGAATTTCATGTTAACCAAATGTGTATTCCATTAAAAGTTTGAGATATTCTGATACGTTTTATCATCAAGCGAAATGAACTTACATCACCAGCTTACGCATGAGTTTGGCCCAGAACACATAAAGATCCATAATAAAAAAATGGAAAACAAGTGTACCGGCAACAGGGACTGTCACCAGGGAAACAAAAATGACGATTTGTCTTTGTCTCAATCTTGAAATGTCCGCTTCATTCTTAATAGCAGGAATCTCTCCAAGTACGGGAATGCCTGTGGTGCGGGTGAGGGTTTCAGTTTTATAAATTGCATCGCTCATAAACTCAAGGGTTGCGGTAAGACCGATACTTGAACCGATACTTAAGACAAGTCCGATAAGAACAATAGCCAGCCTGTTTGGTTTGAACGGTTTTTCAGGTAACCTTGCCGGGTCAATCAGAGTGAATTTCTCACCTTTCTGATCTTTTTCAAGCCCATATGCAACATTTGCCTCCATGAGTTTTGCAGAAAGATCGTTGAGTTTGTTTTTCAAATTTGCCTGTTCAGAAAGAAGAGAGTTATATTCACCCTCAATGATTGCAGATTCCCCGATAAGAGATTCGTAGTGTTCTTTCTTTTGAATTGCCTCTTTGATCTGACGGATTACGGATCTAATTTCCGCCCTAAGGCCGGATAACTCAGCTTTTGTGTTAATATAGTGAGGATTTCCCGGGTTATCATTGTCTGATTTTTGATGATCTCTGCCCGCTTCAATCGCCTCTTCCAGCTTTTTAATCTCCGCTTCGGTTTTGGTTACATCCGGATACTGGTCGCTGAATTCTGTTTTCAGACCCACCAGATGAATCTTCAATTCTTCAAGTCTTTTCTGATCACTGTTAAATTCAACTTCAGGTGACATCAGCGACAGTTGGGTTACAAAATATTTTTCCCTTTCATTAAGCGTTTTAAGCTGCTCGTTCAAAAGTGCTATCTTGTTTTCAGTCGATTTCATAAGCTGAATGTTGATATTGAGAAATTCGGGCAGCTTTTGGAGGTTGTCTCCTTTAAATTGAGAAATTTTTATGTTGAGCTCCTTAATGCTTTCTTTGACTTTGTTCATTTCCTCTTCAAGGAACTGTGTGGTTTCCTCGGTCTGACGGGTTCTCACCTTCAGATTTTCCTCAAGAAACAGGGTGGAAAGGGCATTTGTTACTTTATGGACCTTACTGGGATTTTTCCCTGTATAAGACAGGGTAAACGCAATGGTTACTGCTGTTGGCCTCCCTGTCCTTCTGTCCATGACCTCTGCACTGATTGTATCTACAATAATCTCTTCACGCATTTTTGTTACAATCTCTTCGGTTGACCACTTGTTTTTCAGGTCTTCATACAGACCGTAGGTGTTGATCAGGGAGAGAAGGTTTGAATAGCTCATAATGCGCTGCTTGATCATTTCAAACCTCTGTTCTGCATAGCTTGTAACGGTTGCCATAACAAAGCTCTGGGGGATTTCCTGTTCTTCAATCAATATGGTTGCAGATGATCTGAAGTGGGCAGGTAAGGCAAAGGCAACAATCAGGCTGATCACAAATAGAACAATAAATGGGATCAGTAAGGCCGTTTTTCGCCGCTTGATGATGGATACAATATCTTTTGGTGTTATTTGAGGTTGTTGTGTATTCAAGGCTACCCTAAATAAACTATAATCTGTTTATGATTTTTTCAGTTTATCAAGATTCTGTTTTGCATCTTTAAAACCATGATAGACTTCCCCTTTTGCAACTGCTTTTTCAAGGGCAGCGATGGCTTTATCACGCTTGTCCTGTTTCAAAAGAACCATGCCCATGTGATAGTTTATGACAGGATTTTCAGGTGAAGATTCAAGGACTTTATTCAACATGGAAAATGCTGTTTCCAGATCTCCGGCTCTGTAATGAATCCACCCTAAAGTATCCAACGCTGCCATATCCTTAGGTCGTTTTTTGACGACTTTTTCGGCATAGGAGATGGCTGTGCTGTAATCCTTTTCGCTTTCAGGATACTCGCCAAGCAAAAAAGCCAGATTATTTGCTGCCACAAGGTTCCCAGGCATGATTTTTAAGACTTTTTTATAGGCGTCCATTGCCTCTTTATAGTTTTTATTTTTCTTATGTAAAATGGCAAGAATCATATAAGCCAATATGTTCTCAGGATTTTTTTTAACTATGTCTGTGAACGTGTTTATGGCTGTGTCCTCTTTGTTCTGAAGCGCATAGAGCTGAACGAGTTTCTGATAGGGAACATCCCAGTCCGGCTTTGTTTTTATCGCATTTTTAATCGCTTTTTCAGACTGGGTGTATTTTTTCTCTTTTGCATAAATACTGCCTAAAAGATTGTAGTACAATGCACCATCTTTTTTTTTCGCGATCTGATCAGCACACAGTTCTTTAGCTTTTTTATATTCTTTCTGTGAAGAATAAAACTTTGCAAGGGGTAAGATCACTGCCGGATTGTCTGGAGTGATGTTTAAAGCCTCTTTCATCTCTTTTTCGGACATATCCGCTCTGTTTTGTGCTAAATAAAGGCGCGCTGTTTTCATATAACCCAAATGGTCTTTGGGATTTAGCCTTTTTACATGACTGTATGCGTCAAAGGCTTCATCATATTTTTTCCGCTCCAGATAAAAATCACCCAGTGCCGTGTATGCATTTGCATCTCCGGGAAATTTTTTAACAAGGGAGAGCAGTTCGTTTGCTGCACTTGTGAGGTCTCTGTTTTTTTGGTGATACTGAATAAGGCGCATGGCAAGCTCTTTTGACTCAGGAATTTCCCTTGTCGCCTGTTTTAACGTGTCATATGCCATTTCAGGCTGTGCGTTCATTGTGTAGGATGTAGCAAGGTCCATGTATCCCTTGACGGATTTCGGGTCTTCTGCAACCACTGTTCTCAGAGCGTTAATCGCATCTTCATAGTTACCCTTATCCATAAGGAGCAACGCAGTCATATAAAGCGCATTTATATTTTTAGGGCTGGCTTTCAGGACTTCAGAAATATAGGCTAAGGCAGTTTCTTTCTCATCTTTGGCCAGATGAATTTCAGCAAGAACGGTTTTTATTTTTAACAGGTTCGGATCTGTTTCATCCGTTGTCATGCTCAGACTGTTTTTAAGGAGATCATACCCTTTCTCCTTTTCGCCTGTTGTATAATAAAGTTTGCTTAAACCAATGAGAAGGTCCGCATTCTGTTCGTTCTCCTTAATACCTTCCATTAGCGTTTGTTTTGCCAGTTCGGTTGTCTCTGCTGTTTTGGCATTCAGGAAAAAGTCTGCAACTTTAATAAATGTTTCCGGTTTATCTTTTTTAATTGTTTCAGAAAGAATTTTTTGTGCAGATGCAGTATCTTTTTCTTCCCGGCTCATATAAAAGCCGGCAAGGGCAAATTTATGTTCATCTTTATCTGGTTCTAGAGCAATCAGTTGTTTGGCTGTATTGATCAGCTTTTCAGTTTGTTTGTTTTTTTTGTAATGTCGTAAAAGCGCTTTTTTTAATGAGACCTTTTCTGGATGTCTTTTCTCTCCTTCGAGCAGTTTTATTCCTGCTTTTTCAGGCATGTCTCTTTTTTCAAAAAGAGATGCCACCAGCATATAAAATTCAGGTTCAGTACAGTTCATAGACGCAAGATAGTTGAGAATTGCTTCTGCCTGTTGATCTTTTTTTTTAACTAAAAGAATGGATGATTTCACCAAAAGCGCCTTGTGATTTTCAGGATCTATGGTGAGGATTTCCTCTATTTTTTGTTCTGTATCTTCAATTCTTTGGGCAGCTAAAAAAATTTTAGCTAACTCAATTTTTGCATTGAGGTTTTCCGGATCCAGGGTTTCCACTTTCTGCAAACTGGCAAAAGCATTTCGATGCTTCTTCTGTTTTAGTTCCAAAAGTGCAAGGTAATAATGTGCATCCGCAAAATTTACGTCAATCTGAATGGCGTTTTTAAATTCAAGTTCTGCCTTAACATAATCTTTTTCTTCATACAGTTTAATTCCTTTTTCAAGGAACGCCTGTTTTTTTTCCCCAGGACCGCTGCATGCTGTAACTAACAAAAGGGCTATGAATGCGATGGGTATGAACACTTTGATCAGGTGTTGCATCTTTTCCTCTTTATATACGTTGAAAAACGCTGGTTTTGGCATCTGCCAAAATGGAGTCTCCCTTTCAGAGCCTGTTTGGTAATTAGGGGATCGAATCAAAATCTCATAAAAATGAGAATCAATTTTCACAAATTTTCTGTTAATAGCCGGACTATTGACAGAAAATTTGGGGGAGTTGGAGCCATTTTCATGGGATTGCAGCCGATTCATCAATTATCAAACAGGCTCTCAGTCCGTTCTGATGAATGTTAGGTATATAGACAAAAGATATCTGCCGCTAATTGTAGAAGACAAAATTTTAGCGCAGGCAGATATAAGGGTAATCCAGTTATGGCGGGGAGCATTGAGCAAAATGCTTCCGGGTAAGGCGCATGATCAGAATTAAAGCGCCCAAAACTGCGCCGGATTTTAAGTCGCCATCAAGGCACGCCAATGGACGCATATTCGATATATGTGTCCGTTGCGTAACGCCGAGGGCGGCTTAAAAGACAAGTAGATGGGCGATTTTATTTTGATCATGGGTCTAACCCCGCCGGTCAATTGTTTCTACTGAATCTTATCGTTCAGCGCTTTTGCGGATGCTGCTCACAATTTTCAGAATGCCTGCGCCCAGAAGCCATACCGCTGACGGACGGTACAGGGGCATTTGTCATGATCTGTACAGAGTCAAGCATGTTTGAGGTTCCCGCAACATCTGCCTTGACACGCAGGTACAGAAGATTGCCAGCGTTTTCGATCTCCCACGTTTCAGTGATCCGCCACCAGTCACCTGAGTTACCCTGGTCGTTTAATTCATAAATCTTTTCAAGGGATTTTTTTCCAGCCAATTTCAGGGAACCAACCCGCCACCCATCTAAATTCTCTAGTTTTAATTCCATTAAAATGAAAATTTAACAATCTGATTCCATTCATATAATTCCAAGCCGTATCCAGAAATAATTCTATTGGATGGGAAAGAATGGATCAGATAGCCCCTACTGTAACGCCTTTTTTACCCCCAGAACTAAACAAGCACCGACTACAAGTCGGTGCTTGTTTAGTTTTCAGCGTTCCTGCGGATACCCACAAGACCCAGAATGCCTGAAGCCAGAGGCCATATAGCTCCCGGTACAGGTACAGGTACGGCCTTTGTCATCAATTGTACAGAGTCAACAATATTTGCCGTTCCTGGGACATCGGCATTGTCACGCAGATACAGAAGATCACCGGCATTGTCTATGTTCCACATTTCTGTGATCCGCCACCAGTCACCTGTACTTCCCGTCGCGTCTAATTCATGAATCTGTGTTGCTGTTTTTGTCGTAGAAAGCACGCTGTCTGTAAATGTGTTGTTCAATGCTATTTCGGCGCCAGGCTTTAACCCCGTATACGCATTAGGGATATATGAAACACACTGGACCCATACGCTTGTGGGTGTGGCCGTATTATTGATCGGTGCATAAAAATCGAAGCTTCCTTTTCCCATGCCGCCAAGTAGTCCCTGTACGCCGGGCCAATCCTCTCCCATGAGTCCGTCATCACTCCAGGTCCATGAACCAGGCATAGTCGGATTCCCTTCAACGCGAAAGAAACCCGGGTGGTCGGCTGCAGAGTAGGTATTAACGTAGTCCGCATCAGCTTCGATGGGCGGCTCTATAAGACCCGTGGTTGCATCCCATGTCACTTGCTCAGTGAACGTCCATGTCTGGTTTGTATAACCGGCGTTGCCGCTCCAGTGAGGGGGCGCCCTCGCCCCAGAACTGCGCCATTGCGGGCTGGCTAAGCAGCCTGGCCACCAGAGTCAGTGATAAGGATAGTAGTTAATTTACGATACATTTGTTTTTCTCTCCTGATTAAAAAATTTTTTAGAGCCTGTTTGATAGTTAGGGGATCGAAGGGAAATCTCATGAAAATAAGAACCAATTTTCACAAATTTTCTTTCTGTGAATAGCCGGACTATTGGCATAAATATTGGGAGGAATTGGCGCCATTTTCATTAGGATTGCAGTCGGTTCATCAAATTATTATAAAGGCTCTTAGTTATTTAGTTTATGTTATCAAAGATTAATACAGCACCCGAACTATAAAAAAGGAGGTGTGCTTCCCCTCCCTCCTTGGGATTGTTTATCTTTAACGTATAAGAAAAATTTAAAAAGATAAATGCAGAAGGGGAGTTTTTAGTGCAGGGTGTAGTGTAAAAAAAGTTGACCAATGCTGGGGAAGGGGTGTGTTCTGTCTCGTCCCCGCCGCGGGTTGGTCATCCCGCACAGGGACAAGACAGTGTGTTTACTAACATCATACAGACGGCATTGACGTAAGTAACTATGGTCCTCCAGCACAAAGCACAACTCATCACCTATGATGTTACCGGAACCGGCCGCCGTCTGAAAGGCTGATGCGCTAACCGCGGTTGCGGCGAGTCAGACCCACCAGGCCCACAAGTCCTGTGCCCAGCAAGAAGAGGGTACCCGGTACCGGAACTGCGCCCTTGGTCATAACCTGAACAGAATCAACCATATTGGCCGTTCCTGGGGCATCAGCACGGACACGCAGGAAAACTACGTCGTTTACATCTTCCAAATTCCACTCTTCGGTGATCCTGAACCAGTCCCCGGTGCCGCCTTGGTCGTCCAGCTCATGGATCTGATCATACGCCCTGTTTGCCAAGGTGCCCACTGCATTGCTGAAATCAACATCCGATGCCAGCATCCCTTCTCCGAGAGTCTGCCCATTGGACACAAAGGAGACATACTGCACCCAGACGTTTGTGGTACCCGCAGAAATGGGAACAAAAAAGTCAAATGCACCTGGTTCAGGATCGCCAGTTAACTTTCCCATGCCGCCGAGCATACCCTGGAGACCGATCCAGTCCTGCCCCATGGGACCTTCATCAACCCACGACCAGGAATATGGTTCGGGCATTTGGGCCTCTCCATGGGCCATGAAAAGACCTGGACCGCTTGCCGCCTGATCCGGATGATATTGAAATGTAAAGGGATTTTCGACAGTATCTGGAGCTGCCGGCGGCATGATCGGTGCGACCGGTATATGATCCCAAGTCACTTCGTTAGTGAATTCCCAGATCTGGTTGGTGTAACCGGCTTCGCCCTCCCAGTTCGGGGCTCCTGCCCCCCAGAAGTCCGCCATTGCGGGCTGACTAGCCAGCGTAAGTGCTAGAATCAATGCTGAGGATAGTAGTAATTTACGATACATTTTAAACTCCTTTTCTTAAAAAAATAGTTGGTTGTAATCTTTGATGATTACATTTAACGTATTAATACATCTCCCCGAATTATAAATTAAAGACGATTGTTAGACCCCTCCAAATTAAATTCAGGTTCAGGTTCAGGTTCAGTCCTCATACAATTCTGGACTGAATTTAATTTTAATTCTATATAAGAATACTAGAAAAAGCTAATGGCGAAAGACAAACTTTTAGCGTAGACGGACATTGTTGCAGGGTAAGAGCCTGCTTGATAATTGATGAATCAGCTGCAATCCCATGAAAATGCCCCCAATGCCCCCAAATTTTATGCGAATAGTCCGGCTATTAACAGAAAATTTGTAAAAATTTGGTTCTCATTTTCATGAGATTTCCCTTCGAGTCCCTAATTATCAAACAGGCTCTAACTCAATTATGCAGAGAAGTTTGATTCACTGTTCTGTTTCCTGACCCGTGAAGGCTTCATTTTATACGCTTTGAAAAACGCTTTGCTAAAATGGCTCAGGCTGCTGTATCCCACTTCCATGGCAACTTCCGTTACATTCATTTCAGAGTTAAGTAAAAGAGACATCGCCTTTTCCATCTTTTTTTTACGAAGGTATTCATAGGGAGGCATACCGTAGATTCTGGGGAAAACCACTTTAAATTTTGATGCGCTCATGCCAACTTCTTTTGCCAGTTCATTGAGGCAGGGGGGGGACTCCATATTGTCTTTAAGTATGACAACTGACTTCCG
>PDWJ01004320.1_pt1 | contig 12620 bp, 11 predicted proteins | sample 1430881 | NCBI WGS metagenome assembly PDWJ01 (sample SAMN01162460, study PRJNA174530) | Oral metagenome, whole genome shotgun sequencing project. | biome: Marine environment; feature: Marine mammal; material: Swab sample of the gingival sulcus; isolation source: swab sample of gingival sulcus... | reverse complement strand
CGGCCCGAAGGGTGAGGCGCAGCCGAATAATCCCTCCACTCCGACCATTTTTACATCACCCTTACTTCAAACCACCTTCAATAGTAATTTATCGCTCTTAGCTTCGAGGGATAAGAACACCCGAAGGGGGTTCGAATCGAGCACAGCGAGATAACGAAGCGAAGCGACGGCCCGAAGGGTGAGGCGCAGCCGAATAATCCCTCCACTCCGACCATTTTTACATCACCCTTACCTCAAACCACCTTCAATAGTAATTTATCGCTCTTAGTTTCGAGGGATGAATGGAAGCGCCTTCTATAGCTTTTCTTATTTACCTCCTTGATGAATTGCCGTTATGATAATGCTTGCAATTACACAAAGGACGCACTGTATGAAAATTGAAGGAAAAAACCCTGAATCTGGTGAGCACCTGGAAATAGAGTCAGAGCGCGCAGACGAGAGCTTTATTAAAGCTATGCTTGAACGCGATTTTTCTGATGATGCATTCAGAAGACTAATTGATAACCTTAATGTTTCGGCAGATGCAAAAGCTGCTCTTTTTGCATTTTCAAAAGCAACTTTAAAAGTTGGGAATGCCGTTATCAAAATCGGTCGCAAAATCATTGAGTTAGTGTTCTCTATATACAGGGAATTCCCTTCAGCTTCATTCGGCACTATTTTAGGAGCCATCGCTGGAGTATTAGTAACGTCAATACCAATATTAGGAGCAGTGCTAGGCCCTCTGTTTACACCTTTGGCGATGCTGTTTGGCCTGCTTGCAGGTGTTGCTGAAGATATCAAAGATAAAGCTCTAGCACGTAGGATTGTCGAAGCAAATGCTAAGTTCTCTCCGTTGAACGTAGCTAGAGGCTAATTATATGGGCGCATATAGCTCTGAGCGCTGGTTCGACGACATCGACCTCATCATAAGAGAACCCCTTAGATTTAAGGCTAGCCTTGATATAGGGGAAAATGTTTACAAACTTCTTAAAGCAAAAAATATTGCTGCAGAGATTTGGGATACAGCAGGTGCTGCTACTACAGCAGCTTCCGTTGCAAAATCGTCAGTCATAGCTTCGAAATTTTTTGCTCCTAAAGGAATACTAGGTGCTTTGGGCATTGGGACAGCAGCGACACCAATTGGTTGGGTCATTGCAGCGGGGGTAGTAACAGGCGGCGCGTGGTTCGGTATTACTCATTATATGAAGAGAAAGACCCAAAATCACTCCACTGTCATTCCAAGCTTTATCAATACACCTATCGACGTGCTCGCTCTTGGATTATTTGACCTTATTGCTCCGCTTGCGATGAAAGTCGCAATGTCTGATAAGCACCTCTCCAATGCAGAAATCAAAGTGATGCAAGACTATTTTGTGCAACAGTGGGGATTTGATGAAACCTTTGTTTGTAAGGGCCTGGAATTCATAGCAATAAGAATTGATGAATACGATCTCGAAGAAGTTGCCAAGAAATTAGCAGAGTTTCAAAAACAAAACCCTGACTGCAACCACAAAACAATGCCTAAAGGGATTATAGGCTTCCTTACAGAAATAATGCATGCAGATGGCAAGATTGATACCAGAGAGGAAGACTCGATATTGAAAGTCGAAGAAGTATTTAAAGAGTCTGAAAAGCTGAAATTGAGGAGATACCTTGAAAGTAAGCTAAAACCTCTCTTCTAATCACGCCACACAGGCACTTTAAGGATAAAGCATGAGATTTCTAGGAAATATAATTTGGTTTGTATTTGGAGGCTTTTTAATGGGGATAACTTGGTGCCTCATCAGCATCTTGGCTTTCGCAAGTATTATTGGAATACCATGGGGAAGAGCATGCTTCAATATTGGATTATTTTCCTTTTTTCCATTTGGTAAAGAGGCCATATCAAGAGAGATTGTCATGGGTAGATCTGATGTTGGTACTGGGGGGCTCGGGGTCATTGGAAATATAATCTGGTTATTTTTCGCAGGTATATGGCTAGCCATCGGACATATTATGTGTGCCATATTTTTCTTTGTGACAATAATTGGCATCCCTTTTGGGGTACAGCATGTCAAGCTAGCAAATATAGCATTGATGCCTATAGGTAAATCTATCGTTGATATTTGAGAGCATCGCGCCTACTGACAACTCAATCCCATTTCGACACTGGATATTAATAACATCGTATAGCACCTTAACTTGCATTTTTCCGAACTTTCCACCGAGTTGCATTGATTCGGCATTGGGTTAGATTCTCATGCGCTAACAGCCCTCTTAACTCGGATGTTTCATGAGTGACATGCTGTCAGGCGGCATAAAGTTGCGAACGTTTAATGTGTTGGATGATTATAATCGTGAGAGGCTAGGTATTGAGGTTGATTTGTCACTGCCCAGCGGTCGTGTGATCCGAAGCCTCGAACAAATCATTGAGTGGCGTGGCGCACCATTGGCACGCACCCTGTAGCGAGACCACCCCGTGGCCGATAGGTTCGGTATACCTACACAAGCAAAATCGCTCCGAGAGCTGCGCTCCAACATTGGCACTCACCCTGTAGCGAGGCCACCCCGTGGCCGATAGGTTCGGTATATCTGCACAGGCTCAATCGTTCAGAGGGCTGAACTCCAACATTGGCACTCACCCCGTAGCGAGGCCACCCCGTGGCCGATAGGTTCGGTATATCTGCACAGGCTCAATCGCTCAGAGGGCTGAGCTCCAACATTGGCACGCACCCTGTAGCGAAGCCACCCCGTGGCCGATAGGTTCAGTATACCTGCACAGGCAACATCGCTCAGAGAGCTGCGCTCCAACATTGGCACTCACCCTGTAGCGAAGCCACCCCGTGGCCGATAGGTTCGGTATACCTACACAAGCAAAATCGCTCTATTGAGCGGTACAATCGTACAGTGCGGCATGAGTGGCTCGACCTGCATATGTTTGAGTCGGTTGATCATGCACAACAACTCGCGACTGTGTGGCTATGGCTTTACAATAACGAGTGACCCAACACCGCTATTGATGGCGTACCACCGCAGCGGTTATTCGCAGCATGATTCTCTACAAATAATTGCTGTGGGAAATGGGGGAATTACAACAGGAAAAGCATAAAGGCGACCATGAAAGCCGCCTTTATCTATGTTTTCATATCGTTATCGACGCCCTAACAAACTTTTTATATCTCTGTTGATAGGCAGAGAAAAGTCATGAGAACTTATTACGACATTATCAACCGTTCTTACCAGGCGAGCACTCACGTACAGGTTTTCACCACCCACCGCATAGGTTCCCAAAAAGACCGCCTGTGCATCATGTGCTTGAGAAATATTTTGAAGATGCCGCGACAGCATGAACTCCCCGGCACGTTGCTTGATAAACAAGCTATCTCGCATTTTTACTTCAATTACCCTGTAACCTCTTTTCGTCAGACCTGCTGAAATAACCTCAGAAGCCATACGACCAAAGGTGGAAGAAGCTGATAAATCATCAATATTCGCGAAACTGGCTGTGATAATTGCTTTATCCCTGGGCAAGGGCGCAAGCAAATTATCAAACAACGGCTTACGAGCATCCGATAAGTTACCAACCAAGTCGACTTTCTGCTCAATGGGTTTACTACGAACTTTATCCGTCGTACACCCTACCGTGAGAAATGTTGTTCCAATCAATAGAGCGGCAATTAGCTTTTTCACTTTTTATTACTCCTGATTGGTCAATTTTATTGTTGTCGTGGGCGCATCTGGAGAATAATGCGATGCATCTCCTCCGTTTATGTAATAGATATTTGATGACGAATGGATAATCTGATTTTGATCGGTAACTTTAGTTGTAATGATCACTTCAACATTTGAGTCTTTTACCCAATTCCCACTATAGAAGTCAGCTCCTACGGCTGCCGGAATCAGCAACTTGGCAGGCTCGCTCCATTTATCTACCGCATGTGCCGCCACAGCAACACCTGCAGCCAGCAAAGTCCACGACCCAGCAGGCGCTCGCACATTATCCTTATCTTCATGCTTGATAACGGTTACATCAAAAGAAACAGTGGCCGCTCCTTGTGCGGTCGTTAATACTGTTGCACCATTCTGTACCAACTGACTTGTAAGCAGATTTGTATACCCTTTATAAAAACCCTGAGATGCGTCACCTCCACTCACATAAAGAGGCTTATTAATCTGACTAAAGGAAGCACTGATCAGCCTGGCTTCATGCTCAGCCAATACATCCCAATGATGAGCAGCTTGCATCTTTTGCTGCTGGGTAACCGGATATGTAGCGGGGAGCGGTGCCTGCGAAGTATTCACCTGAAAACAACCAGTCAACATACCTGCGGTTGCGGTAAGCATGATAATTTTATTAACCATTTCAATTCCTTGTTCGTTTTTCAATGCGAACTAAAAGAGGCCTCGCAGTAACTGCGAAATTTGGCCATATTTATTCTATAACCGTATTTAAAAATCTTATTTTTACTGCAAAAAAAAAAAAAAATCAAGAACTTATTACCAATAAAAGCCGCAAAAGCTCACTCGACCTACTACGACAACAATGCTTAATCAGACTTGGTGAATTTCTCTTGATTTGAGCTATTTCCCTTCATCACAAAACGAATTCGGTGAGTACTGTGCGCAATGACCACAACGGCTTTGATTAGCTTCAAACCAGGCTGTTTATAAACTCAACCCGGACGTTGTGCCAGTTGGCGGAAGTTCGTGCAGAGGTTGTTTGATTTGAGCGAGCATGTGTGCTCACATCAAGGGAGGTCAAGTGAAAGACCGGAAAATTTGAACCGTAGCAGTGCGCACCCCCATTTAGCATTGCGGAGTACGCTTGTACAACAGCACCCAGTTGAAAAAAGCTGAAAGGCCCAATCGCTCAGAGTGCTGAGCTCCTAGATTGGCACGTACCCTGTAGCGAGGCCAGCCCTCTGGCCGATGGTTTTGGTATTTTTGCACAGGCCCAATCGTTCAGAGGACTGAGCTCCTACATTGACCCTTACCCTGCAGGAGGGCGGCCTGCACTGCGATGACCACCCATACAATTCAAAGGCGAAAAAGAGAAGTTACTAATCAGGTTAGATTTTTGCTTCCCGGAAATAACGTACCAGTACCCTGATAAGGCTATTGACGTCTTCCACGCCCGCCATTTCCCGAATAGAGTGCATGGCAAACTGTGGCACACCAATATCCAATGTTCGGACTCCCAGCTCAGCCGCGGTAATCGGACCGATTGTGCTCCCGCACGCCATATCACTTCTAACAACAAAAGCCTGCACAGGAACCCCCTCTTTATTGGCCAGATCCCTGAAGATTGCAGCAGTCTCGCTATTGCTGGCATAGCGTTGATTAGCATTCAACTTGATAACCGGGCCGGCATTCAGCAATGGTCCATGGTTCGCGTCATGCTTATCGGAAAAGTTGGGGTGTATACCATGCGCATTATCAGCAGAAATCATCATTGACTGGCTCAGCATACGGATGCGCGATTCCGGATCAGGTATCAGCCTTTCCAGGACATGCGTCAGCATTGGGCCCTGAGCACCAGCAGCACTTATACTGCCAACTTCTTCATGATCATTGCAAACCAACAAACACCCTTCCGATGAATCCGCATCCAGAATTGCCTTCAAGCCCATAAAACAGCTCAGCAGATTATCCAAACGGGCAGAACAGATAAACTCCTCTCGCATACCGACTAAAGAGGGCACTTGGGTATCATAAAGTGAGATTTCATAATCCAGCACTTTATCTACATCAACGACCCCCTCTTTCTCCAGTTGACGGGCAAGCACTTCGTGAAAGTCAGACTTCTCACCGCCCTGCCCCGTGATCACTGGAAGATAGGTCTGAGCATTTATAGAACGACTTTTATTAGCTTCTCTATCCAGATGAATGGCCAAACTGGGAATCACAGCGACAGGTTTTTTGAAATTAATCAGTGTTTGCTGGCGGGCACCGTGCTTATCCAAATAGTGAACCCGGCCCGCCATTGATAGGTCCCGGTCAAACCAGGGATTCAAAAGAACCCCACCATAGACTTCCACTCCGAGCTGGTGATAGCCCTGGCGGTTAAGATCAGGTTGCGGTTTAATTTTAAGGCAAGGAGAGTCCGTATGCGCACCCACCATTCGTATGCCTGACTCGGCAATCGTTCCAGACACCGGCATCACCCAGGCAACAATTGAAGAGTCGTTGCGCAGTGTATAATACTTACCGCCCGGTTGAACCGACCACTGCTCACTCTCATCCAGGTATTCATATCCAACCTCACCCAACCGGGAAACCATCTCTTTAACTGCATGGTATGGCGTTGGTGAGTTCACCAAAAAAGATTGCAACTCGTTAATTAAATCGCTCATCATGAAACCTATTCCGCCGCTTTGATATCAATAAGTTCAACTTTAAAAATCAAAGTCGAGTTTGCCGGTATATCCTCAGACGGACTTAACGCCCCGTATGCCAGTTCCGGAGGAATATATAACATTCTGATCCCGCCCTTCTTCATCATTGACAACCCTTCAGTCCAGCCTTTGATAACTCGATTAAGGGGAAACTCTGCAGGCTTGCCACGCTTGTACGAACTGTCAAACACATGCCCATCCACACGCATACCCTCATAATGAACAGTTACCCTGTCATTTTTCCCAGGGCTCACACCTTCTCCCACCTGAAGAACTTTGTATTGCAAGCCTGAAGCCGTTTGCATCACACCCTCGGCTTGCGCATTTTCGCGCATGAATGCATCACCCAGTTTACGCGTTTTATCATTCAATGCTTTGTCCACCAGCGTCTGCCGGAACTCTGCTTCCTGAGGATCTTCACTGCAACCAACATTCAGCCCAACGGCCACCAACAACAAAAACAAACCTGCTTTACTTTTCATTCTTAAAACTGCCTAAATCTCAATGATTGAAGGGGTCTGTGAACAATAAACCGAGGAGCCTGTTTATAAACGCCCTACTTTTCAACGATCTGATTTTACATCACTGCCACGCATGACTACACTCAGGTAATTGTTTCAGGGAACTCCCTGCATTTTTCCTGGTCGGAATTGAATCCAAAGCTGTAAGTTAAGACTACATTATTATGCATAGATTGCTGCTAAAGCCACTTTTCATTGCTGCGTTTTCGCTTCTACTACTGCCTGCAACAGCAAGTGCTCTTGCCAAAAAGCTGGAGTCAGAAGCCATTCACAGCCAAACCCTTATAGAGATTACAGAATCACTTAAGCTGGGCCATTACAATCGCATTCAACTGGACGACCAGCTTTCCAGCAAAATTTTTGATCAATATTTGAAAGATCTGGACCCCTCTCGCAGTTATTTTTATCAGAGCGATATCGACGAGTTTGAGGCTTACCGTGATATTTTTGATGATCAGATAAAACAGGGGCAGCTCTCTGAAGCATACGCTATTTTTAATCGCCTTCAGGAACGTATTGAGAACCGTTTAATTTCTACTATTCAAGTACTCGAGAGCGGAAAAACCTTTGATTTCACAGTGGATGAGCATCTGGAGACTGACCGCGAGAATGCCCCCTGGATCAAAACCGAAACAGAGATGAATCAACTTTGGGATAAACGCATCAAGAGCGCTTTATTGAATTTAAAGCTGGCTGATAAAAGTGATGAAGAGGCGCTTAAGACTCTAATCAAGCGTTATAAAAATCAGCTAAACCGTGCTCGTCAAACCAACAGTGAAGACGTTTTCCAAACCTTCGCCAATGCGTTCACAAAACAGTACGACCCTCATACCCAGTACTTTTCCCCAAGAAAATCTGAAAATTTCAAAATCAACATGAGCTTATCTCTGGAGGGCATAGGCGCAGTACTGAAAAACGAAAATGAATTTACCCAGATTGTCCGCCTTGTTCCAGCAGGCCCGGCTGAAAAAACCGGACAACTTAAAGCCACAGACAGGATTATCGGTGTTGGTCAGGGAGAAGACGGCGAAATAGAAGACGTTGTAGGCTGGCGTTTGGATGATGTAGTACAACTTATTCGAGGCCCTAAAGGTACGACAGTACGCCTTGAAGTTAAAAGCTCAGAACGGGAAGACACTTCATCAAAAATAGTCAAAATCGTTCGTAACAAAGTCAAACTGGAAGAGCAGTCCGCACAAAAACGTATTATTGAAGTGAATCATCTCGGCAGGCTATTTAAACTGGGGGTGATTGAAATTCCGACTTTTTACATCGACTTTACCGCTCTGCAACGCGGTGATGAGGACTACCGGAGCACATCCCGGGATGTAGAACGCCTGATCAATGAGTTAAATCAGGAGCAAATTGACGGACTTATTATCGATCTGAGAAACAATGGTGGCGGGTCACTCCGTGAAGCCAATGACACCGTTGGCCTGTTTATCAAACACGGGCCTACTGTTCAGGTCAAAAACTCGACTGGACGTGTTGAGGTACTGCGTGACAGGGACCCAAAAATCGCCTACACCGGGCCACTGGCTGTTCTGGTGAATCGCCTTTCCGCATCTGCTTCGGAAATCTTTGCCGGCGCTGTTCAGGACTATAACCGCGGCATTGTTATCGGGGGGCAAACCTTCGGCAAAGGCACTGTGCAAACACTGTTGCCATTGAACCACGGCCAGTTAAAACTGACACATGCGAAGTTTTATCGAATTTCTGGCGAATCAACCCAAAGTAAGGGGGTGATCCCTGACATTTATTTCCCGACGCTGTACGACCCGGAAATCATTGGTGAAAGCGCTCTTGATCAAGCATTGCCTTGGGATAAGGTTCGCTCAGCACCACATGGCATGTACCCGACCATAAAGCCTTTCCTGAAACAAATAGAGCGCCGTTACCAATCGCGCACGATGACTGACCCCGACTTTATATTTATGAAGGAACAAGTAGAGCACCTTAACGAAGCTCGTAAGGAAAGCAGCCAAATCCCGTTAATGGAGTCGGCGCTCAAAGCGGAACGGGAGGAGGCAGAGCAGTGGCAAATTGATACAGAGAATCGCCGCCGCAGCCTAAAAAAGCAAGCCAAAATAGAAAAAATTTCAGATCTGGAAGATGAGCTGGAAAAAGATTATCAGGGTCGTCCTATCAATCCAGAATCAGAAGCAATGCTGGTTGAGAGCGGGCGTATTTTACTGGATGCTGCGTTCATGGCATTACAGTACTCTGCCAATAACACAGCAAAAGCAGCCGAATAGATATCGATTCAGGAATAGCCAGGAATGCAAACAAAGAAAATCATCACTTTCGTAATTGTTGTTCCTCTCATTCTAGCCGTACTAGGCATTGGTGGATTTCTTGCTTACAACGAAATGCAAGGACAACATGAACAAAACCTAAAAGATCTTGAAAAGTTTGGCTTCACTGTACTCCCGACCAGTACATACACTGAATCGACCGGGGAACTGGGCGAGATACAGGTCCCCTCTACCTTTACCGAGGAAAAGCTGACACCCACCCAAAAAGTTATTAAAGGGTTGATGGCTGATAAAGAGGCCCTTCTCGAAGAGCAAAAAAGTTTGAATCAACAGATTGACGACCTGAAAGCAGAAATAGCCACTCTTGAAGAGTACAAAAAGCTGAATGAGCATTTTGCTCCCCTCACAATTGCCGAAGAAGTTGCCTCTGTTGAAAAACAGCTCAAACGCCTGCTGGTTGACATGCCTGATGCCCGTCGTTTCTCTAATCTTCAAATTGAGGCCATGTCAGCTGCATCAGGCAATGAGTATAAAAAATTTATTGGTGGCAAACGCCTGATTCTGTCAGATATTGAACGGGAAGCTTTGGTTGAGCAATACTTTCCGGAATTTGCATTTTGCATTGGCGATGGTATTGAAATCGCTGCAAACTCCCCTCGCGAAGAGAGGTTAATTACTTCTTTTTTCCGTAGACCTGCAGATTCCCCCCTGACCATTAACCTGAAAGCGGATCTCGATGTCGTGATTAAGCCATGTCAAAGCGCACTCTACGCGAGGCTGGCCGAGTATGACAAACCGATCTAGTGATTGAATTCATCATCGACAGGTCGTTTCGCTCCCCAAATTCACCCATCCCCCTTTCAAAAACATCTAAAACAGTGTAATTGGCGCTGCCTTTCTGTATAATGTGCGCTCATTTTCTAGCAAAGTGAGTGCTAAGCCGGTCAAAACACTCCTTTTTTGCTTTTAACTGACCCTGTAAAACCGGCATTACAGGCTGAGCTGGGTATCTGTTGAAACACAGCTCTTACTATAGGAAAAAATTAAATGAGCGAAAGCTTTGCTGATCTGTTTGAAGAATCCCTTCAGTCCCTAGACATGACACCCGGCAAACTGGTAACTGGTGAAGTTGTTGATATCGACAGCGACTGGGTTACTGTTCATGCTGGCCTTAAATCCGAAGCAATCATCCCGCGTTCTCAATTCCTGAACGATGCCAATGAACTGGAAATCCAGATCGGCGACGAAGTTAAAGTTGCACTGGAAGCAGTTGAAGATGGTTTCGGTGAAACTCGTCTGTCACGTGAAAAAGCAAAACGCGCTGAAGCCTGGGAAGTTCTACAAACTAAATTTGAAGCTGAAGAAACCGTTAAAGGATGCATCAGCGGCAAAGTTAAAGGTGGCTTCACAGTTAGCATCAACAATATTCAAGGCTTCCTGCCAGGCTCCCTGGTAGACGTTCGCCCGGTACGTGATGTTGATCATCTGGAAGGCAAAGAGCTGGAATTCAAACTGATCAAGCTGGATCCTAAGCGTAACAATATCGTTGTTTCCCGTCGTGCGGTTCTACAAGAAGCGAACAGCGCTCAGCGTGATGAGCTGCTGGCTACCTTGGAAGAAGGTCAGGAAGTTAAAGGTTTCGTTAAGAACCTGACTAACTACGGTGCGTTCATCGATCTGGGTGGTGTTGACGGTCTGCTGCACATCACTGATATGGCTTGGAAGCGCATCTCTCACCCATCAGAAATGCTGAACCCAGGTGACGAGATCACAGTTAAGATCATCAAGTTCGACAAGGAGTCTGGCCGTATTTCTCTGGGCCTGAAGCAACTGTCTCAGGACCCATGGTCTCTGATCAAAGAGCGTTACCCTGCAGGTGCCAAGTGCCAGGCACGCATCACTAACCTGACTGACTACGGCTGCTTCGCTTCTATCGAAGATGGCGTTGAAGGTCTGGTACACGTTTCTGAAATGTCTTGGACTAACAAGAACATTCACCCATCTAAAGTTGTGCAGATCGGTGATGAACTTGAAGTTATGATTCTGGATGTTGACGAAGAGCGTCGTCGTATTTCTCTGGGTATCAAACAGTGCACAGCTAACCCTTGGGTTACTTTTGCTGAGCAGTTTGCTGCGGGTGACAAAGTTACCGGCACGATCAAAACAATCACTGATTTTGGTATCTTCGTTGGCTTGCAGGACGAGCTGGACGGTCTGGTTCACATGTCTGACATTACTTGGGAAGCTGATGCAGAAGCTGCTTTGCGCCAGTACAAGAAAGGCGAAGAAGTGGAAGCTGTTATTCTGTCTATCGATGCTGAGAAAGAGCGTATCTCTCTGGGCATCAAACAGTTGGAAAGCGATCCATTTGCTGACTTCGCAGCTTCAAACGACAAAGGCTCAATCGTTACAGGTAAAGTGACTTCTGTTGATGCCAAAGGCGCTGTCGTTGAACTGGCTGAAGGCATTGAAGGCACTTTGAAAGTATCTGAGATCTCTGTAGATCGTGTTGAAGATGCATCGTCTGTACTGAATGTTGGCGATGAAGTCGAAGCCAAGATCATTACTCTGGATCGTCGTAACCGCGTTATCAACCTGTCTATCAAAGCGAAAGAACAGGCTGAAGAAAAAGCAGCTATCTCTGCTGTGCGCAACGCTGAAGTTGAAGTATCCGGCCCAACTACCATTGGTGACCTGATCAAGGCTCAGCTGGACAACCAGAAGTAATCACTTCTAGTAGCACGAAAAAAGCCGCAGTCATTTGATTGCGGCTTTTTTGTTTACGTTATCACCCATTGTAGGAGCTCAGCCCCCTGAGCGACTGGGCCTGCGCAAAGGTACCAAACCCATCGGCCAGAGGGCTGGCCTCGCTACAGGGTAAGTGCCAATGTTGGAGCTCAGCCCCCTAAGCGATTAGGCCTACGTAAAGGTACCAAACCCATCGGCCAGAGGGCTGGCCTCGCTACAGAGTAAGTGCCAATGTTGGAGCTCAGCCCTCTGAGCGATTGGGCCTGTGCAAAGATACCAAAATCATCGGCTACGGGGTGGCCTCGCTACAGGGTGAGTGCCAATGTTGGAGCTCAGCCCCCTGAGCGATTAAGTTTTGTAAAGATGCCGAACTCAATCGGCCACGGGGTGGCCTCGCTACGGGGTGAGTGTCAATGCTGGAGCTCAGCCCTCTGAGCGATTAAGTTTTGCAAATATGCCGAACCCAATCGGCCACGGGGTGGCCTCGCTACAAGGTGTAGTGCCAGTGTTGGAGCTCAGTCCCCTGAGCGATTCAGCTTTGCAAAGGCGCTAAATCCATCGGCCAGGAGGCTCTATAGGATAAAAAGGAAAACCCCAACATACAGGTGATATACCCGCGCAAAGGTTCACTATCTGCCTGTATGAAAATGTATGGTTCCCCTCGTGATTGCAACTAATATTTAGAGAGATGGTTTGCGCTAATGTATTCGGAGTCTTGTTGAGGGGCTTAATCCTCGCTCCAC
>PDWJ01004319.1_pt1 | contig 12621 bp, 13 predicted proteins | sample 1430881 | NCBI WGS metagenome assembly PDWJ01 (sample SAMN01162460, study PRJNA174530) | Oral metagenome, whole genome shotgun sequencing project. | biome: Marine environment; feature: Marine mammal; material: Swab sample of the gingival sulcus; isolation source: swab sample of gingival sulcus... | reverse complement strand
CAGGGAATTTGGCAACACGACTCTCAAAACGCGGTTTAAATTGATGAAAAAGGTGTACGCCCTTACTGCAGCCTACGATACCGCTATCTCCAGATGGCTGGAAGGGGTTGAGGTCGATTAAATGAATAATTCCTGTTTCAGGGGAGAACAAACATGTTGAAGATGGCTGTATTGCTATCAGGGAGTGGTCGTACTCTTGATAATTTTCAGCAAAAAATTAAGGACAATACGCTCAATGCAGAGATTCAGGTTGTTATCTCAAATATTGAGAGTGCCCTCGGACTGGAGAAGGCCCGGCGTTATGGCTATCCCGCCTGTTATGCGCCCGATATTGATTCAACAAATTCGATTCTTAAAGAATATGAAATAGATATCATTTGTCTTGCCGGGTATCTCAAGCTGTATACTCCACCTGCCGGTTGCGGTCTGGAACGGGCTGTTATAAATATCCATCCTTCGCTTATCCCGAGTTTTTGCGGGGAAGGGTTTTATGGTCATCATGTGCATAATGCCGTAAAGGCAAAGGGATGCACTGTAAGCGGATGCACTGTACATTTTGCCAACGAAAGGTATGATGAAGGGCCGATTATCCTGCAAAAGCCTGTACAGCTTGATTACGATGATGATGTGGATACCATTGCTGCCAAGGTCTTTGCAGCTGAATGTGAAGCCTTTCCTGAGGCAATTAATCTGGTGGCTGAGAAGGGTATCGACTATTTCTGGAAGAGGGTGGGGCAATGAATGCAAAGAGAGTGATTATGTCAACTCAGGATATTGAACTGGCCGTTCAGCGGATAGCCTTGCAAATCCTGGAAAAAAATCATGGTAACAAGGAGCTTGCCATCGTTGGAATTCACACCTGCGGGGTGTATCTGGCCAGGCGGATTCACCGTTTTATTGAAAAACAGATCGGAGCAGAGGTTGCGTTCGGTTCCCTGGATATAAATTTGTACCGGGATGACTGGTCTCTGGTCAGTCAGAATCCGGTGGTCAGGACCACAGATATTGCCTTTGCTGTGGATAATGCCACCATAGTTCTGGTGGATGATGTTATCTTTACCGGCAGAACCATTCGCGCAGCGATGGATGCAATTATGGATTATGGCAGACCTACAGCCCTGCAGCTGGCTGCCCTGGTTGATCGTGGTGGTCGGGAGCTGCCCATCCAGCCCGATTTTACCGGACTGCAAATAACTGTTGGTTCAAATGAGAGAATTAATGTGCTGCTGAGCGATGAACCGACCGGTGGTCAAGTGGTGATTGAAAGCTGATGTCTGTTATGGAATTGCTGGCCCCTGCCGGTACAATTGATACCTTCCATGCGGCGATAGATGGTGGTGCTGATGCCGTCTATGTCGGTGCCCCGGGTTTCAATGCAAGAAACCTTTCCCGTGAACTGCAGCTTGAAGAAATTGCCGCAATGCTGGAGCGATGCCGCTCTCTGGGGAAAAAACTTTATATTGCTGCCAACAGCCTGGTTTATGAGCGGGAGCTGGGTTCTGTATTGAAAAATCTGGCGATCATTGAGGCACTCGAACCTGACGGTCTGATCGTTCAGGATTTGGGGATTGTGCGTCTGGTCAGGAAATATTTCCCTGGGATTCCCTTGCATGGTTCAACCCTGATGACAGTTCATAATTCTGACGGGGTGAAATTTCTTGAGGAGCAGGGCTTTGAGAGGGTTGTTGTTGCCCGGGAGATGACTCTGAAAGAGATTGAAACCGTTGTTGCGCGAGCCGGGAATATTGAACTGGAGGTCTTTATTCACGGGGCAATGTGTTTCTCTTTTTCCGGTTTGTGTCTGTTCTCTTCCTATCTTGGTGGCAAGAGCGGGCTTCGCGGTAGATGTGTGCAGCCTTGCCGCCGGGGGTATGCCTCGTCTGGGGGGACTGGCAGGAGAAAGGGGCCGCGGCAGGAGAAGCAGGGACGGCAAGCCAGAGAGAGGAAGCAGGCGAATTATCTTTTCTCCATGAATGATCTCACTGGACTTGAGGCGGTGCCCCATCTCAGGAGGCTTGGTATCTCGTCATTAAAGATTGAAGGTCGGCTTCGTTCTGTCCATTACGTGAAATCTGTGGTTCAGGCGTACAGGATCGTGATTGATGCCAGTGAGGACAATACCGAACAGGCGCTTTTAGAGGCGGAAAGGCTTGTTGATGGAGCCATGAGCCGTAAAACCACCACCGGATATTTCTTTTCACCCCAACCGGCGGAGGCAATTACGTCTTTTCATTCCGGTAATATGGGGCTTCATCTGGGCAGATTCAGCTCTGTAAAAAATATTGCCGGGCAGCAGGTATGCCGTTTTACAACAAAGGATGAACTGTGTATCGGTGATCGGCTGCGTCTGCATAAGGAACCTTCCGGGGATCGTCAGGCGTTTCGGGTGAAAACACTTTTTGTTACCGGTGAGCAGCAGGAAAAAGCCGCTGCCGGAGAGAAAGTTTCCATAGGATTACCCTCTGCATTTAGTGCCGATGAAAGCAGCCATGTTGAAGTGTATAAGATAGATGGGCCGGAAGAGACCACGGGGGCGGATAATCCCCTGGAGCTTGCCGCTGCATCGTCTCGGGTTGCACGACTTGAAAAACTCAGGAGTAATTATGTAATGCAGCTCTCCAGGGAAATTTGTCTGCCTGTCGCGCCCGGCTCCCAGGAGAGCAAACACGTAATCTTGGATAAACCGGCCAGGAACAGAGGGAAAAAGGCTAAGAATAAAGTTCCGCTTGAGTGGTGGATGAAGATTGATTCCGTTAAGGCGCTTTTTGGCAGGATGGATATCTTTCCAGATAGATATTTGCTCCCCTTTGATAAGCAATTACTCGCTCAGGCTGGAAAAATAAAAAAAGGAATGGGGCGTCAATCCCGTCTTGTCACCTGGGCCTTGCCTCCTGTTATCTTTGAAAATGATATTGGCCGGGTTAAAAAGCAGTTGCAGGTGTTGATTCGTACCGGTTTTAAAAGTTTTCAGCTTGGTCATATAAGTCAGATGATGCTCTTTAAAGATGAAAAAGTGCATCTTTTTGGGGATTTCAGTCTTAATGTGATGAATAGTCAGGCCGTTGCCATGTTTCGTGATCTTGGTGGGGAATCCTGTCTCAGCGCCATTGAACTGGATCGGGAAAAATATAGAGAATTGTTTGCTGGCTACCGCGCTGTTCCTGGAAAAAGGGTTGCTGTGGGGATCTATGCCTATGGTGCCCCACCGCTTTATACTTCGAGGATTGCGGCGAAAAATTTTCAGTATGGCCAGAAAATCGAGAGTCCGCGTCAGGAACGTTACGTTATCCGCAAAAGGGAGGGGTATACACAAACTTTTCCGGAGAAACCTTTTTCTCTGCTTCCTTATACTGAAGACCTCAAATCCATAGGAGCGTCCTTTATTGTTGTTGATTGTACCGGCTTTTCATCGGTCAAGGCTATGGAAGAACTATTTGAAAGATTAAGGGGAACAGGTCGTTACTCAAAACTTTCCACCTTTAACTATTTGGGAGAGCTGCAATAAACAGGTCTTTTGTGCCTTCAAGGATGATATTTCTTCTGTTAAAAGCAGCAAATCTGTTGGTGATAATTGTTGACTTTACGAGTATCTTGAATTATAAGTTCACCTCTTTATGGCTCGATAATTTGCAGCTTGCTCCACAGGTATACAAGATTACAGCTGGATATCATGTTGCATGCTGCTTTGGAATATTTGTTAATCAATAGAAGAGACAAGGTAATTTCAGGAGGAAAGGCTAGTGGCTAATCATAAATCTGCAGAAAAAAGAAATCGTCAGGCTCAGGTTCGTCGTTTACGTAACAAGATGAACAAAAAGAGAATGAAAACCAGTATTCGTAAGTTTGACGAAGCACTTGCAGAAGGTTCAGCAGAAGCAGCACAGGATGCCTTGAGAGCAGCAAGCAGGATCATTGCAAAGACTGCAAGTAAAGGTACCATCCACAAGAAGACTGCTTCCCGTAAAATCTCGCGTTTAACCAAGCGGGTTAAGGCGTTGACTGCTGAAGCCTGATTTTTGGTATTATTTTGAAATTCCTGTGGTGGTGCTCTTTAGTTCCGGTATCAGGATTTCAGGATTACAAAAAGCCATGGAATCCTGGAGGGTTTCATGGCTTTTTTTTTCACTGGCTTTTCTGGTTTTGCTGATTTTTCAGTATGGGGGTGGATGCCTGTTTTTAGCGGGCAATAATAAAACATCCTGCGTAACCACGATCTAGGAGTGCCTTCTCTGCACGTTCTGCATTTTCTATATTTTTCCCGGCATAGACCTGTACTCTATAGAGAATACGTTTGGTGTCAAAATGCTTTTGAATCACAGTGGTGTGTCCGGCATCAGTGAATCTTTTTTGGAGCCTGATGGCGTTAATTTTATTGGCAAAAGCTCCGATCTGTACATAAAATTCCCCTGAGCCCAGGTCGTTATAAACCAGATCTGGCGGGGTGCCTGGTCGGTTTTGCTGGGCTTGCCTGGCCTTTGCCAGGGCGACTATCTGAACCCTGGCGGTTCCATTGTCTGCCAGACCCAGTTTTTTGGCTGCGCTATAACTCAGGTCTATAATTCTACCCCGAACAAACGGCCCTCTGTCGTTAACTCGAACTGTTATTTTACGACCATTTTCCAGGTTTTTTACCATGAGCATTGTGTTCATGGGTAAGATCTTATGGGCTGCTGTCATTGCATGCATATCGTAAATTTCGCCGTTGGATGTTTTGCGTCCATGGAAATTTCTACCGTACCAGGAAGCGATCCCTGTCTCATTATACCCATGAGCTGAGGGAATTGGATAATAGCGGATGTTGTTAATGACATAGGGCTTTTGGGTCGCAGCTTTTGGTGATGCGGAAAGAGGTGCTGCAATAGCTATGGATGCTGTAAGGGTATAAGGCAGCAGCAGTAACTGTACGGTGGTTGCTGCCCGGAAAATGTTAAGTGAGGAATTCGGTGCTTTCATCTGATTATAGAACTGTCTGAATTCTGTTCAGGTTGATTCTGCCTCTCCAGAAAACTGTGAATTCGTTCAAGGTAAAAAAGCCCTGCCAGTCCGGTTGTGTGCGGGGTGTATGGCTGGTAATGAAGTTTTTTTTCTGCCTGGATGGAATCAAAAAGGACTTCGTCCTCATCATTGATCCAGGATAATTGATAATCCAGAAACGGGCGAATTGTTGTGATTATTCCATCACTGGTTTTGCCAAGAGTCACTGTTTCCCATCTTCTCATGGTATAACTCTTATGCCAGATGCCGGTCTTTAATTGGCCTGTGAGCTTGTCACTCATTTGGGCAGGTATCTCATCAAGATCATAATCATTGTTCGTCAGTATAATTCTTTCAACTTCTGAGCTGCCCTGGGCGAAAAGCTTTTCAAACAGATCGTAGTTGTCTGTATCAGACCGAAGATAGTGCTTGTCGATATCATTGTAAGTCCACTGTGCATGACAGACCTGGCAGGTCAGCTTGCCGGGCATGAGCTGATGGGCAGGATTGGTCATAAGTGGAATTGTGTGGGTAATTCCTGTGGCACCATGGAGTAAGAAAACAGAGTTGTTTGCATTAAAACTGATATTATGCGGACGTCTTTTTTGTAATTTATCAATGTCGTGACAATCCGCACAACTGAGAGAAGGAGTATTACCCATAATGTCACGGGATGTGTGACAATCTACACAGCCCATCCCCTTTTGCATATGGATATCAGGTTGTAATTCATGAAATTCAACGCCATAAGGACGAAAATTATCACGGTTAGTGGTGTAAGGGGTTCGGTATTCAGTATTGAAATCGTGTTCGAAACGTCCATAATAGTCTGCACCAACATAATTTCCATAGTGACAGGCGAGGCATTGTGCGTCTGTCGGCCTGCTAAACTTGTGGCTACTCAGAGATTTGTCAGAAAATCTCATGTGACACGCTGCACAGCCCAGCCCTCTCGTTGTTTTTGAATAGTTGTCCCCGGCAAAGCGTAGATGGCAACGAAAGCATCGTCTGCGTAATAGATCATCAGCAAGATCCAGCTTATCCTCTATTTTTATCGGAGCCGGAGTATCCACATAGGATGCAAGCGTCTTTTTTGCCCCAAATGCCATACGAAACATATTTGTTGCATTGGCAAGAGTGAAATGCGTGGATCTTTCCAGTGCATCAATATTTTTTTGATGACACTCTCCGCAATATTGTTTCCAGTTATCTGGAGCAGCGGGGTGGGGAACAAGGTTGGAATGGGCATTCTGTTTGTCTTCAGTCCTGTTGTTACCTCCATGACAGCGCACACAACTGAAATCATGAGCCTGATCCATTTTTACAGCATGACAAGTGATACAGGTATTATCATGGTTGTCTGGGTGTGTTTTTTCCTTGCTGTCACAGGCTCCTGACAGTATTGCGAGGATGCACAGTAGCGCGAAGCAGGGCCCAGGTAAAAGCCGTATGTTCTTTTGGGGATACAAAATTGTAAAGACAGGAAATTATAAATAAACCATCAGCAGGTTATGCTGTAATTTGGTTGAACTTTCAATTACAACCTGATATATAGGCATACGCTTTATGGTATCATGAGTTGAGATAAGAGGGCCAACATAGCTCAGTTGGTAGAGCGACGCTCTCGTAAAGCGTAGGTCACCGGTTCGATCCCGGTTGTTGGCTCCAGTATTATCAGGCACTCGGCGTTTTTTGCGTTGAGTGCTTTTTTATTGAGATGCGTCAAGTACTGCTACAGGACGGTGGCTTTTATACTTTTGACCATTTCCTGTCCACAGCACTGGATGGGTACAGTACATTCATTAAGACCATTTGCATCGGCACCTCCACATTTACAGGTCTTTTGTACTCGCAATTCCAGACCGCATTTTTCACAAACAAAAACATCACCCGCTTTCATTTCGTTGCATTTAGCCATGCTAATCTCCTTTTGATGTTAAAATTGATAAGGAAAGGATAATATCATAAGTGTAGCAAGTTTTGTATAACAATGCATTTGTGATTCCAAATAGCAGAGAACAGGGGGCCGAGGCCAGGACGCGTTAACAATATTGCCTCAACGAAGCCCCCTGGGGTCAGTATTAAGTAAAATATTTTTAGAATGATTTCTCAAGACCGCTGAAATCAAATGACTTTGCAAGGGTTTTCAAGGCCTCGGGTGAATTGATGTCCGAACCTTCAAAGGTCACGGAAATCTTGTCGCCCACCTGAAAACTGAGGGTACCTGTCTTCGTTCCACTGTTATAGTTTTCTGTACCTGTGTATCCCTGCACCCTGATCTGACGGGTTTTTCCTGCGCTTTGCTCCTGGGAGAGACCCGCAAAGAGGTTGCCCAGTGCTGCAAGGCTTGCCACCTTGCCGGTTATACCGCCAATGGAAATGTTTAGATTTATAGTTGAGCCATTACTACCTGAGTAACTTGCATTGGCACCAGCGTTTCCGGCAATAGAGGCTCCTGCGCCAACTCCTTGAGATTGTTTATCTTTGAGAGTGTACCCTTCAGGGGCTGCAGGAATAAAAGAGAGTAGTTGTTCTGCTGTGAGTTCGTTTATCTTTGAGAGCGCGTAATTTATTTCTTCGATTGCTTTTGAATAGCTGCCGTTTTTAACGAAACTTTGCGCACTGGACAAACTGTCCATCGCTTCGGTTTTGATTGGGCTGTCTGCAAAGGACAAACCTGGAATAGTAAGGGCCAGGGAGAGGGCTATAAGTGTTTTTTTCATTTTCTACCTCAATATGTAATAGGAATGAATCCGTTTATATGAAAGTCATCACTGAGGGTTTGGAACCTGCAGTTGAGATTTTCATTGGCCGTTGTGGCTGAGGCATTTGCTCCAGCCATACTGGTTAGTTTGACAAAAGCAATGTAATAAGTCTTCTGTATTGTTCAAGACTTTCTTTTCCTGCTGCTTGCAAGGATGCACCTGTTGCGACAAAACCATGCTTCTTAAGGATGAAAAAGGAATATCCCTCCATGGCCATTTTCAGGGCGGATTCGGCTAATTCTGGTGTTCCATATTCATAAAAATGTTCAGTTGTCGGGATATTCAGTTCTCTGGCTTTTTCAAGCAGGAGATTACTGTGGCCGTGCAGGATGGCGTTCACCTGTTTCAGGTTTTTATATATCTGAAAATGGAGCAAGGCTTCGGAAGACGGCGGGAATTTTCCCCTAAATGGTAGAGTTGAATTTTTCGCTGGAAAACCGGACACCAGACAATAGCTGCTGGTATTAACTTCTCTGGCAGGTTTCATCCCGGTTTTGGTGATGATAAAGGAATTTCCCTGGCATCTCATAGAGTGGTTTCCATATGCCCCTTTGGGATGGGCTGGAGCAAGTCCTAGTTCAGAAAACAGATATGCCCAATAGTTTAATTCCGGGAGCCGCTTATCTGGGGGATAGCTCTCTTCGATTCTCTCAAATTGGTATTTAACGCCTATATAGTTTTCACCCATTAGAAAATTGCCTGTTTAATGAAATGCAGGGATTGATTTTGCCAAACAAAAAAGGTCGACAACAGCAAAAAGCCATTGTCGACCTCGATACCACAAAATGCCGTAATTTATGCCGCTTCTTTCTCTACAATGTGCGGTTCGTTAGGGCAAGAGGTTGCGACACGGGATGCATCTTCAGGTAGATCATCCTGGTCATAGCAATAGATACCACAGTTGAGGCAACGGGAAGCTTCCGTCTGGCATTGTTGCTCGGTAATAGTACCTTCAACTTCATGAAAGGTGCTCATGCGTTCCTCAATGGAAATCATTGGTTTCTTTGCTTCAGTTCCATGCTTTTCGACATTAAGCAGAGTTTCAACCAAGGATGGCGGCATCATTTCACGTTGTCTGTTGATAATTGATGGAATCTCGCCAGTTGTAACGTAATAGTGGATAGAACGTGCAGCATAACGACCAGCTGCAATAGCCTCAACCAGTAGACGAGGGCCAGAGAAACAATCACCACCGGCAAATACCCAGGGGATATTACTCTGAAGGGTTTCCTCGTCAGCATCAACCGTACCAAAGCGGGTTTTGGCAAGTCCATCCTGCTCAACGATATCATCAAGGGTTGCTCGTTGCCCAACACACTGAATGACCGTATCACAATCAATTATTTCCCGGGTTCCTTCAACAGGAATACAATCAGGCAGTCTGTCTGGATAATGCTTAAGGGTGACCTGCTCCACTTCTATGCCAGTGAGGATACCGTCCTCACCATGGAACTTTACAGGAGAGATAAGACATCTCATTTTTACGCCTTCCTCTTCTGCTTCGATAATTTCATGGGGGTTTGCTTCCATCAAATCCCTTGAGAAACGGAAGATAAGAATAACTTCTCCTGCACCGCCCCTGACAGCTGAACGGGCACAATCCATAGCCACGTTACCGGCACCGATGATAACCACCCGTTTCGGTTTAATGACTTCCTCGTCGGTATGAAATCTTCTGAGGTAGTCAATACCGGAATAGATACCCTTGAGTTCTTTACCCTCAAATGGGAGCAGGTTACCCTGCCAACAACCAAGTGCCAGGTACACTGCATCAAAACCCTGAGCCTTAAGTGATTTGAGATTAAAATCACGACCGAGTTTGATTCCAGTATTTGCTTTAACACCAAGTCCAAGTACCGCATCAATATCCCATGCGAGCTGTTCTTCAGAAAGACGATAATTAGGGATTCCGTAAAGCGGCATGCCACCAAGTTTTTCCATTTGTTCAAAGATCTCTACATGGTGTCCAAGACGCTTGAGGAAGTAGGCTGCGGTAAGGCCGGAAGGTCCACCGCCAACAACAGCTACCCTGTAGCCGGTGTCTGGGGAAACGGGTACATCCAGATGTTTGCCGCTGTCACGTTCCCAATCGGAACAAAAGCGTTTGATTGCGTTAATTGCCAGAGGGTCATCGTTAATGGTACGACGACACTCACCCGAACAAGGTTCAGGACAAACACGACCGGTCATAACGGCCAGTGGGTTGTTTTCCTTAATGGTCAGCAATGCTGCTGCATATTCACCACGACGGGCGTGACCAAGATATTTAGGAATGTTTATCTGGGCAGGACATCTTTGTCTACATGGAGAGAGACACTGGGTGTATTGGTTCCAATGCAGAATCTTGGTCTTGGCACTAACAAGATTGATAATTCCTTTAGGACATGCCTCAGCACATGCTCCACAGCCAACACACTTCTCTGGATCAAACTCGGGCAGACCCGTCTCTTGGCTCATGGTAATAGCTCCAAAGCGACAGGCATTTCTACAGGAGCCTAGCCCCAGGCATCCGTTTTCACAACGAATAAAACCATGATAAAGTTGAAGTGCTGCTCGACAGTCCTGGAGACCCGAGTAATTAAATTTTCTCGCAGCTCTAAAACCCCCTTCACAGGTAGTACAGGCGAGTGATGGTTCTGTCCCGGTGACATCGAACCCGAGAAATTCCCCTATTTCTTCAGCGGTTTCATTACCGCCAACAACACAGGAATTCACAGGGATTTCACCCTTGACCATAGCTTCAGCCGCAGCACTGCATCCAGCCTGACCGCAGCCACCACAGTTTGCACCGGGAAGAATATCTGCAACAGCTTCGATTCTCGGGTCTTCTTCCACGTAAAAAACTCTTGCTGCTATACCCAAAATTACTGCTGCCACAAAGGCGATCCCAACTAGCAGGAAAATAGGCAGAGTCATTATAGTTCTCCTTTTGTTCTAATTATGCCATTCCCTGGAAACCCATGAAAGCCAGTGCCATAATCCCTGCTGTTACAAGGGCAATGGCAGTTCCCTGCATACTTTTAGGTACAGCAGAGATCTGGAGTCTTTCACGAATTCCCGCGAAAAGAATAAGAGCAAGACCATATCCTAAAGCACTGGTTGTAGAGAATACAAGCATCTCAACAAATCCATACTCATATTTCGCAACAAGCAGCGCCACACCCATAACCGCACAGTTGGTTGTGATCAGCGGAAGGTAAACACCCAGAGCGTTGTAGAGGCCCTTACTTACTTTCTTGATTATGATTTCAACCAGTTGTACCAGGGAGGCGATAACCAGAATAAAGGTCAATGTCTGTAAAAAAATCAGATCATATGGTTTTAGTACATAGGTATAAATCGCCCAGGTAAACATCGCCGCAAGTGCGGTTACAAACAAAACCGCGGCAGCCATACCAACTGCGGTTTCTATCTTCTTGGAAACTCCGAGAAACGGACAGTTCCCCAAGTATTGTGCAAGAAGAATATTATTTACAAATGTAGCAGAAATAGCCAAAAAGAAAAGATCCATTTTTTATCCTCCCTAACCCTGAATGAATTTCTCGCCGCGCCAGCGTGAGAAAAAGTTCTGGAGTGCCAGCAGGGAACCTATGGTCATAAAGGCGCCCGGTGCGGAAACCAGAAAGGATAAAGGTTCAAAAGAAGCAGGCATTACCTGCACTCCAAACCAGGTTCCGGCTCCAAGAATTTCTCTGATAGATCCGATAAGGGCAAGAGACATGGCGTAGCCGGTTCCCACACTAAAACCGTCTATCATGGAAATAAACGGAGTATTCTTTGCTGCAAAACCTTCTGCACGGCCCAATACAATGCAGTTAACAACAATGAGCGGGATATATATACCCAGCTGCTGTGAGAGCGGGAAAAAGAAGGCTTTCATCAGTATCTCAACGATGGAAACCAGAGTCGCGATAATAACGATATAGGAAGCAATACGAACCTTGCTGGGAATGATATTTCTCAGGGCGGAAATAGCTCCATTGGAAAGAATAAGAACAAAAGCTGTGGCCAGACCCATTCCCAGTCCGTTTTTGGCTGACATGGTGACCGCAAGTGATGGACAGAGGCCAAGCACAAGACGAAACGGCGGAATACGTTTCCACCATCCGGCTGTCAGCGTGTCCACAAATTTATTAGTAGCCATTTTATACAGTCCTCTTAACGCTGCGAGATAAGTTTGAGAATCTCTTCTTTATTTGCCTTCAGAAAGTCGAGGGCGCTGTTGGTTCCGTTTGCGGCAGCCCTGGAGGTTGTGGAAGCACCACTTATAGAGTCAATGATACCGCCATCCGCCGTAACTGCTATATGCTGGTCAATGGGCAGTCCCTGCCATTGACGACGAAAACCGGGTTCAACGATACGAGCACCAAGGCCCGGGGTTTCGCTGTGGCTGACAACTTCCATTCCGGTTTGTACACTGTTCAGAAGATCAATGCCGATCATGATTTGCAGATCACCGCCGAACCCTCCCTTGCCCGTTGCTTCAATTGCCAGATTAGCGACCTTGTCGTCCTGCATGGTATAAAAAACAGGAACCCCGCCTTCAGCCGTTGGAACAATAATCTTGTTGCCAAGTACTTTGTCGGCAGGCTGCTGGAACAGTTTTTCAAGGCCGGGACCTCGAACATAGAAGTCCGTCTGTTGGTCAATTTTCGGTTGTAATTGGATGTTGGCCAGAGTGAGTGCTGCCGCTGAAAATCCGGAGATTACCGACAGAACCACAACCATTCGAATTATCTCATTCATTTTCAGCTCCCTTTACTTTGGGCTTAATCATCATATCAAGTAGTGGCGAGCAAAGATTGACGAGCAGTACCGCAAATGCGATGCCGTCCACGTGATTTGAATATCCCCTGATCAAAATGAGCAGGGCACCGGCGAG
>PDWJ01004318.1_pt1 | contig 12622 bp, 9 predicted proteins | sample 1430881 | NCBI WGS metagenome assembly PDWJ01 (sample SAMN01162460, study PRJNA174530) | Oral metagenome, whole genome shotgun sequencing project. | biome: Marine environment; feature: Marine mammal; material: Swab sample of the gingival sulcus; isolation source: swab sample of gingival sulcus... | reverse complement strand
TATTTTTTAGTAAAACTTAAAAAACGAATTTCATGCGTTTGACCTGTAGATGACCCAGATATGATTGATAATTTAAAAATAATTTTACAAAGATTTATTATGAAAAATTTTTCTGAACACCCCTAATTGAGAGTTGAGAGTTGAGAGTTGAGAGTTGAGAATTTGATGTTTCATAATATCTGATGTCTCATAATATAGGTTTACAAAAAACTACAAACAGACAGAAAATCACAAAAAACAAGCACATAAATATTTGACAATCAAACAATTACAGAGTTTTAATAAATTTCAAAAAAAACATTAAATTATGGATATTATAAAAACAGGAACGGGTATAAATAAAGATTTTGGTTATGTTCGCACCGACAGTTGGAACGATGAAATAACCCAAAATATTGAAAGTAAGGTTAAAAATATAATAGAACTTATAGGTGAAGACCCTGAAAGAGAGGGAATTAAAAAAACCCCTTTGCGTGTAGCAAAAGCATATCAATTTATAATGCAGGGCTACAATACCAACCCCGAGGAAATTATAAAAAGTGCTTTGTTTAAAGAAGATTACAACGAAATGGTAATTGTAAAAGATATTGAGTTGTATTCTATGTGCGAGCATCATTTGTTGCCTTTCTTTGGGAAAGCCCATGTAGCCTACATTCCAAACGGCACTATAACGGGGTTGAGCAAAATAGCTCGCGTAGTAGATGCCTTTGCAAGGCGCATGCAAGTGCAAGAGCGCCTTACTATGCAGATAACCGAATGTATAAATAAAACTCTGAAACCCAAAGGAGTAGCTGTGGTTATTGAAGCGCGACATTTGTGTATGCAAATGCGAGGTATACAAAAACAAAATTCAGTAACTACAAGTTCGGCTTTTACCGGTGCATTTGAAAAAAACGCAACACGAGAAGAGTTTATAAATCTTATAAACCGACGCTCATAAATGATGCTCACCTAAGCACTTATACGCTTGACAATCAACAACTTACAAAACATCCTCTTTAAAAACCTCTGATTAATAAATAATTTAAAACACACAAAATGAAAAAAATTTATTCTTTAATAATTTTGGTATCCTTATTTCAAACATTTTCTATGGCACAAGATTTAACCATAGATATTCCCGAAAATCATTTTGGAATTGATGACGATAATTCAATTATAGTTTCTCGTATAGAAAATATAGAAAATTACGACAATTTACAGACATATAATAATTTGAAAATAAATTTCGGAGGTAATAGTTTTTATTTTAATACTATCCCAAATAATCTACAATATTCAGAATCGTACAACGTAAATAATACGGATAACTCCAAACAGTATACTTTATATTTTACGAAATTACCAATAATCTCCATTACAGCAGACGAAGAAATTCCGGATGAGCCTAAAATTCTTGCAAACTTCACATATTCAGATGATTTACAAACACTTACGTCTCTTGTAGGTATAGAACTTAGAGGCGGCTCATCGTTATCTTATCCTAAAAAGAACTATGATTTGGAATTTTGGACAGATAACACCGGAAACGAAACGCACAATGTACAATTTGGAAATTTGCGCTCTGATGACGACTGGATTTTAAACGGCTTATACAATGAACCTTTAAGATTACGGAGTTACACAGCAAATAAATTATGGCTCAAATTGTATACACCAAGCTATATCGAAGATGAACCGGAAGCAAAATCAGGCGTAGATGTGTTATTTGCAGAAATATTTTTAAATAATCATTACAATGGAATATACAATCTTTCGGAGCAAGTTGATAAAAAACAATTGAAACTAAAAAGTTTTAAAAACGATAAAATAAGAGGCGAATTATATAAAGGTATAAGTTGGGGGGCTACCACATTTACACAATTACCCCCGTACAACAACAACCTTAGAACTTGGGGTGGTTATCTCTATAAGTATCCAAAAGAAAATCAAATAACAGATTGGTCAAATTTGTATCAATTCACTGATTTTGTTATTAATTCATCTGATGAAAATTTTTCAGACAGCATCTGGATTAAATATGATAAAGAAAACTTTGCCGCATATTTTTTGTTTTTAAACCTTATTCGAGCAACAGACAACAAAGGAAAAAATATTTATCTCGGAAAATATAAAAAAGACGCTAAATATTTTTATGTTCCTTGGGATTTAGATGGCTGTTTCGGGACAAACTGGGAAGGTATAAATGAAAATATTTATAATGACATACAAAGTAACGGACTAATTAACAGGGTAATAGACATAAGCCCCGATAATGCCCTCACTGACATTGCACAGATGTGGTTTAATAACAGAAATACAATATTTCACTATGACACACTGACAAACAGTATTTCAAATCAGTATAATTTTTTATCAACTAATAAAATTTACGAACGAGAAAGTGTTGTTTATGACAACTATACTTTTAGCCAAGAAGATTTAACATATACTTTAGAATGGATTAGAAACAGACTTGATTTTTTGGACAATTATTTTAACTCTATTTTAGGAATAGATGAAAAAGAACAAAGCGATAATAATAATTTCGCTTTTATTTATCCAAATCCAACACAAGACCGGCTCTGTATAAAAAATATGAACCTGCAAAAAGTTCAACAATATAAAATTTATAATTTATCCGGTCAGTTAATTCAACAAGGTAATACAAAATTTAATTGCATAAAAATCCCTTTATTACCCAAAGGAGTTTACATAATAGAATTGGATAACAAAAAATTTAAGTTTAACGTAAAATAATACTTACCAACAAGCTATATGCTGTGGCATAATTGAAAAATGATTTACATTTTCACTTATAAGAAAATCTTTATGAATTTTTAGCGCCTATTTGTTACGAGTAGTGTTTACGTATTTCGAATTCAATTTTCTTATCCCACATCTTATCTAATATGCTTATTGCTAAGGCATTACAAGATTTTGATTTTTCTTCATTTCCTTTCAATTTATATATTTTCGAAAGTTTAAATAAAGAAGGAACGTGCATACTATTTATTTCCAAACAAATATTATATTGCAACAGTGCTTCGTCATAAAGAGCGCCTTCAAATAAATTTTCTGCAATGCGATAATGCTCTGCAAACTCGCTAACGTCTTCACTTATCTCAACACTAATCATATCTTCGGACTTGGTAGTAATAAAACTACAAGGCACCTCGCGTGTTACTTTTTCGGTTACGCTACCCATTAAAATACGTTTTATTCCTGTTTTGCCGGTAGTACCCATTATCAATAAGTTATCGCCGTTATCATCAATGGATTTTAATATAGCTTTATGAGGTTCGCCACCTTGCACCGATAAGCTTAAGTCTAAACCCGTTATGTCAAAGTCTTTTACAAATTTATCCAATCGGGTGTGCAAAGCTGTTAATTTTTTCTTGTCCTTGGCACTATATTCTTCAGCCTTTTTATAATCAATTGTTTCTTCCACAGCCAAAACGCGTAGTTTAGCTTTCAAAACTTTAGCAAGAAGTACGGCATTCTCCAACGCTAAAACCGAAGGTTTAGAAAAATCAACAGGGCATAAAATATTACCAAATCCGGCTGTTTCGTGTAATCTTGTTACCATTACAGGCTTGCCGGATAGGTGCATAAGTCTATTGGCTACGGTACCGAGTTGATACCTGCCGCTTTTTTCACAATTTCTGGCTTCTGCCAATATCAAACCGGCACTGTACTGCTCGGCAACCTTAGATATAGTACTTGCGGGCTTGCCTGAACGTACCACTATTTTAGATTTTATTTGCTTTTCACTCAAACGAGATGCAATTTTTTGTAAATCGGCTTTTATTGCTTCTGTTAATTTATTGATTGCTTGTTCATCATTAATATCTTGTGATAAAACTGTAAGTAATATCACATCGGAGCGAAATTGTTGTGCAAGATATTCTAAGACTTCTAATCTTTCTTGATAATCGTCATCAATGGCAACGGGAAATACTATGGCTTCGGTAAGTTTCATTATTTTTAATTTAAAGTATAAAATTTATATGATTTAACGCAAATATATAAAAATTCAGTTATAAAAGCAATAAAAAATATTATGCAAAATGTGCTACACTCTCGTCTGAAAAGTTTTTGTAAAGTATAATACTAATTTAGAATAAATATTTAAGGTTAATTTATAAGTTGTTTGAAATTTTAGAAATTTAAGTTTTTTAAGTTTGATGAATTTCGTACATATAGATAGATAAAAATTTATTTTTTTGTAAGCTTTGCAAAATATGATTTGCATTCTTTGTGGTAAAAAATCAATAAAAAGATTTTTCTGAACAGCTCTAATTGAGAGTTGAGAATCCAATCTCTAACCCATTGAAAATCAAACACTTACAAACACACGACAATAGCGCAAGTTCTTATTTATCAACAACTTACGAAAAAACAATAATCTTCTAAACTTAAAATATTTACTTTTTTTACAACAAAATTTACACTCCTGTATAGTTATGCGGAGTAATTTGCCTGAGTTCTGCTTTAATGGTATCGCTTACATTTAAACCGTCTATAAATTCCAAAATGCTTTCTCGTGTTATATTAGCTCCTGTTCTGGTCAGTTCTTTTAAGGCTTCGTAAGGATTAGGATAATTTTCGCGCCGCAAAATTGTCTGTATAGCTTCGGCGGTAACAGCTTGATTTGCCTCTAAGTCTGCGTGTATTTTTTTTGTATTTATTTCCAATTTCAAAAGACCTTTTTTCAAAGAACTGAATGCTATAAATGTATGTGCAAAGGCTGTCCCGATATTTCTTGTAACTGTGGAATCGGTTAAATCGCGCTGCAAACGAGATATTGGCAATTTTGCCGAAAGGTGAGTCAAAATAGCGTTTGCCATACCCAAATTGCCCTCTGCATTTTCAAAATCTATGGGGTTGACTTTGTGCGGCATGGCTGACGAACCTACTTCATTTTTATTAATTTTTTGTTTAAAATAATCCATGCTTACGTATTGCCAAAAATCTTTCGACATATCTAACAAAATTACATTTATGCGTTTCATATTGTCGAAAAGAGCAGCCATGTTGTCGTAATGCTCTATCTGGGTTGTGGTTTGTGAGCGGTCGAGATTTAAAACATGGTTTACAAAAGAGTTGGCAAATTGAACCCAATCAATATCGGGATAGGCAACTTTGTGTGCATTGAAGTTTCCGGTAGCACCTCCAAATTTGGCAGAAAAAGGAATTAACTGTATTTGGGCAAATTGTTTCCGCAGGCGTTCCGAGAATACCTCTATTTCTTTTCCCACTCGTGTTGGCGAAGCAGCTTGTCCATGTGTGCGTGCCAGCATGGGTATATTGCTCCAAGCTTCTCCCAGTTCAAACAAAATACCTATAAGTTCCTGAAAAAAAGGCATGTAGCTTAAATACATTGCGTCATACAGACTTAAAGGTACGGCGGTATTGTTTATATCCTGCGAGGTTAAACCAAAATGTATAAACTCCTTGTAATCAGATAGTCCCAGTTCGTCAAAATGTTCTTTCAAAAAATACTCTACTGCTTTTACGTCATGATTGGTTATGCGTTCAATTTCTTTTATACGTTTGGCGTTTTCCAATGCAAAATTCTTTTCAATCATTCGCAATTTTCTAAAAATATTTTTATCAACCTCTTTTAATTGCGGCAAAGGTATTTTGCAAAGGGCTATAAAATATTCTATTTCTACTTTTACACGGTATTTTATCAACGCGTATTCCGAAAAGTATTTACTAAGTATTTTTGTTTTTTCACGGTATCTTCCGTCAATAGCTGTTATGGCTTCAAGGGCTTCAAAAGGCATGGGTAAATTTTAATTTTATCAACAATTGGTTGAATTACGAATAATAGACAAGGAAAGGCATAAACTCTCACAGGGTAAATAAAACACTGATTATCAAGCAGTTACTCGATACTATTAAATTATAACAAACTAACAATCAACTATTTAGCAAAACACAAAAATTTACACCATTCCCAATTTTTAATCTTTATTTATTAATTTTAAATGATTTTATAAATTTATCTAATCTATCTTTTTCTTCTTTTCCTTTATATGCTAATACATAAACTTGGTATAAATATTCTTCTGTCAAAATAATATTTGATTTAAAATACATTTCGCCTTCCGGTCTTTTTCCTGTTAATTCAACAAATTTTGCAGGATAGCCTGAACGTTTAATATCTTTTTTAATAACATTTTCTGTAGTTGTAAATATACCTAAAAGCCCTTCAACGCTACCATCAAGCATCTCTTGCTCAAGACCTTTTTCTTCCTTAAGTATTTCAGGCAGTGTACTTACAGCTACGAAAAAAACTTGGTCTGCTTCGTCATAGATAAAAGAGTACATTTTCATTACATATCCCTCGGCAGGAACATCATCTACTTGTTCGAGCGGGCTACCCGGAAAGTCTACCGAAAATTTAAATTTTTCAGAAACAAAAGTTTTTCCCGATGAGTCTCCGGCAGGAGTTTCTATTTGTCCGGAAACATCAAGTTCTGTGGAGTCTTCTAAATCACTTCCCTCTGTTTCATCAGATTCTGTGGTGAGGTCTGGATTTATTTTCTCGGTTTCACTAAGTTCTGTAGTTTTCTTTAAATCTTCCGAACTTTCGTTTTTACTTTTTTCTGAATTATTATTGCATGCAGCGAAAAATACAAATGCAATGAGTACTGACAAAATAGTTAATTTAGATTTCATAAAATTTCTTTTTTTTTATATTTAAATATGTGAACAAAGGTAAAAAAAAATACTCACTTTATTTAATTTGTCGGGAAAATTTAAAAATAAAAATCTTTCCTAATTTATAAGCCCCACTGACAACTATATATAATCTATTTTTTAATCAATAACAACTTTTTTCACAAAATACTGATTATCAGTCGTGTTAATATGTATAAAATACAGTCCTTTGTCCAAATCGGAAACATCTAAAATATTTTTATCTGAAGCAATAATTTTTCTGCCTGTTACATCATACAAGCTAATACTTTTTATAGTTTTTTTATTCACCTCAACCGTTATCTTATCTTTTGCCGGATTTGGATACACTTTAAAGTAACTGTTTTCAATACTTTCAACGGAGCTTATAATGCTGTTGAAAACAATATAATCGCCTTTTGGATTTGATATGGTAAGTATTTTAGCATTATCACTACTTTCCAATGTGTAGCTATACGGACCCGGTAAGCTTTTTAAGAAAAAGTCAAAATACAAGTTCTGATATTCATCGTATTCAGTGATACCGCATTGTATTAAACCAACTCCCGTTTCATATAAATAAAATTTCGATTCTTCTATATCAAAATGTTGAGTCGCTGACATAGGTGAACACACAATCGTATTAAATACTTCAGGACAATCATTTTTTAGCAAAAAATCACATTTAACCACCAAAAGACCTTCACTATCAGGTGGAAAATTATTTGTTCCATCTGTAACTATATTTTGTAAAAACCACGTATTATCTGTTAATTCCGCCGAGGGCTGCACTAAAAAAGTATTTGTATAAACAATTTCGTCGCCCACAGCATTTACAATTTTCAACGTTTTAGAAGCATCAGTATTTGTTTCAATACTGTATGTAAAGGTCTCTGTATAATTTTCCTGAAAAAAATTGAGGTAGCTACTCATAAATTCAGATAGCGGGGTGTTGCATTCGGAAACTAACGAAGTTGGGGTAAAATCTGAAAAATCAAAAGCGTCTGTTGAGCTAAAATTAACATGCCCCACAAAACCTATTTGACAATCAATACCATAAAAATTTATATTTGGTGTATTCTCTGAAGTTACAAAATCTGAACCGCTAAAAAAACTCAAATACGTAAAAGGAAAACTTACAGGATTATCCGGTATTCCAATTGTTTCACCTCCGGTTGTTATTTGTTGTACATACCACCTTCCCTTTTGTAAATCAGGGTGTTGTGCTAATGCGTTTGTTGTAAAAACTATAACAAAAACAAGCAAATTTAAAACTCTATTTTTCATTGTATTTAGGATTAAATGTTATTATTAAAAGGATTGCATTTATTTATTAAAAAGCCTGTTACAAATATAAGCAAAACTTATTTTATTTTGATAAATTTATAACCAAAAAAATCCCTTTTGGCAGTTGCATTTACTATTAAAATTTAAAATTTGATATTTCATAAAATCAGTTGACAAAAACTTGTAAACATTAAACCAAGATATTAATAATTCCATTTGGTTATACACTAAATTTATATTTATTTTGTTCTTGTAAATTATTGCAACAGTTAGTTGTTTTTTATGTAAATAACTGAAATTTAGAACTTTATAAAAGCTCTTGGTTATACTTCCAACTAGCTGATTATCAAAACATTAGTTCTTAATTTTTAAAATTTAGCTTTTAAATTTTAACTTTTAACTTAAAATAATGAAATATTTAAACTTAATACGTTTTAAAAACCTCATAATAATAGCCCTGACTCAGTACCTCATGCGTTACGCAATAATAATTCCTATACTAAAATACAGAGGCTTTGAAGCACAATTCAGTCATGTATCTTTTGCGCTACTTGTACTGACTACCATGCTGTTAGCAGCAGCCGGTTATGTTATAAATGATTATTTCGATACACAAACCGATATACTCAACCGCCCCAAAAAAGTTATTGTAGGAAACACCGTGAAACGCCAATTGGCACTCGGCATACACATAGTCCTCAACATTGTGGCTTTGGTAATGGCATTTTACATATCGTGGGAAATAGGAATTTGGAAATTAAGCTATATATACCTGCTAATAACCGGACTACTCTGGGCATATTCAGCCACATTTAAACGCCGACTGCTTATCGGAAATATTATAGTAGCTTTTCTTGCCGGTATGGTGCCGCTGCTTACCGTGCTATACGAAATCCCACCCCTAAACAGAGTTTATTACGAAACATTATTAGTTTTACACCAAGATTTCTCAATACTTTTCTACTGGATTATAGGTTTTTCGGTTTTTGCTTTTCTATCCAACTTAATAAGAGAAATAATAAAAGACACCGAAGATTTTGAAGGCGACAAAGCATACGGCAGACGCTCATTACCAATAGTTTACGGCATCGAAACCACTAAAAAAATAATTGCCGCCCTAATAATAATAACAATACTACTGTTAATAGCAGCTTGGATTTTTTTCATAAGAATAAAATTTCAATTAGTTAATTTACAAATCATTTCAGGTTTGTATGTCAGTTTTGTTATAATTTTACCTTTTATTTTATTAATAAAAAAAACTATCACAGCAAACCAAAAATCTGATTGGACTTATATCAGCTATTTTTCAAAAATAATAATGCTTTTGGGTATGTCCTTTGCCCTTGTTGTTAGATTTTCATATATTTTGTACGCTTAAACCGCCCCGAAAATGATAATACTTGAAAAAATAAACTCGCTAAATATAATTTTAGCCTCAAATTCACCTCGTCGAAAAGCTTTGCTCGAGAACACAGGCATAAAATTCAATATTGCAACCACACAAGAGGTGGACGAAAACATACCGTCGACAATATCAGGTAGCGAAGCAGCGCAATATCTTGCAGTGAAAAAAAATAATGCCTACCGAAACAAATTCAACGAAGACACTGTAATCATAACAGCCGACACCACAGTACTTTTAGACGGAAATATTTTAAACAAACCACAAAACACCAAAGAAGCCGAATATATGTTAAACCTTATTTCAGGCAATAAACATGAAGTACTTACGGGCGTTTGCATTTCGGCATTTGGCAAAGAATATACCTTTACGGAAGCCTCCAAAGTGGAATTTGAACATTTAGAACCCGAAGAAATAAAATATTATATAGAAAAATACAAACCCTGCGACAAAGCCGGTGCATACGGAATACAAGAATGGATAGGACATATTGCCGTAAAAAAACTGGAGGGGTCGTTTTACAATATTGTCGGATTTCCGATAAATAGAGTTTATCAAACACTAAAGATAATAGCAAATTCAAACCATAATTATTAACAAACCATAACACAAAAATTATGTTTAAATCATTAAAATATTTTCTGGCAAGTTTAATTATTTTAACGACAAACTTAGCTCGTGCAGATGAAGGAATGTGGATTCCGCTACTGCTGAAAAAATACAATATCAAAGAAATGCAAAAAAAAGGCTTTAAGCTCACAGCCGAAGACGTATACAGCATAAATAAAGCAAGTATGAAAGATGCCGTTATGATTTTCGGAGGTGGCTGCACGGGCGAATTTGTATCGTCCAAAGGCTTGCTGTTTACAAATCATCATTGCGGATATGGTGCAATTCAATCGCACAGCAGCTTGAAACATGACTACCTAACCGATGGTTTTTGGGCAAAAAATGCAAAAGCCGAACTTCCAAACCCCGACCTTAGCGTTGTTTTGCTGGTACGAATGGAGGATGTTACCCAAAAAGTACTAAAAGGCGTAACCGACGATATGACAGAAGCCGAAAGAGATAAATTAATAGAAACAAACTCCGATGCCACAATAAAAGCTGCTACGCAAAACACACATTATACCGCAAAGATAAAACCGTTTTTCTATGGTAATCAATACTTTATGTTTGTTGAAGAAGTATTTAAAGATGTTCGATTAGTGGGCGCTCCTCCTTCAGCAATAGGCAAGTTTGGCGGCGATACCGACAACTGGATGTGGCCTCGACACACAGGCGATTTTTCCGTTTTCAGAGTATATGCAGACAAAAACAACCAACCTGCCGAATATTCAAAAGACAATGTACCTTACACACCGAAAAAATACTTCAAAGTATCGACAGCCGGCGTGAAAAAAGGCGATTTTACTATGGTTTTCGGCTATCCGGGGCACACCGAAGAGTACCTACCCTCTTATGCCGTTGATTTTATTCAAAATGAAATAAACCCCCGAAGAATAAATATACGACAAAACATAATAGACATAATGGGGGCAGATATGGACGCAAACCCCAAAGTAAGAATACAATATTCTTCAAAATATGCAGGCATTTCAAACGGTTGGAAAAAATGGCAAGGTGAAAACAGAGGTCTAAAACGAATGAACACCATAGACAAAAAACGTCAATACGAAAAAAACTTCACAAAATGGGTAAACTCAAATCCTAATTTGAAAAAACAATACGGCGATTTGCTTAGCAAATATGAAAAAATTTATTCTGAAATGAAGCCTTATAAATTAGCCGAAAATTACTTCTTTGAATGTATATGGCGCATGGAATCGGTAAATATAGCAGCAAGAATTGGTAACTTTAACCGCAAAGGCGAAAATTTTAAAAAATCAGAATTAGAAGAATTAAAATCTTATGTAAAGAACTTTTTTAAAGACTACAATGTTGAAACTGATAAAAAAATATTCAAAAATTTATTAGGAATATACTTAAACAATGTAGAAAAACAATTTATTCCAAGCTACATGAACTTTAGTGATAACAGTGCTGCAAAAGCAAAAGAAATTGATGCTTTCGCCGAAAACTATTTCAATCAAAGTATTTTACTTAACAGAAAAGCACTAAAAAAATTTCTGAAAAGATATAAAGGGAAATTGGGAAAAGTTAAAAAAGACCCCGTATATGTTTTTTACAAAAACTATATAAACATGTATATAACGGATATCCATCCCCAAATAATAAAGTTCAATGAACAACTTAATACACTGAACCGCAAATACATGAAAGCTCAAATGGAATATGAAAAAGACAAAATATTTTATCCCGATGCCAATTTCACACTACGCGTAACCTACGGACAGGTAGATGATTATTTCCCGCGAGACGGAGTATTTTACAAGCACTACACAACACTGAAAGGTATCATGGAAAAAGACAATCCTAATATCTACGACTACAAAGTACCAAAAAAATTGAAACAATTATACAAAACAAAAGACTACGGAAAATACGGCGAAAACGGCGAAATGCACGTAGCCTTTACCGCCGCCAATCATACTTCGGGCGGAAACTCAGGCAGTCCTATAATAAACGGCAACGGCGAGCTTATAGGCATAAATTTCGACCGAAACTGGGAAGGCACAATGAGCGATATTCAATACGACCCCGACCAATTCCGAAATATATCAGTAGACATAAGATACGTTTTATTCATCATAGATAAATACGCCGGTGCATCTTATTTAATTGATGAAATGGATATTGTTGAAAAATAACGCCTAAAACACACAACAAATTGTAAATCAATTACTTGTAATTCTTTCAAATCCAAAGCCCTACCCTCAATAAAAACAGAAGGTAGGGCTTTTTTATCCTAATTATTCAATAGAAAATCAATTCCCCTCCTTTGGAGGGGTGTCCGCAGGACGGGGTGGTATCGGAGCATGCTCCTTTGCTAATCTTCCAATGGGTTTAAACCCATTGGATAAAAAAAATAATTTTTGTTTCATAAAAAGTAGAGCCAAGGCATGCCTTGGCTCTACTTTTTATGTATAAATTCAATACTTCTACCTATTGCCATAACTATTTGAAATACTGAAACTTACACTCACAAAAAACAAAAAAGAAGGGATATCCCGTAGTGGCTTATACGGGCTATCCCCTATAGGCTTATACGGGGTATCCCATATATGTTTTCTACGGGGTATCCCGTATATAAAAATACGTATTTTTACGGATTGACAGGAATTATTTTTCTACTTACCT
>PDWJ01007531.1_pt1 | contig 12623 bp, 10 predicted proteins | sample 1430881 | NCBI WGS metagenome assembly PDWJ01 (sample SAMN01162460, study PRJNA174530) | Oral metagenome, whole genome shotgun sequencing project. | biome: Marine environment; feature: Marine mammal; material: Swab sample of the gingival sulcus; isolation source: swab sample of gingival sulcus... | reverse complement strand
GTAGTTGTGGCTCACGGGCCTAGTTGCTCCGCGGCATGTGGGATCCTCCCAGACCAGGGCTCGAACCCATGTCCCCTGCATTAGCAGGCAGATTCTCAACCACTGCGCCACCAGGGAAGCCCAAATTTGATTATTTATTAGTCCTTTTGTCACAATACTTCTGTTGACAATCATAGGAGAATTTCCTCACAGTAATCCTGAATCTTCAAAAATTATATTCAAAGTCATCGTCCGTATTAGGCGGAACAGGTCTTGCATCAAACGCTTCATCGACATCAAACTTACCATTATTATTTACGTCAAACCACGCATATAACCACCCTGTTCTTGTAGCGTTTTTATTCACCACATGAACAGGAATAGAGCAAGTTTTAATCCATTGCCCTCCTTTTGGTATCGCGTCTTCATCAACCTGCTTAGGAGTTATAACACTTTTCTTATCATCAGCGTCAGCATCAGCAGAAGCTGTTTTATCGATTTCGGCATCAATCAAAGTTCCAAGCCCTAATTCAGGCTTATCAACTCTGTTTAGCGTATTTAGGTTTCCAGCCGAATCAGGAGCACCCGTAATAGTAACGTTACTACTTGTAAAATCTTTTACTTTAACATTATATAGGTGTGAGGCTGGCGTTTTACCAGCTTCTTCATAAGTATCAGGAGCATCACCACAATCTTTAAGGTCTAACACCCCAAATGCAACGTGTTGCGCCCCGTTAGAATTAAGTTTTACCTTAACTTTTCTTGTACCCGTTGAAATACAAATAACATCTCCTTTGTGGTCTTTATCAACACCTCTATATGTTAATGTTTTATAATCTCCGTCTTGGCTTTTAGTAATAGTAAAACCAAATTGTGTATTAGTATAATCGGCACTCCACGCAGGATAAACAGCACCTTCTTTTTTTATCTCCATATACTCCAAAGGTCCTATTACAGAGTTTGGAAATTCTGCAGTATTTGTTCCTAATGAATAATACTCTTTCGTATCAAAACCCGCTTCTTCAGTACCTGCTAACACAACACCAAATTCTTCTGGTTTTAAATCAATAGTATAATTTCCACTAGCATCTTTTATTTTAGCAGTAATCTCCACAACAAAAGACACTTCAAATGATCTAGCAATACTTAATGAAATAGGTCTGTTAGCGTAATCGTTATTTTGATTATTATTATTAGCAGTAGGTGTAGCAGGGTTATTGCCTAGTCCGACACCACCACCATTGTCTGTTGTCCAGTTATAATAACGCATAAAAGAATTTCCTATCCAACTATTATAATTAGCAGATGTAAATTTGCTTTTAAAATTTGCTACCTGTTTAGCATTAGTAGGGTCAGGAAGAACATATACACCGTTCTTGTTTTTTTTAATCACTACATCTTTAACATTCAAAGTATATTGAATCCCCGAGTTGGGAACAATAAACTGAGTACTAACTCCACCACTAAGAACATCACCAGCTTGTTTGTCGCCGTTCAAATCCCAGTTAATCCAAGCAATCTCTTCTTTATACTTACCTTTTCCGCCTTCGGCTTTAAAGTACTTTTCAGCAGCGACTACTGCTGTTTGTGCCGTAGCACCCCAAATTACGCCCAAAAACAGCGTAATCATTAACAAAAAATTGTATTTGTTTCTCATAATACTATAAATTTCACTTCATTATATGTAGAAGTATATTGCATTACGACACCATACTAAATGTGTAAGTCACATAATTCTACGTTAAAATTTTGGACAAATATACAACTTTTTAGCAATTAACACAATTTTTTTAACAACATATACAAAAAATAATATTATTTTTTAAAAACAAAATGTAGGGTAGCCAAATCTAAGGGGGGGGGTAATGTCTTGTTTTTCAGTGCTTTATAATTAATTTTTAATAAAGAATGAAGAATGAAAAATTAAGAATCGATAATTGATAATTGATAATTGATAACTGATAATTGATAATTGATAATTGATAATTGATAATTGATAATTGATAACTGATAATTGATAATTGATAATTGAAAAAAATAATCAGCCACAGATTACACCAATTAACACTAATATATAAGTGCTTTTTTAAGCAATTTTCTTTTTAGGTTCTTTTGTTATTTTCTTTACCTCTCCTGTTTTTTTATAATGAGAAATAATATCACTAATCTGTTTTTTTTCTTTTGATGTTAATATTTTTGAAATAACTTCAAACTCTATATTTTTAGGTTCTCTTATCATATTTTTTTTATTTAAAATATTGTTTGCGTCTTTTGGAAAAATTATCATTTTATGATTTCCTATATGAATTGCTCCAAGCATTTTTTCATAATGTTCTACTAATTTTGTTTTTGAAAGAAACGAAACAAATCCTTCATAACCTCTATCCCACGACTCTTTACATAAAAATGCAACTAAATTCCCCGGAACTCCGATATAAACTTTATTTTTTCCAATATTAAAAGGAGCACTTTCTATTAAGTACATAAAAATATGGTCACTTTCATCAGAGCAACTTACCAAACCTTGAATTACATCTGTATTATTTTTTATTGATAACTTATAAATGGTTCTTTCATTTTGTTCAAATTCATATTTCCAATCAAACTTCCAACCGTTACCTTTTGTTATAGATTTAAGTTCTTGTTTTGTTAAAATATTTATTTCTGTATCAAAACTATCCCCACTTATAGCATTTTCAATACTATTTGTAAGTTTATCTATTTCAATATCTACATACTTTTTATGTTCTTCCATTTCACAAATATACATTTTTTATAGATAAATACAAATTTATAGTTTCGTTTTCTGTATCAAACACACATTTCACAACACGAATTTTCACTAAATAACACTAATTTATTATTAACCTGATTTCGATTAATAATGTGTTATTTATTAATGTTTATATAATATTAGGTATTTCGTTACGCTGAACTCGTTTCAGTGTCTCATAAAATTGATGAGATTTTGTATTGAAAATCGGCGTAGCCAAATGAGTTTCAAAATAACGGAATATAGATAATTGTTAATCAGTATAATAATTAATAACAAAAGACCCAACCTTTTCGGTTGGGTCTTTTTTAAATCAAAATAATTAACTTATGAATAAACTTATTTACCTGGTTTTCTATCGATAACCGTTGGCTTTTTGTTTTCTACTTCTACGTTTGGTGCTCCTTTAACAATAATGAAGTATGAACGTCTGTTCAACTGATGTTCTTCCTCAGTACATTTGTTTCTGTGAGCATCATCACAATGGTTAAGTAACTGGTCTTCTCCATATCCTATCGCACTTTCAATTCTTTCAGGGCTTATACCACGTGAAATAATATAATCTCTTGTAGATTTAGCACGGCGGTCAGATAAACTTCTGTTATATGTTCTAGACCCTCTACTATCGGTATGTGACTCAATTTTAATAACCATATTTGGGTGGTTATTCATTACCGTTACAATATCTTCTAACTCAATCTTCGCATCATCTCTAATGTATGATTTGTCAAAGTCAAAATAAATAGGGTTGATAACAATTTTATTATCTATAATTAATGGTCTTAAATACAAGTCTGCTCTAACTTCTTGTCCCATACGCCCTGTTAGGGTAGCAGTTTTAGTGTCATCTTTATAATCTTGTTTTGTACCTAACACACTAAACTGAATAGTATCACAAAGGATTTTATCAAACTTATAATATCCGTCATCACCTACTACAACTTGTTTTACAACTTTTCCACTTTTATCTATTAACTTAACTGTTGATTTTGGCAATGGCAAATTCGTTTTTTTATCTCTTACAATACCAGCAATATACTGCACACACTGAACTGGGTCTTGCACTACGAAACTATAAATATCATCATCACCTTTTCCTTTTTCTCTGTTTGAAGAAAAGAAACCTTTTCTACCTGTTGCATCAGTATAAAAACAGAAATCATCACGTTCCGAGTTAAACGGTTGGTCTAAATTTACAGGCTTTGAAAACTTTCCGTTTTCTTGAATTTTTGATGAAAAAATATCCATCAATCCTAATCCAGGGTGTCCGTCCGATGCAAAATACAATATGTTGTCAGATGAAACATAAGGAAACATTTCTTTTCCTTTTGTATTAATAGCTCCACCTAAATTAACAGGTTCTCCATAACCTCCTTCTGTAATTTCTACTTTATAAATATCACCCAATCCGTGACCTCCTGGCATATCTGATGTAAAATACAATGTTTTTTCATCTGGACTTAACGCAGGGTGTCCTACTGAATAATCATCACTATTAAATGGTAATTCATAAATATCTGTCCATTCTCCATTTATTAATGTTGCTCTATATAATTTTAAATTTACAACATCTTTTTTGTTAGCAACAATTTTCTTTCCAGTCAATGAATTTACACGAGTAAAATACATTGTTGTTCCATCTTTTGTAAAGATAGCGTTCGATTCGTGATAAACTGTATTTACTGGTTTTGGTAAAATTTCTTTTTCCTCAACTTTTACAAATTTCAACATCGTACCATCTTGTTGCTCAACTTCTTCTTCTTCTGGTAAAGATTTGTATAAATTCAAAAACGGCTGATTGTTCCATTTATAAATTTTGTTTCTTCTAGACTTTGCAGGCTCCGAAGAAGCAAAATACAACTGGTCATTATAAACAAAACCACCAAAGTCAGAGAATTTAGTATTTATTGCTAAGTTTCTAATGTTAATAACCTTATCTTTATACTTATCTTCGTTTAATAACGTTTTTGTTTCAGCTTTTATGTTTGCCAAATGCTCTCTATCTAACTTTGCAAGAATAGCATCTGATTTTTCATAATCACCATTACTTCTTAACGATTGTGCATAATTAAACAAACTTTCTTGTGAAACCTCATTTTTATACCTCTTTACTAACTCTGCATACCAAAACGCCGATTTCTTTGTTTCTGCATTTTTGTAATATGATTCAGCAATACGTCTTAGGATATATTGCGATTTATCCTTTTTATAAATACTTTCGTACATTTTTACTGCTTTTGGATAAGCAAACTGACGGAAATATTTATCTGCTACTCTTCTACTCTGTGAGAAGATAACCGTACTCATTAGCACTAATACTAATGTTGATATTAAATTTTTTTTCATAGTTTATTATTTTAGAAGAATCTTGGTGATTTTATTGCTATTTCGCCTAATAATTCATAACGTAACATTATCTCGTGAGTTCCGCTATTTGTTACTTTATAATTACTTGTCGTTAAGTCATAAGAATAACCTGCATACAATGCACGACTTACTTGAAATCCTAACAATGCAGAAACTGAATCGTCCCATCTATAAGCCAAACCTGCTCTGAAACGCTCATAAAACAAGAAGTTTGCTGATACATCTGCAACCAATGGAGCACCTGCCACCCCTTTCAATAAAGCTGCTGGCTTAAACTTAATATCATCTGATAAATCAAATACATATCCTGCAATTAAGAAAAAGTGAATACGCTCCTCTGCTAAATATTCCGCTGCATCTTTAAATCCTTTTTTTCTGATATTACTAATTGCTGTTTGAATATCTTTTGAATTAATATCATAATGTTCACTTTTCAAAAAGTTTGGCACAGATAATCCTATATACCATTTTGGTTTATAGAAATAAACACCTGCCCCAGCTGTTGGTAAAAATTTATTATGAACATTATATGCGAACATTGGGTCAGTACCATTTCCTTCTGCACTCCACGCATCTTTACCTTTACTCCAATCAATATTTAATATTCTTCCACCTAATTTTAAACCAAAAGCCAAATTACTATCTTCACCTGTTTCTATTGTATAAGATACATTGGCGTCTAAATAAAACTCCTCTGCTGGACCTAATTTATCATTAACCAATCCAACTCCTAAACCTAAACCACTAACATTTAATGGCGTATCATAACTTAATGTTTGTGAATCAGGAGCTCCTTCAAATCCTACCCACTGCGTACGACCCAAAGCGGTAATTGTAGTATGACCTCGCGAACCTGCATAAGCTGGATTTACAGACATCGTATTATACATATACTGCGTAAATTGTGCATCTTGTTGTGCTTGTACATCTACTAATGAACACAATCCTACCGCAATAACTAAAACTGTTGTTAAATAATTTTTAATATTGTTCATAACTTATCTTTTTCTTACTCTTTTTTGACCCTTAAGAGTCTTTTGAGGTCACAAAATTATAACCTTTTCCCTCTTTAACAAGCGTCCTTTGTATTATTGGTATAATTATACACATAGATTACAAATATTATGTATTAAAGAACATCACATTTTTTTTTTCAAGTTTTAGACATTTAAAAACAAATTATAAAGGAAATCATACTATATATGTACATATTTATAATGTAACTCAGTAATATTCACATACAAAACAATAAAAAAACTGTAAACCTTAAAGAAGATTTACAGTTTTTTCAATGAAAAAATTAATTATAAATGGTTAAATTTATCTCGTTTCAAAGTTTTTAGTTTGGTTCAAATGTGCTGTTTGTACATTTAAAACTCCTCTAGAATTTGAAACAAAAACAACTATCTCAGCATTACGCGTACTTCCTGTAAGCAAACTATATGATACACTGTTAGACTTTGATACTGTTTGTCCTTTTCTTACATTACCAATATAAGCATTATTTGCTCCCATACCTCTTAAAACATGTTTGTGAGTTATGTTACCCATACCTGCTTGATAGTAATTGTAACCGCTTTCAAGTACATAAATAGTATATTTTAAGCCTTGATAACTTTCATTAAACTTAAACGTTACATTAACAGTACCTCCGCGATTATTCATATTAGATGAAATTTTAATTCCGATAGGGCTATTTCGTTTTATATAACCGAAAACTTGCCCTAAGTTACTTTGCTCTGGGTAACGCCAAGTTGTTACTCTGTTGATATACGCTGTTGGATACCCTTGTACTCTCAACTGATTTGCAATAGTTCTACTTGCACTACAATTCATAGGACTTGTACTATAATTATGTATTCCCACAGGAACAACATAAGCTCCTTTTGATTGTTGTTTTATCATACTAATAGCTCTTATCACACGAGGACAATTAGGACAAGGTGCTCCTGTTGCATCTTCTAATAATACTTTATGTACAAATCTTTGTGATGTATTATTATCATCTTTATCACAATCCAAATCTTTATCAGAAATGTATATAGTTACTTGCTTAGTACAATTATTTTTTGTCGCTGTTAAAGTATAATTTGTGTTATATTTCAATCCTGTAATACTTGAACCACTCATTGTTGCTCTTGGGCTTAATCTATAAGTTATGCTACGGTCATAATTAGTGATTTTAGCACTTCCTTTTTTGTCACAACTCGCTGGGTTCTTTCTTATTTTAACACTTGTAGAATTAGGCACACAAGGGTCACTGTCATCTGTATCTTGACCTTTTTTAACACCGTCCTTATCACAATCTAAATCTTTATTAGAAATATTGATTGTAGTTTCCTTAGTACAACCATTTCTCGTTGCAGTTAAAGTATATGTTGTATTATACTTCATTCCTGTAATACTTGAACCATTCATTGTTGCTCTTGGACTTAATTTATAAGTGATGCTACTATCATAATTAGCGATTTTTGCACTACCTTTTTCGTCACAACTTGCTGGGTTTTTCTTTACCTCTATAGATATTTTTTCCTTTTCACAAGGGTCTTCATCTTTTCCATTATCGTCGTCGTCGTCACCACCTATATTAATATCATCACTATCATCTTCATCATCTTTCTTTCCATCGTCATCTTTTCCGTTGTCATCATCATTATCATCACCTTTTCCATCATCATCTTTTCCATTATCGTCGTCATTATCATCACCCTTTCCATCGTCATCTTTTCCATTATCGTCGTCATTATCATCACCCTTTCCATCGTCATCTTTTCCGTTGTCATCATCATTATCATCACCTTTTCCATCATCATTTCCGTCATCATCACCATCATTTATATCAATATCATCATCATTATCATCATCTTTTCCATTGTCGTCGTTATCTTTTCCATTATCATCTTTTCCATTGTCATCTTTATCATCATCAGTATCATAATCATCATCATCACCTGTATCGTAATCATCATCTTTATCTTCATCATCTTTTTTTCCATCATCATCGTCATTTATATCTCATCATCTTTTCCATCATCGTCTTTTCCGTCATCATCTTTGCCATTGTCATCATCACCTTTTCCATCGTCGTCTTTTCCTTCATCATCTTTGCCATTATCATCATCACCTTTTCCATCGTCGTCTTTTCCGTCATCATCTTTGCCATTATCATCATCACCTTTTCCATCGTCGTCTTTTCCGTCATCATCTTTGCCATTGTCATCATCACCTTTTCCATCGTCGTCTTTGTTTTCATCATCATCTTTGCCATTATCGACGTCGTTATCTTTATCATCTTTGCCATTAATATCATCAATGATTTCTCGTTCTGGCTCGATGCTACTTGTACAAGAAGAAACTGTAAAAACAGAAACTCCTATTAAAACTAATAATACTAAAAAAAATTTTTTCATAACTTTACTGTTTTTATAACTTTTATAATTTAAAATTAAACATTTGTTTTGATATTGCAAATATATTATTTTTTTTTGAAAAAAACATAGATTAATTAAAAAAAATGTATATTTGCCCAGTTTTTAATTATAAAAGTATATATATTATGAAAAGAGTAGTTATTTTATTGGCAATGATTACCTTGCCATTATTGAGTTTTTCTCAATCAAAATTACCAAATGTTTACCTAAAAGACCTAAAAGGTAAAACAATTAATGTAGGTTCTTTTAACAAATCAGACAAAATTACTATTGTCAGTTTTTGGGCAACATGGTGTGGTCCTTGTGTAAAAGAACTTAATGCCATAAAAGGAGAATATTCTAAATGGCAAAAAGAATTAGGTGTTCAACTTATAGCTGTATCAATTGACGATGCCAGAACAAAAAATCGTGTAAGAGCATTAGTAAAAGGTAAAGGCTGGAAGTATGATGTTCTTCTTGACAGTAACCAAGAGCTTAAACGCAATATGAACATTGCAAACGTACCTTATACAGTAGTACTTAAAAATGGTGAAATTGTTTACAAACATTCAAGTTATACACCAGGATTTGAAAAAGAATTGTATAAAAAATTAAAAGCCTTAAAAAATTAATTTAATCAGATAACAACTATCAGTTATCAATAGTTAATTAATTAGGTATCAATTTTATAAGACGCTGAAATGAAAATCAGCGTGACGAAACCTTGATTGTTAATTGATAACTGATAAATGAACAAAACTAAACTAAATGAAAAGAATTATAACTACAGGTTTATTATTGATTTCTCTAATTTCCACAGCTCAATTACGCATAGGATTAGAAACAAACCAGCAATATTACGTTGATGACGAGAAAATTAAATTAGATAGTAAAGAAGCCGAAAACAGATATCGTTCTAACACTTATTTGAAATTAAACTATAACATTAGTGATTTTGAATTTGCTTTACAATTAGAAAGTTATACCCCAAAAGCATTAATAAGTTATAATGGTAAGTTAAAAGACCAACATATAGGTTTGGTTTTTGCAAGATATAAAAATTTTGAAGACGGTATTGATGTAACTTTGGGACATATGTACGAGCAATTTGGTAGCGGTTTAGCGTTACGTTTTTGGGAAGACAGAACCTTAGGAATTAACAACGCTTTATTTGGAGGTAGAGTGGTCTATAATATGGAAGACGTTGTTCAGCTTAAAATTTTAGGAGGAAAACAACGTATAGGAATGGGATTTGATTTCTCAGATGGATTTATTTATGGTGCGGATACCGAAGTAAATGTTTCAGAAATAGCAAATCTCGGAGGGAATGACCTTAAATTTGGATTAACATTTGTAGGTAGAGCCGACGATGCAACTCATGTTTTCAAAGATTTGCCTATCAATACGTTTGTTTATGGCGGTAGAATGGAATTTCTTGGCGAAAAATTTAATTTTAGTGCCGAATTTTTACAAAAATCAAAAGATGCTCTTATTGGTCCAAATCCTAAATCAACTCCAGAAGAATATATAGGAACTATTGACCCTGATTTTATGAAAAGTGGAAATGCTTTTTTAGTAAATTTAGGCTATAATTCAGGAAATTTTAGTTCAAATGTTAATTTAAGACGTCTTGAAAATTTCAATTTTTATTCACAACGTAATTTACAAGGAAATACCTATAATTATGGTATGATTAATTACATTCCGTCATTAACAAAACAATACGAACATTCGTTACAGAATATCTACGTATGCCAACCGTATCCTACAATAAATATAGACATGGGTGCCGAACAAATAGGAGATATCGGAGGGCAATTTGATATGTTTTATGAAGCACCAGAGGGGTCGTTTTTAGGAGGAGAAACAGGTGCAAATTTTGCAATTAATGGGTCATATTGGTCACATTTACCTATTACAAAAGTAATCTCAAAAAAGATTAACGAATGGGATAAAAAAACTATTGATATAAAGGGAGATAATTTTTTTAGTTTAGGCGAAAGATACTACTCTGATATAGGTTTTGAATACCGAAAAAGATTTTCATCAAGATTTAATGGTATTTTCTCTTACTTAAATCAGTTTTATTTAAAAACGGATGTCGTAACACATACTATTTCAGTAGATGGAACATATCAAATAACCGATGAACAGTCAATTCGTTTGGAATTACAACATCAATCTGCTGATGCAGGTTATAAAAACTGGGCTGGTGGATTACTTGAATATACGCCAACTCCAAGTTTTTCATTATTTGTACAAGACTTATACAATTATGGTAATGAAATGGAGGACAAACAAATACATTACTATACCACAGGTTGTTCTTATACGAAAGGAGCAACACGTTTAGCAGTTAGTTATGGACGCCAACGAGGCGGTACAACTTGTACGGGTGGTGTATGTAGAGAAGTCCCTGAAAGCAACGGATTTACAATTAACTTAACTACAAGTTTTTAAAATTAGATAAATTTTATAATATGTTTTTATATCGCTCATTATTTTTATAATGGGCGATTTTTTATATTTAAAAGCCCCAAAAGTTGAACTTTTGGCGCTTTTTTTGATATTCTTAATTAAAATTAAACTCCTTGTGCTTGGATTGCTGTGATAATCACAGTATTGTAAATATCATCAACGGTACAACCACGAGATAAATCGTTTACTGGTTTGTTAAGTCCTTGTAACATAGGACCAATTGCCAACGCTCCTGTTTCTCGTTGCACTGCTTTATAAGTGTTATTTCCTGTATTTAAGTCAGGGAAGATAAGCACGTTTGCTTGTCCTGCAACTTCCGAATTTGGCATTTTTTTCTTTCCTACACTTGGGTCAACAGCAGCATCGTACTGGATAGGTCCTTCAATTTTTAAATCTGGGCGTTTTTCTTTTACGATTGCTGTAGCTTTTCGTACAACATCAACATCTTCGCCTTTTCCTGACGCTCCTGATGAATATGACAACATTGCAATTTTAGGACTAATTCCGAAATTAATACTTGAATCTGCCGATGAAATTGCAATTTCTGCTAATTGCTCCGCTGTTGGATTTGGATTAATTGCACAATCGCCAAAAATAGAAACTCTATCTTCCAAACACATAAAGAAAATTGATGAAACTACTGAAAATTCTGGTTTAGTTTTTACAAATTGTAATGCTGGCAAAATCGTATGTTGCGTTGTATGAACCGCACCTGAAACCATTCCGTCTGCCAAACCTTTATAAACCATCATTGTACCAAAATACGATACATCAGCCATCAAATCACGTGCTGTGGTTTCTGTAATTCCTTTGTGTTTTCTTAACTCGTAAAGCGTTTTTGAAAAATCATCATAATATTTAGACGTTGTAGGATTTACAACTGGTGTTTTGTCAAAATCAAAATCTAAATTCAAACGTTTTACCGAATTTTCAACCTTTTCAATTTCGCCTAAAACCGTAATATCAACAATATCCAATTTTTGTAATTGAGCCACAGCAGTCAAAATTCTGTCATCACTTCCCTCAGGTAAAACAATGTGTTTGCGTTGTTGTTTCGCCATATTTACCAAATTATATTGGAACATTCTTGACGTCATTACATCTGTTCCTTTATAAGTTATCAATTTATCGGTAAGCGACTCAATATCAACAAAATTCTCAAACATATCCAATGAAATTTGAATTTTATCTTTACTTCCTGCATAAATATGTGAACGTACATTACTTAATTTTGATGCTGTCTCAAAAGTTCCGTCTTTAACGGTCAAAATTGGAACTGCTTGGTCTAATCCATCAATTAATTTTACAACCGATTTTTTAGGTTTTAGTCCGCCTGTCAAAATCACTCCTGAAACTTCTGGATAATTCTTAGACATATGTGCTTGAAGCGTACCTAAAATAACATCTGAGCGGTCTCCTGGTGTGACTACCAAACTATTAGGCGTTAATTTTTTTAAGAATTGAGCTAATTGCATCGCTCCAACTTTTATATCCCCAGTAATGGAATTTAACATCTCTTTTCCAAAAATAATTTTTGCATCAAGAGCACGAGTAATCTCTTTAATCGTTGGATTTTTCAAAGTTTTATCTAACGGAATAGCATTTACAGAAACCGA
>PDWJ01010137.1_pt1 | contig 12624 bp, 11 predicted proteins | sample 1430881 | NCBI WGS metagenome assembly PDWJ01 (sample SAMN01162460, study PRJNA174530) | Oral metagenome, whole genome shotgun sequencing project. | biome: Marine environment; feature: Marine mammal; material: Swab sample of the gingival sulcus; isolation source: swab sample of gingival sulcus... | reverse complement strand
ACTCCCGAAGAAATACTCCGTCAGAACGATTTTGCACCGGTACCAGACCTTGCCTTGATCTTTGAGCAACCCGTGGCAGTAAGCCTTGCCAGGATTACCAAAAGTCGAGGCGAACAGCCCAACGATTTTGAACAGGAACAGAATCTCCACAAGGTAAATGCCGTCTTTACCAGCCTTGACATGCCGTGCATACAAAGAATCAACGCAGACGACAGCATTGAGGCCATCCATCAGCAAATCATCACTGCGGTAACCGCATTGCTCACCAGTGACAACACATCCAGGCAGGTTGAGCCATGAGACAAATTCTTGTCATCCTGCTCATTCTACTCTTTATTGTCGGATGCGCCAAACAGGACATTCCCCCACAAAACAACCCACCACAGAAAAACGAACCCGCCAGTAATGCCGACCTCTCCTGCGCCTATTTTTATTTTCTCTGGGGAAACCACGCCGAATACAGCCAACGATTCAACGAAGCTCTGGAAGCCTATCAGAAAGCCTTGATCTGTGACCCCAAAGCAACCCATATTCAACAAAAGATCCCGCTATTACTCCTAAAACTTGGTAAGAAAAAAAAAGCAACAGCCTGGCTGGAACGTGCCATTGCCGAGCACCCCGAAGATACCGGACAACAACTCCTTCTTGCGCAACTTAACGCCCAGGAAAAAAACTGGGATAAGGCTCGAACCCTCTACCAACAAGTTTTAGACAAAGAACCTGACAATGAGCGTGCCCTGCTCTTTTTGGGAAATCTCTACGCCCAACAACACCAATACCCTGCCGCTGAAAAAATCTTTCGCATCCTTGTCAAAAACCATTCAGAAATCTATCTCGGCCATGTCTATCTGGCACGTCTGCTCCTGATAACCGAACGGTTCGCTGAAGCAGCTCAAAAATATCAGGATGCTCTCGAACTAAATTGGTCTGCAGCCCTCATCTTTGAGATGACCACAGCCTATGCCAGGCAAGGAGATTTTGCCACCGTTCTCTCGCTCTATAAGGAAATCCTCGACAAAGAAAACAATAACGAACAGGCCATACTGAGCCTCGTCGCAACACTCCAAAAACTCGACCGCAATCAAGAGGCATTGCAGAAACTGCAACACTTCTACAACACAGAGAGCAGCCCCAGAGTAAACATGGCATTAAGTAAACTTCTTCTCCAAAATGAGCAGCGAGATAAGGCAAAACAAATATTGCGACAACTCAGCAAAACACCTTTAGCCTCTGAGGCAAATTATCTTCGCAGCCTCGTTGCCTACCAAGAAAAAGAATTCTCCAAGGCTCTAAAATATCTTTCAAAGATCACTTCAGAAGCACAAGAATATCCCGAAGCAATATATCTTCAAGTTCGTATTTTAAGAAAACTTAATGACAGTTCTCAAGCCCAACGTCTCTTACAAGAAGCCATTGCAGAACCCAGCAGCCAACATCCTCTGTTTTATGCTCTGCTCGCTTCGCTGTACCAGGAGGAAGATCAAAAAGACAAGGCTCAAAAAATTCTCGAACAAGGCCAGAACACCTTTCCAAAAAACATCCTGCTTCTTCATGAATATGCGCAGTTTCTGGAACGAAATAACAGACATCTTGACGCCTTTACCATCATGCAACAAGTGCTGGAACTCAACAATGATGATGCGGAAGCACTTAATTTCATAGGATATTCCTGGGCAGACCGCAATATAAATCTGGAAAAAGCCCATCAATACATCCTGCGTGCCATAGAACTTGAACCAAAGAGAGGTTATATACGAGACAGCTTGGGCTGGGTACTTTTCCGTCTCGGAAAAATTAAGGAAGCACAACACGAATTATTGCAAGCTATTACCATGGAATCTGGTGATCCACATATTTATGAACATCTTGGTGACGTTCATGCCACCCTCAAACTTTTTGAAAAAGCAAAAGAATTTTATCTCCAGGGGCTTAAAATCTCACGATCTCCTGAATATACACAGCGTATCCAACGGAAAATTGATGAAATTATCATTCCATAGTATTTTATTTTTTTTCTTCCTCGTTCTTGGCGGCTGCACCCCACGTCCCTGGGGCAGTTTGGCTACACCACTTCAGGAGGAATCAGGAAGACATCTCTTCACAACTCTACAGAACCAGCAACGTTCATGTTTCCCGTGCCTCATTGCCGATATAAAAATCGTTGCTAAAAACCACTTTGGCCACAGAGCAGTACAAGGCTATATAGAGCTCATGGAACCCTACTCCTTGAAATTCATCGTCAACAACCCCTTTGGCCAACCTCTCTTTGCCTTTGCCGGAAATGAAAAAGGATTTCAACTAATAAACACCAGAGACCGTCTTGCCACCCAAGGAAACCTTGAGCAGTTCTGTGCAGCATTTGATCTTCCGGCAACACTGGCCAACAACACCTGGCCTCTATGGCTTATGGCGCGACTTCCGTTACAACGAACACCTCTTACAATCAGAACAGATAAAGATAATAGGGGATTATGGTTTTCTTTCCCAGAATCAAAAGACAACAAAGAAGAATTTCTGCTGGTAGATCCCAGCAAACAACGGCTGATAACAAGAATTATCAGAGAAAACGAACAAAACGTATTACGTCTTGATTACTCGTACCCAGAAGGCACCTCACAACAATGCCTCCAACCAACAGACATCATTATCAGCGAACTTGATTTCGGTACAACGGCAACGATCACTATATCCCATGAAGAACAGTCTAACGATTGTCACTCAAAACACTTCCAGATTCCTACTCCAGCCAACTACACCCACACAACTCTTCGTTAATAAAAAAATTCTATTCATTTCGCCGAGAAACATCAGCACTCTTGACCACCAGTACGAACAAATTGTCTTCATTGAAGAAAAACTGGTGCAAGGCATAATCGTTACCAGGAACTAAATCAAGAACCACCCGAACCTTGCCAGGATTTTCATGCTGTGCTACCCGAATATTTTCCACATACTTTCCAGCAACGTTATGTATCCCAATAACCTTCTCAAAAGTTTGCATCTTGTAAAAATCACAAACAACCCTGGGATTCGCTCCTACAATAGCAGAAACGATAGGGGGATGAAAATCATCTAATTTGAATAAAACCCGCTCTTCATCATTCTCAAATTCTTGAAAAGCGACTTCAAAGAGCGATGGTTCCGCAGTCCCAGACACCAAGACATTTTTTTGTGAAGATATTTCCTCAGGCTTTGCTGATGCCACTTTTTTTATCACTTTGTGGGGAATCGTTGAAGGCTTTGGGACGAGAGGAACCTCATCACCGAGAGGAAGCCCTGGAAGCTCAATATCTTTGGCAAGCATCTTCTTTGTCTCTACAGCTGGCAGGGCAGACGGCTCAAGAGAAGACGTGGGGACAGGTTTCTGTTTCTCTGGAGAAGAAAATACTGTCGCCTTTTCTGCGCTCGCCACCGGAGAAGAAGCAACATCTCTCCCTAAAAAAAGAACAAGCTCCTGCGCTTTCTGCTCCTCTTTCCAAACAAATTTTGATTGTTTAACAAGATCAACAACGACCCGGGTTTTCCTCTGCGGCTTCGCATGATATCCAATACGAATTCCTCGAACCAGCTCAGAGTCATGAACTTCAATCTTAGAAGCACCTTTGTACACAGCATCCAGGAAATCAATAACCAAGCGGGGTTTCGCCCCATGAAGCATGAATATCTTTCGCTGAAGCTTTCCATGAACAACAAAAGAGAGCGTCGCCGAATCCTGTGTTTTATTCTTAAAATCAATGCTTTGTAAACTTGCAGTTTCTTGGGCTATCCCATAGGCATATACCCCACAAAACATTCCAACACATATCAACAGAAACAAGACCCTTCGCATGAATAGCAAGCCCTCTCTTTTCAATGATAACATAACTATTTAGATAATATCACAAGATGTCTTTTGCACTCCATCGGATAGCAAAAAATCAATAGAATACCCCAAATTTAGCCGAAGGTGTCTCTCTCTTAATCGTCATAGAAAAAATCTTGGTTACCAAAAATCCCCCAGAAGAATATTATGATTTCCTGAAAAGACTCTCCTTAAAGTATCAGTAAGATGGTGACTCTTCGTATATGGAAAAACAAAAAATCCTTTTTACCTATCCCAATAGTAACGAATCACTGGCCAGCTCTTCTCCCTGAGACTGATAGAACTGGGAGAGAAGCGTTTCTACGGTCAAATTCTCTTTTTCCTTCTCTTGAAGATCAAGAATAATACGCCCCTGATGCAGCATAAGTAGCCGGTTACCAAAGGTAATCGCATGTTTCATATTGTGGGTAATCATCAGAGTTGTCAACCTCTGTTCCCGAACAATATCCCGGGTAAGACTCAATATCTGGGTTGCAGTTTTTGGATCAAGAGCAGCAACATGCTCATCAAGCAAAAGGACATCAGGTCGCAGCATGGTTGCCATGAGCATGGTCAAGGCTTGACGCTGGCCTCCGGAAAGCAAACCTACAATATCATCGAGCCGATTTTCCAGCCCTAATCCCAACTGTTCCAGTTGTTTTTGGAAAAAAAACAAATCCTTGGTTTTCACACCAGGGGAAAGACCACGTTTTTTCCCCCGTCGAATTGCCAAAGCCATATTCTGCTTAATAGTTGCAGATGGACAGGTGCCCAGCAATGGATCCTGAAAGACCCGAGCGATATACCTGGCTCGCTTATGCTCTGGCCAATCGGTTATCTGGTGCCCTGATACCGTAATAGTCCCAGCATCAGGGAGAAAAGACCCCGCTATACAATTCAAGAGACTTGATTTTCCGGCACCATTAGAGCCAACAACAGTAACAAAATCACCTTCAGCAATCTCTAGATTAATTCCATGTAACGCATGCACCTCATTGATGCTGCCTCTGTGGAAATACTTGTCAATACCTTGTAGAGAAATCAATGTTTTATCAGTCTTTTCTTAAGGTTTGGAGTAATAAGGGCAAAAATCACCAAAATCGCAGTAATCAGGTTAAGGTCGCTAGGATTAAACCTGAACGCACCAAATTCAAGACCCAACGCCAAGGCAATAGCCAACCGATACAATACCGAACCAAGCAAAGCTGCAACAAAGGCTCGGGCGATGGTCGTACAGCCAAATACGGTTTCACCAATGATTACCGAGGCTAAACCAGCAATAATTGTACCCATTCCCATACCCACATCAGCCGCCCCCTGATATTGCGCAACAAGGGCTCCGCTTAAGGCGACCAAGGCATTGGAACCTCCAACCCCCAGGATAATAATAAAATGGGTATTGACCCCAAGGCTGGTGATCATTTGAGGGTTATCTCCGGTTGCCAGCACAGCCTGACCAAGTTCGGTATGCAAAAACCAAACGACAAACAACACCACACACACTGCCAACACACCAAACAACACGATTCCTGTGTACTGTGCCCCGAATCCTAAAACATTTAATGAATCAACAACAGTATCAACACCAAGCAACGTCACATTCGGGCCGCCCATGATACGAATATTGATCGAATACAAAGAAATCATGGTCAAAATAGAAGCCAGTAAATGAAGAATCTTGAATTTCGTATTCAAAATCGCAGTCACCACGCCTGCCAAAAAGCCACCCGCAAGAGCAAAAAGAAGCGATATCCAGGGATTAACGCCACTGGAAATAGCCACCGCAGATATTGCTGCCCCAAGAGGAAGACTCCCATCTACCGTTAAATCAGGAAAATCAAGGACACGAAAGGTGAGATATACCCCTACCACCATAACACCATAGACAAGGCCTTGCTCTATGGCTCCTAAAGCCGCATATAAGGTCATGACTCTTGTTCTCTTACCTGCTTAATCAAGATTAGTTAAAAATCTTTGCCGCCTTCTGCATCAATTCTTCAGGCGGCTTTGCCCCCATTTTCCTGGCAGCAGCCATATTGATATATAACTCAAGGTCCTTTTGAAACTCGACAGGAATCGTGGCCGGTTTTTCTCCTTCAAGGATGCGTTTTGCGATAAAACCTGTCTGGTAGCCATGTTTGTAGTAATCAAAACCCAGTGCAGCAACGGCACCACGTTTTACGGAATCCACATCGGCACAGAAAACAGGTAAAGAATTCTGTTCCCCAATCTTAAGCACTGCCTCAAGAGCAGAAATAATAGTATTATCGGTGGGAATAAATACCGCATCAACACGGCCAACAAGACTTTTTGCTGCCTGAAAAACATCGGCAGTTTTGGAGGCGGTGGCATCAATTACCTTAAAACCCAATTCTTTACCAATCTTTTTTATTCCAAGAAGATTGGCTCTTGAATTCGCTTCCCCTGCATTATAGAGCAAACCAAGCCTTTTTATGCCCGGTTTATAGGTGAGCACCATCTTGAGATGTTCTTTGAGCGGCAGCAGATCAGAAACTCCAGTGGTATTGCCTCCCGGTGCCTTTATATCTTTAACCAGCCCGGCAGCAACAGGATCGGTAACTCCGGTAAAGAGAAATGGCCGTTGCAGATTGCGAGGAGCTTTGGCATGTTCCCATATTGGCCTGGGCATTATGGATTGTATAATTCACAGCAACCTTATTGTCGCGTAACGAATCCTGAAACCCTTTGAGAATAGCATCCAGGGCCGGATGCTCAACAAACTGATTCACAGCAACGGTGTAAGTCTTGGCATAAGCATTTGAGACCAAAAAACACACCATAACAAGTACTGGCAACATTATGCGTTTCATATTACCTCCCAGGTCAAAAATAAGATCTCAACACGAACCTCCCTGCGAAGCTACCCGATTCCCCTTGCAGCGTCGAGAAGAATTTAAAGAAAATTTTTTCTTTCTCAACAAATCTCAATCCCCTGAAACTCCCACGTTTATTTCAAAAAAGAACCCTTCATCCTTAACAAAAAGATGGATAAAATACTCGTTATTCTTTACCAATGTCGCGATGCTCTTCTATACCTGGAACCCCAGCATCACAAAGTTGTTTGTGAAGAAAAGCCACCACAGCTACAGAACGATGCTGACCACCAGTGCAGCCGATACCAATTCGCAGCTGTTCTTTCCCTGCTTGTTGATATTCAGCGAACAAAAGCTTTATAAACGGTACAAGATGCTGTATCAAGTGCTTACCGCCTTCACTATGTAATACATAGTCAGAGACCGAATCATCAAGTCCTGTAAGAGAACGGAGATGATCCTCCCAATACGGATTAGGTAAAAAACGAACATCCAAAATCAAATTGGCATCAGCAGGCGGCCCGTATTTAAAACCGAAGGAAAACAAGGAGACCAAAAGACCCGCATTCTGTACTTTTTGTACCATTACTTCTCTCCTTTTTAAGGGTATATCACTACAGACCTTGCCAGCAACAAAAACCACCCCATAGATATACCATCCTGCTCATTTCTTGTTTTGCTTTCTTGAACCTGGCTAAGATATTTCGTATGAGACAGTGGCTCCGTTTCCGACCGACCTTTAGACTCTCTCGCTTTAATTGACGGCGGATTGTCCAACTATCGGAGAATAGACACCGAATCTGCTCGCAATCCGGGGCATTGTTGCGTCGTTTTAAATGGCTGCTAAAGCAACCTTTGCCTTGAACTGTGAATATGTGTTTTGCGTTTTTTACCCATTGTCAGCTTCTTCTGAATGTAGTCTGACTTATAGTTTACCACATTGTCCAGTTTTTGGGAGCCACCGCCGGAAACAATGGTGAATCAAAGAAACGTGTGGATAGAAAAAATCTGCACTACATTTAAACTGACAAAAATAACAGGTGAAAAAGCCTCATCCTTTTTACCTGCCAAACTCTTTATGAGGTAAGAAATTGACAGGTAAAAAGGAGAGCAAAGGGGCAATACGATACGTGATAAAAAACAGCCCTTAATCAGGCTATATCTCCCCGGCTTTCTCAAGGACTTTGACGGCCACCTTATACGAAACAACGACGACCACAACCCATCCCAGTAAAAGGATAATTTCTCCTATCATGCTTTTTCTCCTCTGTCTTAATATGCCTTATCGTTGTTGGTGACATCAGCGACACTCATTTTCCGACGGTTCATCGCGGCCCATACCCAGCAGATATATCCCAGTACAAAAGGAATAAGGAACGCAACATAGGTCATCGCCGTCAACGTAAAATGACTCGAAGAGGCATTATAAATAGTCAGGCTTGACTGCAAGTCCACCTTGGATGGATAAAACGGGGTATTGTTAAAGCCAGCAAGAAAAAAGATGGCCAGGCCAACAAGTACCGTTCCCAAGCCACCAAACCAGATGCCTCTGGTAAAGGTACGCAAGGCAGTGAGCAGGACACCGGCAACAACCAGCACCAGCCCGGCAACGAGCAGCCCTGCAACCACAGGCATCGCCAGCAGATTATGCAGGTATTTATAAGGCTCCATTGCAACCACACCATCACCACCCACGGTAAACCCATCCATGAGTAATAACGCACCAAGGATGTAGAGCAAAAACGGTAAGGCGCAGATCAGATTCACCAGACAGGATTTCCTTAATCGAGCCTCGAACTCGGGATTACCGCTACAATCAATATTATTTATCAGATACATCGAGCCAAGCACCCTGGAATTAAACACCAGGAAAAGTCCCATGGAGAGGTTAAAAAATGAAAGTGCGGCCTCAAGTCCACGAAACGGGGTGGTCCAGGAGACCCGATTAAGATCATCAAGGACAAAATTTGACCCGGTAAAAAAGGTCCCAACGGCGGCACCAATGAGCAGGATACCGACCGTACCATTGAGTAAGAGGAAAAATTCGTAGGTTTTGGCCCCAAGGAAATTTCCCGGTTTGCGGCGATACTCATAACTGACGGCCTGAACGATAAAGGTGAACAGAATAAGCATCCACACCCAATAGGCACCACCGAAACTGGTGGCATAAAACTTAGGAAAAGCGGCAAACAGTGCACCGCCGAACAAGACAAGAGTGGTAAAGGTCAATTCCCATTTCATTCCCAGGGAATTAATAACCAGGGATTTCTCGGTTTCGTTCTTGGCCACCTGCCAAAGCAGGCTCTGACCGCCCTGGACAAAGGTAAGAAAAAGAAAAAGCGAGCCGACAACGGCTCCCAGAACCCACCATATCTGCTGCAAAAGCACAGTATCAAGACTTCCAATCATGTTATACACCCTCCGGTCCTTTAGTAATCTGTTTGAGCATAATCCCGATTTCAGCAATCAAGAGCAGAGTAAAGATGAACAAAAACATGAAAAAGGTCGTCTGAACACTACTGGCGGCGATATTGGTAGTCGCCACCCCAACAGGCAACAGATCCTGGATAGCCCACGGTTGTCGGCCAACCTCAGCAACAACCCACCCAGACTCAGAGGCCAGCAACGCCAGAAAAAACATTGGTAAGCCGAGTACATGGAGCCATTTCTGTCTGGTCAGGGTTCCTTTAAAAGTAAAAAACAGGTTCAAAAAGAATACCGCGCCAAACAGGGTGCCGAGAAAAACCATGGTATGGAAGGCATAAAAGGTCAAAGCAACTGGCGGTACAATATCTTCGGGCTTTTCGACATATCCATAGCCAAGATACTCCTGATTGGTTCTGAACCTCGCAAGAGCAGCCTCTGCCGCTGTTTCATCTTTTGCGGACTTGGCCTTTTTATACGCCATAAGATCAGCAATGGCAGCCTTGCCCTTGGTAATTTTATCAGCAGCGCTCATAATGCCCTGTTCTTCGTTTCCATAGACCAGATCATTAATACCGGGGACATAGGAATCAAGACTCCGGTTAGCCATTAACCCCAGCAACATCGGTATCTTGACTTCAAAGGCGAAGGCCTCCTGGTCATCACCAGGTGTTTTCTTGGCATTGGGAATACCCAGGGCAACAATTGACGCATTATGCTCTCCATCCCACAAGCCTTCGTAGGCGGCAAGCTTCATCGGCTGGGTACTGGCATTCGTATAGGCGGACTCATCGCCATTAATGCCGACATATATCGTTGCGATGAAACCAAAAACAGAGGCAACGGCAATGGATTTTTTAGCCATCTCAACGTGGCGGCCACGCAACAGATAATAGGAAGAAATAGTTATAATAAAAAACGAGGCCACAATAAAACTTGAGCTGGTGGCATGGGTGAACTTGGAGATTGCCACCGGAGAGAACAGGACTTCCCAGAAGTTCTGCATCTCAAAGCGGGCGGTATCGGGATTAAAGGCCATTCCCACCGGAAACTGCATCCAGCCATTAGCCACCAGAATCCACAAGCCAGAGAGATTGGAGCCAATAGCCACAAGCCAGGTCGAAATCAGATGAAATCTTTTAGAGACCCGATCCCAGCCAAAAAACATCACCGCGAAAAAGGTCGCTTCTAAAAAGAACGCAGCTATACCTTCAATAGCCAGAGGAGCACCGAAAATATCTCCAACAATCCACGAGTAATTGGACCAGTTGGTACCAAATTCAAATTCGAGAATGATACCGGTAGCCACACCGATCGCAAAGTTTATACCAAAGAGACTCATCCAGAATTTGGTGATTGCCTTCCATTCTTCTCTGCCGGTACGGACATACAAGGTCTCAAAAAAGGCACAGAGAAAAGATAGCCCTAAAGTCAATGGCACAAAAATCCAATGATACTCTGTTTGATAACATGATCGGCCCGCTGTTCATCTGTTTCAAATGTTGTATTCAGGTAATTCGGAAAGAAAAAAAACTTCACGATGCCAAAAAGCACCAGAAGCTTGATGATAATGACCTTCCACAGAACCCTGCCAAGGGTCATCCGTCTGAACCCGTCTCGATAGAACGCATATACCCTGGCAAAACAGGCCCACACCATATACCACCCGTATACATAGCAAAAATCTGGATGCAACAAAACTCAAGGAATCGCCGAAATCAAGAATCCCGAAGAAAACCACAAACAGCAAGCCACATCCTTTGTCTCCGTTACGATCCAACAATATAAACCCGTAACGAATTTCTCCCGTTTATTGAGGGAAAACCTCGTTTGATCATCGAAAAACAACCACGTGTCAAAAAAATAAACGCAAAATGTCACTATATGACAAGAGAAGAGGCCCGTCAATAGCCAAAGCCCTGCCACCACAGAGGACAGCCTTTTATCCTCGCTCATCCCAGCCTAAACGTGATGTCTATTCACATCAAAGGTCTACATCGATGAAAGAGATCTTTCTTGAAAAGAAAGACTGCTATTGATGGTCTGCACCCTAAACTGTTCGTTTTTAAAGGAAATGATATTAAGGCACCCGTAGTCCTGACGTAACCTGAAAAGATGGTCAAGATTCATCCCAAGAATGGTACAGAGCAAGACCCGATTAACACCGGCATGACCAAGAATTGCGAGATGTTCCGGGCCATGTGCAACGAGCGAACTCCATGCGGCCCAGCAGCGCTGCTGCAGATCGGCAAAACTCTCTCCGCCGGGAGGACGATACCCGGCAAGATCCTTTCCTCTCGCCTCAAAACTCCCCGGATATTGTCTCTTCACCTCATCAAAGGTAAGCCCTTCCCAGAGGCCAAGAGAGATCTCTTCGAGCCCGGGAACCTCTTCTGGGTAAGCTCCGGGAAATCGGGAACAGAGGATGGCACAACTCTCCCGACAACGCTGTAGCGGGCTGCAATAAAAACCGGTAATCGGAAATCTCTTCAGAAAATCCGCCAACGAGCGCATCTGCTTTCGACCAGTTGCCGTAAGCCTGAGATCAGACTGGCCAATATAACGCCGCGGCGATCCCTGGCCAATCGCACCATGGCGGATAAGATAAATTGTGCTCATGATATTTTTTTTCGACCAAGTATTTCTGCCACGGATCGGCAAGCCTGGCTTTCAACCAGCGCCTGCAGTTGTAATGCATTGTCCTGACGGCGTTTGATTATCCGAAAAACCTCTTTGTCATCACCATAGCGCTGGAATGTTTTCGCAAAACGCTCCGCAATTGTGACCCGGCTGCAACCGGAAACGAGTTTGTCGGCAAGACAGACCAGATCCTTTTCGGTACACTTTGCGTCTTCGGGAACATCACATTCATTATGAGAAAGCACCGCTTCAACCAGCCCGCTCAGGCCAAGACTGGCCAGTAATTCTGCTCCCGCCCGGGCATGTTGTTTTTGCCCTTTGGCAATATCGTGGAGCAATCCAGCATTATAAAGGATATCCATATCCAGCTGATACCCTTTACTGTTCAAAGCTCGTCCCAGACAACAGGCGACTTCTGCCACCGCCTCCCCATGGGCAATACCATCCTCGGACATATAGTGACGGGCAAGAGCACGAGCCTCAGAGCGGGTCCCCACAGTTTGTCGGAGATACATTTGAGCAAGCTCTTGATACTGACCGGGGACATCCATATCATAAACAACACCCGCATCCCAAACAGGGATATCCTTTGCGGGAAAACGATCGAGCAAGGTCCGCAGGCCTCCAGCTCCCGAATAATTACTAATGGCTTCCCGATAACGGCAGGGTATCAATGGAGGGTGCCCCCGGTTCTCGTCAAAGAGAGGAAAAAGCACCGCAGAACCGGCAAAATTTTCCAGCAAAAGTCTGATGGTGGCGGGACGAACCAGAGGAATATCCACCGGCAATACAAAAAAGGCATCACACCCGGCACGTAAAGACTGCACTCCAACCCGTACAGAAGAGAACATCCCGGAATCAAAATCAGGATTCCGCACTGTTCTG
>PDWJ01010705.1_pt1 | contig 12628 bp, 12 predicted proteins | sample 1430881 | NCBI WGS metagenome assembly PDWJ01 (sample SAMN01162460, study PRJNA174530) | Oral metagenome, whole genome shotgun sequencing project. | biome: Marine environment; feature: Marine mammal; material: Swab sample of the gingival sulcus; isolation source: swab sample of gingival sulcus... | reverse complement strand
AAGCCTTGTTGTTGATAGCAATTTTATGACGTTAAATAATCATGGTGAAGTGTTTACAACGACACTATTAATGATAGAACAACTATTTGGCAATGATATTGCGGCAACTATTAAACAGCGTTACGCGTTGGTCGATTTTGTTGAACAACTAGAAGATGATCGCCAAGCGCGTAAAACAAGCAAAGAAAATGATAAATATACCGGCCGTTATTTAAAAGAGATTAAGAAACCAAATGCTCAGAAAAGTTGCGTTATTTATGCTTATCAGGGCATGTCAGCACTCGACTATTTGACGGTAGATGCCTTTGCTGGGCATATGGGTTATGACGTACATCGCATTGCCGACCGGCGTGGCACAGTTGAAACGTTGCGTGGCGGCTATAGTATTGTCGTTGACGACGCCATTCAAAACCATCGTCAAGCAGAGTTGCTGGCTGTGCCGGGTGGCGATATCGACAAGCACTTGGTCAATGAATTTTTAATTCACTGGTTTATCGGCATTTGTACATCGTCGTATCGCATTATGACAGTGGGCAGTGCCGAACAATTACTTGGCATTACTGGCTTACTGCGTGAAATTGACCCCGATGTATTAGATAATTTAAAACTGGGTGAAGGCAAATACATGATGGTTGCCAACTTTTGTGAGGCGGCCCGCGCCTTGTTAAAAATTGCGAAAGATGAAAACGAAAAGCGCGCCCTGCAAATTGAGCGCTTTTATTGGTCTGGGGTGGCATACAAGGTGTTGTTTAACGATTAATTCGGCTTATTCTGAGGGCGCTGCGCCGCATTGCCGCGGTTGAGAACACTTTTATAGCGCGACGCAGTTGGAGATAATATGTTAAAGAGTGAACGCGAAAAAATGCTAGCGGAAAAGCCAATTATTCCGCTATTTATTAAATTGGCTATTCCGTCAATTATTGGCATGGTGGTAATGGCGCTCTACAATTTTGTCGATCGCTATTTTATTGGCAATATACCGACAACTGGTAAACTGGCAATTGGCGGCGTTGGTGTCACGATGCCCATTATGTTTGTTTTAATGGGCGTATCAATGCTGTTTGGCATTGGGGGTGGTGCTAATATTTCAATTCAACTGGGCAAGCAAAACCATGTCAAAGCTGAACGCGTGTTAGGCAATGCAATTAGCATGTTGTTAATCAGCGGATTAATTGTCAATACAACGCTGTTGATTTTTACTGAACCAGCTGTTAAATTATTTGGGGCTACACCGCAAAACTTACCCTATGCCCTAGCCTACATTAAAATTATTCTTATCGGTAATTATTGGAACACTTTTGCCTTTGGTATGAATCATACGGCACGCGCTGAGGGCAACTCGAAGCGCGCCATGTTTGGTATGTTAATTGGCGCCATTAGCAACGTCGTGCTCGATGCTCTGTTTATCAGAGTTTTTCATTGGGGCGTGGTCGGTGCGGCCAGTGCAACAATTATTGCTCAGTTTTTATCATTTATCTGGATTTCAAGTTATTATCTCTTTAATAAAAGCACGGTCAAATTTAGCCTTAAAAACATGGTGATTGACAAACAAATTGTCTATCTGATTGTCGCCATTGGCTTTTCGCCTTTTTTTATTCAGTTGGCTGGCGCAATTGTTGGTGCAGTGCTCAACAATACATTAAGTACTTACGGTGGTCATTTGGCACAAGGGGCCTATGCCATTGTCAATGCCATTGCCATGCTGTTCTTAATGCCGATCTTTGGCATGAACCAAGCGATTCAGCCGATTATCGGCTATAATTATGGTGCAAAAAATTATGACAGAGTCATACGTGCCAATAATGTCGGCATCTTTGCGGCAACGGTAGTGATGATTATTGGTTGGTTAGTGGTGCAATATTTAACTTATCCGTTAATTTCGTTGATGACCCAGTCAGCTGAACTGATTGATATAACCGTTATTGGTATACGTGGCTTTTTATTGATGCTGCCGCTAGTTGGCATACAAATCATTAATACGACCTTTTTTCAATCAATTGGCAAGGCGAAAGTGTCGTTTATTTTATCTATAAGCCGACAATTATTGCTATTAATACCATTATTATTAATACTGCCCAGAATATGGGGCTTAAGTGGCATTTGGTATTCGCGTCAGATTGCCGATGTTGTCGCATTTATATTTTCATTGGGTATGATGTTAAGGCAATATCGGATTTTTTTAAGGCTGAAAAGCGAAAATTTATCGGTATAATTGATTAGTAATATAAAAATCTTTCGAATTTGTTGCAATAACGCGCAAATTTTAGCCCCCTGTTTTGGGGCAGTTTTGCGTTATTTTTTGTGCCAAATACTTGATTTTTTGATAATAATCTGTTACCATACAATTGAACATATGAATATATGTACATATGTAGTTATGATAAGGAGCCATTATGATTGACGAAAAATTACAGTTAGATCTAAGTGAATTTTTCAAGATGTTCGGCGATCCAACGCGCCTAAAAATACTAATGTTACTGCGCGAAGGCGAATATAATGTATCGGAAATTGCCGAAAAATTACAGATGAGCCATTCGAGCATTTCACATCAGCTGGGCACTTTTCGCCAGCAACGCATTGTTAAATTTAGAAGGGAGGGAAAGTCGATCAACTACACATTGGACGATGAGCACGTCGAACAATTATTAGACGTTGCGGTTGATCACCTATGTCACCGATGAGACACGAATATATTTTAGAAAACTTGTCTTGTGCGCACTGCGCCAGTAAAATTGAAGCGCGCTTTAGTAACGACGCCAAATATAAAGATGTCGTACTCGACTTTGCACGTAAACTACTTTACTTTGAAAGTGACACAGCGGTTGATGCCGATTTTGTCGCCGCTGAAATTGATAAAATAGAAGCGGGCATTGTCGTCATTGACAAGAAAAAACTAAAGGCCGAACAAAAAGCTGCCCGCAAGGCGGCAGCAGCTAAGCGGCTACCTGTACACAATACTGTTGATGAGCATGCCCATGATCATCATGGGCACGAACATAACGATGCACATCACGGCCATAACCATGATCATCATCACCACGATTGCCATGATCACGATCATCATGGGCACAGTCATGCTGATCATCAAGAGATTGACCCGCATGCGGGGCACAATCACGGTGGCACGGGCTTTGGTCAAAGCGTAAAAGACTACTTGCAGTCAAATACTAAAATGCTTTGGCGTATTGTCATTGCGCTGGTTTTATTCTTTGGCGGTTTGCTGCTTGGGCACGGCCATATTTATTCGCGCGTCATGATGTTAATTGCCTATGTCGTCATTGCTTACGACATTCTGTATACGTCTATTAAAAACATTGGTCGCGGCAACGTGTTTGACGAAAACTTTTTAATGAGTATTGCCACAATTGGCGCCTTTGCAATTGGGCAGTTTGACGAGGGTGTCGCCGTTATGATTTTTTATCAGATTGGCGAATTCTTTCAAGAGATGGCGGTTGATAAATCGCGCCGCTCAATTGCCGAAAAAATGGACTTGCGGGTTGAAAAGGTCAGGCTTGTCACGCCAAATGGCTATGTTGAAAGCTTGCCAGAAGACGTTGAAATTGGTGATGTAATCATTGTTCAACCAAATGAAAAACTGGCACTTGACGGTGTAGTTAAGCGTGGTGAATCGTTTATGCAAACAGCTAGCATCACCGGTGAGGCACGACCCAAACGCGTTGTTGCAGGCGACAGTGTACTGAGTGGCTATATCAATGGCGAAACCGAATTAACTGTCGAAGTAACTGCTGCCTATGAAGATTCAACTGTTTCTAAAATTATCGATTTAGTCGAAAAGGCGTCGGGTAAAAAAGCTAAAGTTGAACGCTTTATTACCCGTTTCGCCAAGTACTACACACCTATGGTTGTGGTTTTGGCCGTTTTGGTTGCCTTTTTACCACCGTTAATCACGGGGTCAGACTTTAAAATGTGGATCTATCGCAGCTTAATTTTCTTAGTTGTCAGTTGTCCATGTGCCTTGGTAATCTCAATACCACTTGGTTTCTTTGCGGGGCTAGGGGCATCGGCCAAGCATGGCGTGGTCATTAAAGGCGGCAATTATTTAGAGCAAATGGTCAATTTAAAGACAATTATTTTTGATAAGACCGGCACACTCACTAAGGGTAATTTTAAAATTGCCGAGGTCAATACAAATGCCGAATATTCTGAAGATGACTTGTTGGCATTAGCAGTCGCTTGCGAAAGTCATAGTAGTCATCCAATTGCCAAGGCAATTGTCGGTGATGTTACAGTTAGCCCGCTTGACTTAACTGTTGATAGCTTTGAAGAACTAGCAGGGCGCGGCATTAAACTGGTTAGTGGTGATGCAACTTACAGTTTAGGCAGTGCCAAGTTAATGCGAGAGATCGGCGTAAAACCAGCTGATGCGGCAGAACACTTTACAGTGGTGCACATTGCCAAAGACAATCAGTATTTGGGCAACATTTGTCTTGCTGATGAAGTTAAACCTGAAGCCAAGCAGACAATCACAGCGCTTGATGGTATTAAAACTGTCTTAATCAGCGGTGATGCCAAAGTAGTTGCCGAAGCGGTCGGGCAGCAAGTTGGCGTTACGGCAGCCTACGGAGGCTGTATGCCAGCGGATAAATTGCGTATTGTTGAACAGTATAAGTCAGAAGACGAAGACAGCTTGCTGGCATTTGTGGGCGATGGCAGTAACGATGCACCTGTATTGGCAGCGGCTGACGTCGGCATTGCAATGGGCGGCGTTGGCACAGATGTTGCCCTAGAAGCGGCCGATATGATGATAATGGAAGACGACCTTGCATCAATTCCAAAAGTCATCGCCATTTCCAAGATGACCATGGCAATTATCTACCAAAATATCGTATTGGCATTGGGTGTTAAGTTTTTAGTGATGATATTAGGCGTCTTTGGCATTGCCAATATGTGGTTGGCAGTATTTGCTGATGTTGGCGTTACCTTTCTAGCCGTACTGAATGCACTGCGCATATTGTGGAAACGTTATTAATTTACAAAAAGGTACCATCTATAATGATACATAATGAAAAATAAGGGTAATTTTACCCTTATTTTTCAATGGCGCGTCTATTTTTACTAGGCGCTTTATTTGACATTTTTAAACATCTTGGTGTATACTGAGAAAGTATTAACAAGCAATTTAATATGCTTTTCAATATAGGGGAAGTAGGGTGAAAGTCCCACACAGAGCCGCTGCAGTGATAGTCTGATTACCTATTTGAAAAATTGTACCAAACTTTTCGAGACTAAGGGAGTGGTACGTCGTTATGTTACAGACCTTAGTCTGTAATTTTTTTAGCTAAAATAGAGACAAAGAGGAGATTTGACAATGAAAAAAATTAGTGTAGTTGTACTCGCTTTATTATTGGCTTTTAGTTTGATGGCGTGTACGCCGCAATCAGAAACGCCAGCAGAGAGTACGACAAAAGCCGCTGAAACAACCGCCGCTGAAACGACTGTAGCCGAAACGACAGCGACGACAACAGAAGCCGTTAAAGACACAGTTGACCCTGATGCAGAAATCGTACTGGCGGGCACTCGAAACATTGCACCTGGTAAAGAAGATGCCTACTATTGTAGTTCAATTTTAATGGTATGGGAACCACTTTTAACAAAAGATAGCACAGGTGCCCCTATACCTAAACTGGCAACGTCATATCAAGCCAATGAAGATTTTACCGAGTGGACCTTTAAGCTTAAAGAAGGCGTTAAGTTTCACGATGGCAGCGTTTTTAATGCCGATGCCGTACTAGCCAACTTTGACAGAATGAAACTTGGCAAGCGCGGTTCTTCTTATTATAGTATGGATATAACGAGAACTTATCCGGGCTTAAAAGATGTTGTAAAAGTTGATGACTATACGGTTAAATTGACATTTGAAAACAGCCTGCCAACGCTTGACTTTGCGATGACTGATTTTGGTAGCCCAATCTATGCGCCAAGTTGTCTTGCCGAAGATGGTAGCTTCAAAGACATGGCAATTGGCACAGGCCCCTTTAAAATGGTAGAAAACAAAAAAGACGAATATGCCGTCGTCGAGCGATTTGACGATTATTACGGCGAAAAAGCACAAGCTAAAACGGTAAAAGTACGCGTTATTCCTGACCCTGATACGCGCTATTCAGCACTTAAATCGGGCGAAGTCATGGGCGTATTAGACCTCGGTGCAATTCAGCCAGTGATGGCAAAAGAACTGATTAAAGATGAGCAATTTGGCCTATCGGCTGCACCTAATACCATTACGCATTACATTATCGTCAACGGCACTAAGGCGCCATTTGACGATGTCAGAATGCGTCAAGCAGTTAAGATTCCCCAATAAAAACGAAGCTGAACTATTACAGGCGCAACTTGCTGAAATTGGCTTAGATGCTGAAATTACCATTCTCGATAACGGTGCATGGAACGAAGCCGTCAAAACAGCCGATTACAATTTATCGCTTAAAATCAAGGGCTTATCGAGTTCAGAGCCACGTAGCCTATTTGCGTCAATGATGAAGACCGATTCGGGGCTCAACAAAAAATGGAGCTTTGGTTATAGTAATGAAGAAGTTGACAAGTTAATTGCAGATGTCAGCTCAGAACTCGACATGAACAAGCGCACTGAAATGTACAACCAATTACAGCAGATTAGTGTTGAACAGTTCCCAGCAATTCCGCTATTTAACGACATGAACTTAATTGCCTTTAACAAAAAAATAGCTGGTTACGAGGCATTAAATTACGGTGTAACATTAGACAAAATGCATTGGGCTAAATAGTTAATGCTAAGTTATATTACAAAAAGGATATTATCCCTATTACCTGTTTTAATAGGGATAACTATCCTCTCTTTTTTAATTGGCCATTTGTCACCGAGTGACCCGGCTTATATATCACTGACGCGCGACGGTGTTACTGACCCAACTGAGGCGGAAATTGCCGCTAAAAGGCATGAGCTAAAACTCGATTTGCCGTTTCATGAACAGTATATTTACTGGCTTAGTAACACAGTGCGCGGCGATTTTGGCAAGTCGATGTACGATGATACAGCGATAGCCGAGCAAATAAAGAAAAGACTGCCGATTACGATTAGGTTGTCTTTTTATGCGCTTTTTTTGGCGGTTGTGTTTGGCATGTTATTTGGCGTTGTGATGACCAAATTTAGGGGTAAGCCAGCGAATAGCATTGTTGGGTTTATAACCAGCATCTTTATGGCGGTGCCGTCGTTTTGGTTTGGCATTATTTTAATAACGATTTTTGCTGAAAAATTAAAATGGCTGCCAACCTCGGGCTTGCAGTCTGATTATGCCTATGTGCTGCCCGCCATTGTGTTGTCGATTGGTGCAATTGGCGTTTCGGCAAGGCTTTCCAGTGCCAACTTTTTGGGCGAAATTTCGAAGCACTATGTACTGACCGCCAATGCCAAGGGTGTGCCGAAATTTGATATCGGCATCCTTCACATATTTAAAAACGCCCTTATTCCGATAGTGACTTACTTCGGCATTTACTTTGCGTCAATACTGGGTGGCACCAGCGTGGTTGAAAAATTATTTGCCATACCGGGCATGGGCAGTTATGTTATCGAGGGTATTTTCAACCGAGATTATTACGTTTTACAGGCCTATGTTGTGATAATGGGCAGTATCTACGTGCTAGTCAATATACTGATCGATATCTTGTATTTTTACATTAACCCCAAGTTAGCTCATGCGACGTTAGATGAATAGGTGAAGCCATGATGAAAAAAGTAGTTGCCTACACAGTATTTATCATGATTATCTTTGTCAGTTTAGCCGCGCCACTTTTGGCGCCCTATTCACCAACCACTGTAGACATGTCGGTAAAACTGCAAAACTCATCGGCTGAACACTGGCTGGGTACCGATGCTTTAGGTCGAGATTTACTGAGCCGTATCATCTATGGTGGCAGGCGATCGCTATTGTTGGCATTTGTGGCAACTATTATCGCAATGACTGTCGGTATGTTTTTTGGGTTTATTTCTGGCTATTATGGTGGCAAGGTCGATTATATCATCACCATTTTTACCAACATATTTTTTGGCATACCGGGTATTTGTATTACCATTGCGGTTGTCGGTATCATTGGTCCAGGCATCACCAGCTTAATTTTAGCTGTTGTCATCAATGGTTGGGCGGGCTTTTCGCGCATTGTACGCGGCGAAGTGATGCGCATTAAGTCTGAAAGCTATATCGAGGCCGTTAAAAATATGGGTGTCAATGATGCAAAAATATTTGTTAAACACATTATTCCCAACTTATCAGACAGCCTTGTCGTGTTGTTTTTTACTAAAATAGGCAGTGTCTTATTATTTGTTGCAGCACTGAGTTATCTGGGCTTGGGGCTAAAACCACCAACGCCTGATTGGGCGATTATGATATCTGATTCAAGGCCCTATTTTAGAACCTATCCTATTTTGGTGTTGGCACCCGGCCTTTGCATTACACTATTTGTCTGGAGCGTGCTTTCAATCGGTGAAATCGTCAGAGATAAACTAGATGTAAAAGGTGATAATTATGTCGAAATGTAGCGATATCATCTTAAAAGATGTCTCAATTTCATTTAAAAAAGCCAATTTTAGGGCAGTCAATCAAATAAATCTGACATTTAAAGCAAATGCGATTACGGGGCTGATTGGCGAAAGCGGCAGTGGCAAGTCACTGATTGCAATGTCTATTTTAAAACTGTTAGGCAATGAGGCGACAATTGATGGTCAGTGCCTTTATGGAGACACCGATTTATATCAGCTTACTGAAAGTGAAATGCGCGCGGTTAGAACCAAAGATATCGCCATTATACCACAAAATCCAGTTGAGGCGCTTAATCCAGTCATTAAGCTAAAGCGGCAGTTAACTGAACCGCTGAAATATCATACCGATTTAACAAAGCAGGCGTCACTTGATTTAGTCAAGCAGAATTTGAAGGTTTTTGGTTTTAAAGACCCCGAGGTGATATTAAAGTCGTATCCCTTTGAAATGAGCGGCGGCATGAACCAGCGGATACTGTCAATTATGAACATTCTCTGCGGGCCCAATTGGGTGATTGCCGATGAGCCGACTAAAGGTTTAGACGCCATCTTAAAAAAGAAGATTTACCAAAGGCTTAAATACATTCACGATAACCACGTTAACAGCATGATACTGATTACACACGACATCTACTTTGCCAGAAAGTTTTGTGATTATATTGCCATACTGTACAAAGGCGATTTGTTAGAATACGGCAAGACCGTTGACGTGCTAACAGCGCCGCTACACCCCTATACTGAAGCGCTGTTAAAAGCACTGCCTGACAGAGGCTTTTTGCCGATTAAAAAAACGGCCGAGCAGCCGTCTAACTGTAAGTATTATAATTATTGTCAGCATCGCAGTGCAAAGTGTCAAGCTGCTATTAAACTAAACACGATAAAATCAAGAAAAGTAAAGTGTATTAGATATGATTAAATGTGAACATATAACCAAGACATTTAAAAGGGGCAAGCATATTGCGGTTGACGATGTCAGTTTAACCATTTCGCAAAATGAAATAGTTGGCATTTTAGGCAATAGTGGTTCGGGCAAATCGACACTGGCGCGCATATTAGCGGGCATTATCAAATGCGATTCAGGGCGTGTTGTTTACGACGGCTTTGCCCGTACAAAAGTACATCTTATATTTCAGCAGCCACAAAATGCCTTAAACCCAAAATATAAAATTGGCAATGCCTTAAACGAAGCGTTGGCGCTGTCAGGCAATAAAGGGCAGTCAATAGCCGAATTATTTAAAAATTTTGAACTGTCTGAGCGCCTATTAGACAGATACCCGCATCAGATTAGTGGTGGCGAAGCACAGCGTATCTGCATCTGTCGGGGGTTACTGCTAAACCCCAAAGTGCTTATTTTAGATGAGGCCACCAGCATGTTAGATGTATCTAATCAGGCACTGGTTGTCAATCAAATAAAGGCGCTTCAGCAGCAATATCAATATGCGATTGTTTTAATATCACACGACATCGGCCTATTGATCAATGTCTGTGATGACATCGTTTTAATGGATCAGGGTAAAATTATTGAACGCAGTGCTGATGTCTATCAGTTTAACAGCGCGCTAGGTAAGGCAATGGTTGACAATTACCTTTTCTTCAGAAATGAGGCAAATAATGAATCATAGTTTATTTACGACTAGTTTAAAAGACAAAGTTAACTTTACAGACATGTGGCTAAAAACGCTTGAAGCGGGCGATGAATATAAGAGAGAAAGAAATAAACATGACGCAGTAGAACTTGATTTTTGGCGCGAATTTAGCAAACAATTTGAAACACGTCCTAATTTGTATGACTACGCGCCACATATCTTTGATAAGTTAGTACAGTTAATTGGTAAAGATAAAAAATTGCTTGAATTTGGTTGCGGTACTGGCAAGTTTACCGTGCCGATGGCACAATATGCCAAAAGCATTATAGCGGTCGATCAATCGAAAGAAATGCTCGCTATTTTAGAAGAAAAAATTGCAGCTAAGTCAGTTTCAAATATTATAGCCGTTAATAGTAAAATAGAAGACGTCAAAATTGCCAAGGTCGATAGCATTTATTGCATTAATGCTTTTTATCGCGTAAAAGACCCTAAAAAATTATTTGCTAAGTTGATCAATTTTGCCAGTGATAAAGTGGTCATAGTTTGGACAATGCAGCGCAGCATTTACGACGCCATTTTAAACAGCACAAGTGAAAAGGGCATTGACCGCAAACAAGAATATATCTATATCATCAATATTTTATACGAAATGGGTATTGACCCCAGTGTCATCATTGAAACCGCCTATAAAAATATTGAAATTGAAACACTTGACGAATACTTTACAGCGCTGAAAAGTTATGCTGAAAACTATCATTTAAACTATGATTATCTGGTCGCGCAGTTTAAAGCGGGGGTTTTTGAAGATAATGGCAAACTGTACTATAGGTCAAAGCAAAAGATTGCGCTAATTTACTTTGAAACTTAAAGATAGTACAATTATTCAATCGCACGACGTTATGTCATCTCGACCGAAACGTTAGTGAATTGGAGAGATCAGCTGCGCACAAATTCGTAATAGAAAACGTGCTTCTTTCAGATTAGGTGGTTTAACAGCAGCTCTTACCACTACAAAACACACTTCAGTCGCACGGGCTGCAAGCACTTCTGACAATCTAAGCAGATTGCTTGCAATCTGCTGCGTCGCAAGTTTTTTATTTATCTCCTTGATTTTTTTAATCGAGATAAATAAAATAACGAAAGATTAGTCGTTAATAACTACGTGATGTTTGATAATAAAAAATCTCATTTTCTTAAAAACAGCTTATCAGCCGACTTATTGACGACGGAATAGTCACTATTAATTAAGCCAAAACGATACACCGTCTTTTCATGATATAAATCACCCTTTCGAAGCACTTTTTCAAGTCCATTGATATTAATGCTACTCGGGTAGTACTGCGTTTCAAGGCAAACGGCATGATGCGGTGCTATTTTTATATTATCGTAGATAGTGGGTTTTTCAGCCAGATAGTTATGCGTGTAAAGCACAACGCATTTTTCAGTGGTTTCAATGGCTAATTTTATGCCAGAATCGTTGTCAGCTAGTATAATTTCAACGTCTTCTTGTTTGTTCAATTCGTAAGGGTGGTCATAACCCTTAGTTGCCTTTAGCGCTTCGTCAGCCAAATACTGACCAATTGGTTTTGCTGTTCTAAAATCGAATACTGGGTCGACCGCGATTAAGCCGTTTGGGCACATATCACTTGCCAGTGTCATGCGCTTGTCGGCATTAATATAGAGCGTTTGATTAATGATTTTACCGTAACTACCCGTAAGGTTAAAGTAGCTGTGATTGGTCAAACTGATAATGGTGTCTGCAGTTGTTTCGGCAAAGTATTCAATTGATAGTTGTTTGGTTTCATCAAACGTATAGATCACCTTTAATGTTAATCTGCCCGGAAAACCCTGTTCAAGGTGTTCGCTGGTCGTGCTAAATTCAACGATTGCCTTGTCGTCTAGTAGATAGGTGTTAGCAGTATAAATCTTCTGATTAAAACCTACTGAACCACCATGTAAGGTCAGTTTGCCATCTTGTTTATCAAGCGTATAAGTCTTTTGATTAAGTGTAAATTGACCATTTGCAATTCTGCCAGCATAGCGCCCGACAATGCAGCCGTAATAAGGTGAATAGTCTTCGTAGTCACGTAGCGAACTGTAGCCTAAAACCACGTTGACCAGCGCGTTATTCTTATTGGGCACGACCAGTTTTTGAATAATTAGGCCATAGCTCAGTATTGATACATATGAACCATCACTGCTGATCAATTTATAACAGTCAACTGCCTTACCGTCTTTAGTTTTTCCAAAAAATTGTTTTTCTATTTGCATTTTTTATTCTAACCCCAGAACATTACTTTATTGCAACCAAAACAATTGCAACAATTACAGCAACTACAGCAGCGCCGTACGAAGCTTTTGCAGCGGTATCGTCGCTGATTTTGCCGCCCAGTTTTAATTTGACAATTCTGATTAATTTGGGCGGTCTTTTAAAACCAATGTAAAAACAGATTGATGCGTATAACAGTAAGACTAAGGCAATAATATTCTTTGTCATAATCCCCTCCTAAGATAA
>PDWJ01010123.1_pt1 | contig 12631 bp, 14 predicted proteins | sample 1430881 | NCBI WGS metagenome assembly PDWJ01 (sample SAMN01162460, study PRJNA174530) | Oral metagenome, whole genome shotgun sequencing project. | biome: Marine environment; feature: Marine mammal; material: Swab sample of the gingival sulcus; isolation source: swab sample of gingival sulcus... | reverse complement strand
GCCTGCCAAGATGTCAAAAGAAAACTATCCTGATATTGAAGATATTCGCAAGGCCCTGGATGGCTATAATGTTGTTGAGCTTGATGTACTGAAAGCGGCATTACAGCTTGGTGATACTACGGGGCGAAGCGCCAATGTGGTCATGATTGGTGTACTCAGCACTATCGCGCCTTTTTCTGTTTTTCCTGAGACCTACTGGCTGCAGGCCCTGAAAAATGTCAGCCCGAAACCCGCTGTCTGGAATGCCAACTATGCTGCCTTTCAAGCAGGACGACTTTTAAAATAATGCTCTTTTTATGATGAAATGTTTTGCTTCGGTATAATCGTATCGGCGATTATACCGAAGTTTCCACGCACGTTTCGCCTGCTATAAAGAGACCTGTCTCTCCGCTATCTCTCATTTACGGTAACACATTTTGATTATTGTAGAGGTAGCGTTTAATCTTATGAGTTGCGGTCTTGACAAAAGGTTCACGCCGTTCATACACCTTTGCAATCCTTGATGAGGCGGGAAGACTTGCATTAAGTGAAACCCTCATCTGTTCCATGATCTCCTCAATGTAGTTCTGGCGCTTGGTATGGGATTGGTCTGTAGTGTTTTCATCTATTACCTCATAATCTGGATAGACATAAGCATCCAGCTTGCCGTCATTTTCAAGAACAAGGCTCTCTGTGACCCAGTTGTAGGAGTTCATTTTATGCTCAATCACCTCAGGGTAGACATTTTCGCCATTTGCCATGACAATAACATTTTTTACCCTGCCCTTGATATAAAGGTTGCCCGCATCATCGAGATACCCCAGATCGCCGGTAGCGAGCCAGCCATCCTCAGCCAGTACCTCTTTTGTTGTTTCAGGGTCGTTATGGTAGCCCTCCATTATATTAGGTCCCAATGCAGCAATCTCACCGATACCGCTTTCCGGGTCAGGATCAAGTATCTTGACTTCAACTCCGGGGATTGGTTTTCCTGTCGAGCATGGTACAATGGTGGGATCACCTAGGGGGCCTCCTGCAATAAGAGGAGAGCCTTCAGTGAGTCCGTAGCCTATGAGATAGGGAAACTGGGAATCGACCAGGAACTGTTCGACATCGGGATTCAGGGCAGCTCCGCCGATCCCCATAAAGACGAGATTGCCACCAAAGAATTCCAGTAAGGTTTTGCCGATTTTTTTATAGATCATTTTCTTGCCCAACCTGGTTTTACAGAGCATGGTCAGGAAAAAGCTTTTTTCAATTCTTGGCAGTACCCGTTTCTTGTAAATCTTTTCAAGTACCAGCGGGACAGCAAAGATCACATGCGGCTGTTCATGGCTGCACAATTTTTGCAAAATGGCAGGAGTTGGTGTTTTTCCTGCGTAGGCTATACGACATCCCATTATAAGTGGGACCAGAAATGAACAGGTAAATTCGTAGGTATGAGATATGGGCAGAATGGAGAGAAAGACGCTTCCGGGGGCAATTTCGGCAAGAGTCGATGCGGAATAGGCATCTGATGTGAGGTTTTTATGGGAGAGCATCACTGCCTTGGAATACCCTGAGGTACCTGAAGTATAGAGGATAGTGGCCAGATCGTCTTCTGATACTTCGGGGAACTCTGGGAAAGTTTCTTCCTCTTCTTTTTTCTGCAACAGTGCTTCAGCATCTTTCAGAAAGCTGCTGAACTTTCTGCTGTCAAGAATACCCTGCATGGCTTCAAAATCATCAAGTGTTATAATGGGACAGAGCACTTTTTCATTGAGTTCATAGACCTTTTCCACCTGTCTTTGCGTGGTGAAAAGAAATTTGGCCCGCATTTGATTGAGAATATGATGCACATCTCCTTCAGGCAGATCGGGAAGTATTGGTACAACGATGGCACCAATACGGACAGCAGCCAGATATACCGTTCCCCAGTTATGTGAATTTTCAGCTAAAATAGCGATATGATCACCTTTTTTTACACCTTCTTCCATCATTTTCAGTGCAAGAGCATACACCCTGTCACGAAATTCATTATAGGTGAGAGGGGCCTGCATTGCCATCCCGATGGCAGGCATGTCACCATATTTGGCACATCCAGAATCCAATATATAGTTCAAGGTCATTCTCACATCTTCAATAGCCCGCATATACTAACCTCTTTGCTAGGGTGATTGTGTTGCACAGTGGAACATAGCTCTGTTCCAATATACTGATAAAATACTTACAATAAATATGGCATAAATGTGGTGAACGGTCAACATGAAGCGCAGAGCTCTTTTTTCAGGCAAAGAGAAGGAACGGCTAATTTCCTCAAAACCTCTTGACAACTTGATATTGAGAGAATACAAAATAGTTGAAAAGATACTATTATTCTGATATTGCCCCTTCCAATAACATAGAAATTTAGCCAGAAGCACCATGTTTCGTTTACATACAGGTAGAACACCTTTTTTGTTCTTTTTTTTATCACTGTTCCTGTTCGTCTCTTTATTCCCTGTTGTTGCCGCAGGAAACAGTATTCCCGTACTCTCTGAAAACAGAAAATCCGAGCAGAGTGCATCGAGTCCGGTCATGGCTTCCAGGCAGGTATCAGGGACACCCATTCTTGGAAAGCCACGAGATATCTCTCGGGTAAAAAAAGCAAACCCGCGCTATTTTGTCAAACGAGAAAAGAAGGCTATAAACAAAAATCTTTCAGCCAAATGCGCAATAATAATTGATGGTCTCTCTGGCCGTACCCTGTATTCCAAAAATCCCGATACTCCCAGACAGCCGGCAAGCACCATCAAGATAATTACTGGTATGATAGCAATCAATTCATTGAAAAATCATGAAAAAGTTGCCGTGAGCTCCAAGGCTGCAAAGCAGCCCCGCTCAAAAATTTACCTGGATCAACGTAAAAAATACCTGGCCAATGATCTTATTAACGCGGTGCTTCTGGCCTCAGCCAATGACGCAAGTGTTGCCCTTGCAGAAAAAATTGCGGGATCGGAGTATGATTTTGCCAGGATGATGACCATGCAGGCGAAGCTCTGGGGGGCGCAGCACACCGTGTGTAAAACGGCAACCGGGCTCACCGCCAAGGGGCAGAGCAGCACCGCACGTGATCTGGCCCTGATGTTCAGACATGTTATGAACAACGAGGAATTTGCAAGAAGGATGAAACGGGTCACCGTCAAAACAACCGATGGGAAGACTTTACATAATCACAACAAGGCTCTGTGGCAGCTCCACGGTACAGAAGGCGGCAAGACTGGCTACACCAGAGCTGCCCGTCAAACCTATGTGGGGAAGTTCAAGCGCGGCTCTGATGAAATAATTGTGGCTCTGATGGGCAGCGAAAGAATGTGGACTGATCTTAAAACCTTGGTGAACTATGGGTTTACCAAAAAACAGGTCGCTGCTACTCGTCAAACACCTATCCTGCTGGCGAAGGACGAATAGCCCTGAATTCTCCTTATGTGTTGTTGTTTTACTCCAGAGGACTTGTTTCTCTTTTTGTTTACAGTCCTTCACTTTTCTGGTGTAGAGAATTTGTGAAGCAATTATCTTGTTGCTCCTGTATAAAAAGGGAAAGTCAACGAGGGTGGTTGGGAAAAGATTTTACAAGAGATGGAAGAGGGCTTGCGGTGATGCCGGAATTGGTGTAAAGGTGTTCCACGATTTTTGTCGGAATGCTGTGCAGAACAATAACGATGTAAAATCTGCTGCCCGGAAACAAAATGAGTACCTTGATTCTCTCTCCGGACATAATTTGGGTGTAATCGGTTAAGATTGGTGGAAACAGGCAGTACCTGATTGTCTGATAATAGAGAAAAGCCCCCGTAGCTCAGGGGATAGAGCACAGGATTCCTAATCCTGGTGTCGCAGGTTCGAATCCTGCCGGGGGTACCAGTATAGTAGGGGCGTAATCAGTATTGTCTGATTACGCCTTTTGGCTTTGCCCGGTATGGTGGCCAAATTTAGTTTATGGTGTAAAAGAATAGCAGATCTCCATGAGGGAACATCTTGCATTTACACAACGATTTTGTATAGTGTGCTTTGTTGTTGAATATTCTTCTGGACGGGTAGCTCAGCTGGATAGAGTGTCGGCCTCCGAAGCCGAAGGCCGCGGGTTCGAATCCCGCCCCGTCCACCATAGTTATTTTGAAAGTTTATAGTCGTCTGGTTGTAGCCAGGGAAAAACTGCCTGCCTCTTCACTGCCAGAATCTTTGAATCTGCCCGCATCTGAGCTGCCGAGAAATGTGGCTAGCTGACGGGTATGATCCAATCAAATCTATCTTCGACTTTACCGTACTGGATATTCATAAGTTCTTCGAAGAGCTTTGCCGAGAGTTCTCCCACTTCACCGTTGCCGATGGTAATTTCTCTGCCGTTATACTTGATCATACCGACAGGAGAAATGACGGCTGCGGTACCGGAACCAAATACCTCTGTAAGTTCTCCCTGTGCATGGGCATCATAGATTTCATCTATACTCACCTTTCTTTCTGTCACCGTAAGATTCCATGATTTCGCCAGCTGGATGACTGAATCCCTGGTGACTCCAGCAAGGATACTTCTGTTCAGTTTCGGGGTGACGAGCTCATCACCGATAACAAAGAAGATATTCATGGAGCCTACCTCTTCAATGTATTTGAGTTCCACCCCGTCAAGCCACATGACCTGCGTATATCCATCCTTATTTGCAAGATCAGTCGCATAGAGACTTGCCGCGTAGTTGCCTGCTGTTTTTGCCTGTCCCACACCACCACGGACAGCCCGTACATACTCTGAGGTGACCCAGATCTTTACAGGATCAAACCCTTCCGGATAGTAGGCACCAACTGGTGACAGGATAATAAAGAAACGGTAGGTCTGCGAAGATCTGAGACCGATGTAGGGGTCTGTTGCAATGATGGCAGGCCGTATATACAAGGAGGTGCCTGGGTCGTTTGGAACCCAGTCTTTTTCAATGCTTATAAGTTCTTTCAGGGCTTTTAAAACGAAGGCCTCATCCAGTTGGGGCATACAGAGCATATGGCCTGATTTATTGAGGCGGCTGATGTTATCCGTCGGTCTGAAAAGTTGAATTCCTCCTGATTGGTTCCTGTACGCCTTCAAACCTTCAAAAATAGCCTGCCCGTAGTGGAGAACCATGCTGGCTGGATCCATGATAATGGGGGTATAGGGCTCGATGCGCGGGTTGTGCCAGCCTTTTTCCGGGTTGTAGTCCATATTGAACATATGGTCAGTAAAGACCGTGCCAAAACCGAGCTCTGAGTCCTTGGGATGTTCTTTTAATTCCTGAACCTTTGTAGTTGTTATTTCCACGGCGTCCTCTGATACGTAAAGTTTTTATAAAGAACCAATTGTTTCTATTCTATTTGCAGAAAAACAAGTATACTCGTTGTTGTAAGGTGTTGGCAAGAAAAAGAAAAGATTCCAGTATGTTTACCTGAAGGCTAAATTTGATTTTTCTTGGGGAAAAGAGCGGTTTTCCTTCTATGGGGTGTGCAGGATGTCTTTTCACTGCTTGATTTTCTGATAGGTTCTTTTGAGGAGGAGTGTTGTGTATTATACCATCTTTGACACATGGTTGTGCGAGATTATCCTGGCTGGCAGTGAAGAGGGATTGCACCATCTTCATCTCAATACTGGAGAGGGAACCGGACGGCTTGTAATAGAGGATGACTGGGTTTGTTCCGAAGCGTTTTTTACAAATACAATAGAACAGGTCAATGAGTATTTCGCAGGGACAAGAAGAGAATTTGATATCAAGATTGCTCCTGTTGGTACGGCCTTTCAACGCAGGGTGTGGATGACCCTGTGTTCAATCCCCTTTGGCAAGACAGCAAGCTATCGCGATGTAGCTCATGCCCTGGGAAACCCGGGTGCGGCAAGAGCAGTTGGCAGTGCCAATGGGAAAAATCCTCTTCCTCTGATTATTCCCTGTCACCGGGTCATTGCCGCAAATGGCGGGCTTGCAGGTTTTGCCTCTGGCCTGCGGGTAAAAGAGGCGTTGTCTCGTCCCTGCGCAGATGAGCCAGCCAGCGGTACTCAACCTTTTTCAGTATCCAGACCATGATGAAGGTGATTGCCATATAAAAGAGACCTGCGGTAAGAAAGGCCTCGTAGGGACTGTAAAATCTTGAATTGATAATACGGGCAGCGCCTGTGATATCGACAATAGTGATAACACTGGCAAGGGCTGTCCCGTGCAATGTGAAGATCATCTCATTTCCGTAGGCGGGCAAGGCTCTCCTGAAACTGCTTGGCAGGATAATCCTGCGGTACATGAGGGGCGTGGACATACCTGCCGCCTTGGCAGCTTCTATCTCGCCAACGGGGGTGTTGACGATAGCACCCCGAAAGATCTCTGCTGTGTAGGCGCCGGTGTTTAACGCAAAGGTAAACAGTGCGCAGAAATGGGCTTCTTTAAAATAGTCCCAGAGAAAGGTGGACTTTATGGCCTCAAACTGCCCCATGCCGTAATAGACAAGGAACATCTGGATAAGAAGGGGGGTGCCCCTGAAAAAATAGATAAAGCCCCGAATGGGCAAGGTGATAACCGGGTTTTTGCTTACCGTGAGTGCCACAGCCAGGATTGCTGCTATGATAAAACCAAAGATCAGAGAAAGGCTGACAAGTTCAATGGTGACCAGCGTTCCTTGCAGGTAAATATCTATATTTTCAAGAATGATGGAGATATTCATTGATCGCTCTGCACTCCGCAGCTATATTTTTTTTCAAGCCATTGCAGCAGATATACGGATACGGTGGTGATAATCAAATAGTTTATGGCAATAACACCATAGAAGGTGAAAGGCATTCTGGTGGAGCCAGCTGCAAGTGATGCCTTACGTACCATATCATCAAGCCCGATAATTGAGACAAGGGCAGTCGCCTTGGTCAAGACCAGCCAGTTGTTGCCGAACCCCGGGATGGCATGGCGTACCATCTGAGGCAGCAGTATCCTGAAAATCACCTGGCGCGGCTTCATGCCGTAGGCTTCAGCGGCCTCAAGCTGTCCTTTCGGGATTGCAAGAATTGCTCCCCTGAACGTTTCAGCCATATAGGCTCCAAAAATGAAACCGATAGTGAGCACACCGGCAATATACGGGTTGATATCAATATAGTCTTCATAGCCGATGGAATAGGCAACCTGATTGACCAGCATCTGTCCGCCATAAAAGACCAACAGCATCAGAACCAGATCAGGGATGCCTCTGGTGATCGTTGTATATATTGCTGCAATAAACTGTAAGGATCTGGACGCGGAGAGTTTGGCGAGTGCTCCTGCCATCCCCAGCAGGGTGGCAATGAACAAAGAGGTCAGTGACACATTGATGGTTAACAATGTGCCTTGCGCAATACTTGGACCGTAGCCTTGGAGGTCTATCATAGAGATATCTTGTGAAAGTAGCCTGGGTTATCGGTGCATTCTGATAATAGCTGCGAGAAATGCACCGATATAACAGCGGACAATGGGTGACTCTTTCTTATTCGCCATACACGTTGAAGTTGAAATACTTATTTTGAATCTTTTCATAGGTTCCGTTGGCACGGATTGTCTCTATTGCCTTGTTCAATTTTTCTTTCAGTTCAACATCCTGTTTACGGACAGCAGCGCCGATACCCGGGCCAAAAAACGCGGGGTCAACCATGTCCGGCCCCACGAATTCATAGTCTGCACCTTTATCCTTGCTCAGGAAACCTTCCATAAGGGCAACACTGTCTGCCATGACGATATCAATTCGGCCGGATTCAACGTCGAGATATGCCTCATCAAGGGAGCCATATCGCTTCACGGTAACAGATGTTCCATAGATTTCTGTCAGATATTTGTCATGCACTGTTTCACGTTGTACCCCGACAACCTTTCCTTTCAAAGCTTCTTTGGAAAATTCTGGAAGGACTCCTTTTTTAACCATGAATTTTGCAGGCGTCTGATAATACTTGTTGGTAAAATCCACCTTCTTGAGACGTTCTTCAGTAATAGACATTGATGCGATGATAGTATCATATTTACGGGCAAGAAGGCCTGGGATCATTCCATCCCAATCCTGGGCAACAAGTACCGGCTCCGCGCCCATGGCTTCACAAAGGGCAACGGCAATATCCACATCAAAGCCGATGAGTTTACCATCAGGTGATACCTGGCTGAATGGAGGATAGGCACCCTCGATGGCTACACGTACTTTTTTCCATTCCCTGGCCTGTACTGTACCTGCTGCCAGCATAATGCCAATCAGCAATAGTGGGAGTATTCTTCGCATAATAGTTCTCCTTGATAAAAGTTGAGTGCTGAGCTAATCGTCACTACAGCACCGTATTAAGAAACTGTGCAAACCTCTCAGATTCGGGCTGAGTAAAAACCTCAGCAGGCGGCCCCTGCTCTTCGATAAGCCCTTCGAAAAGATAGATGACTTCAGTGGATACCTCTCTTGCAAAACCCATTTCATGAGTGACGACAATCATTGTACGTCCCTCATCGGCAAGCTGTCTCATGACCTGGAGCACTTCGCCTACCAGTTCCGGATCCAGGGCTGAGGTGGGTTCATCAAACAACATCACCTCAGGTTCCATGGCCAGGGCTCTGGCAATGGCTGCCCGCTGCTGCTGTCCACCGGAAAGATGAATGGGATAGGCATCCATCTTGTTATAAATGCCCACCTTGTTCAGATAATATTTTGCCTTTTCTATTGCCTCTGGTTTTTTAACCTTCAGTACATGAACAGGTGCTTCAATAACATTTTCGAGAATAGTCATATGTGACCACAGGTTAAATTGCTGAAAAACCATGGTCAGTTTCGATCTGATTTTTTCCACTTGTTTACGGTCAGCAGGGACAGTCTTTCCTTTGCGGTTTTTCTTCATTGCAATGGCTTCACCTGAAACTGTCACCACACCACTGTCCGGTGTTTCCAGGAGATTCATGCATCTGAGCATGGTGCTTTTACCGGAGCCACTTGAACCCAGCACTGCAACTACATCCCCCTTGTTTGCTGAAAATGAGACGCCTTTGAGAACCTCAACTGTACCAAAACTCTTATGGAGGTCACTGACGGTTATTGCCGAGATGTCTTTTGAACGCAAATGTTGTCTCCCTGTGCGTAGAAAAAATAAACCTCAAATCCTTACAGATATGAATGTAAGGGTAACAAACCACTTTGGAAAAGCGGCGTTTGTAAAGAACACAGACCTGTATAAAGAATTACCAGGTTGAATGCAAGGGGTAAATAGCCCTGAAAGATAATAGCCTGATGCTGTTTTTCTTTCTTTTTTGAGGGGTATGTGTAGGTAAGTCTTTGTTTTCCCATTATGACTTTTTTAGAATTCAACGAGCTGATTCACCATCTCAGGCAACTTGTTATGCTGACTTGCCAGGATTTTTTCTTCACCGCTGCAGTTTTTTTGTTTTTGGAAGAGATGCCTGTGCATGGTTGATGGCCTGTTTTCAGGAAGAGACATGGTTTTATCACGAAAAAATTACAAATTACCTTCTATCAGAAATATTCCGTAGGTTGCCCGCAGATTCGTGAAATAGCGAACAGCTGTTCCTTTTTCATTATGAGGATCTGTGTTAATAGCCAGTTCTCGTATAATGGTGTAGCCCACCTCTCTTGCAAATTTACGAAAATCTTTCAAGGTGATCACCCGGATATTAGGGGTATCATACCAGGCGTAGGGAAGCTGGGTGTTTTTAGGGGCAAGTCCTGTGAGAAGGAGGGCTAACCTGATACGGATGTGGCTGAAATTGGGAAAGCTCACCACAACTCTTTTGCCGATACGGGCCAATTCTGAAAGAAGCGCTGCCGGTGCATATACCTGCTGCAATGTCTGGGAGAGGATGACATAATCAAATGATTTATCAGGAAAATCCTGTATCTCCTCGTTGAGATCGCCCTGCAGAATGGTGAGTCCCCGCCCTATTGCCTTGATGGCCTTGTCCTGATCTGATTCAACACCTGTTCCACGTACGTTTTTATGGTGTTCCAGCCAGGCAAGCAGGCTGCCTGTTCCGCAGCCAAGGTCAAGAACGCTGCTGCCTTCTTCTATCCAGGATGCTATGATCTGAAGATCATAGCGTACATTATCTTTTTGTAGAGATTCCATTTAGAAAACCTTTAACAATGGCTGATAGCCTTGGATCGGGAATAAGAAATGCGTCGTGTCCCGCATCTGCTTCTATTTCACAAAAGCTGACCTTTTTTTCACATTTTTTTAAAACACGTACCAGATCTCTGGACTGATAGGTGGGATACAGCCAGTCTGAAGAATAGGATAAGACCAGAAATTTTGCATCGCATTTTGTAAAAAGAGTGTCTGCATTGTCTTCCTCTCGCATAAGGTCATAATAATCTGCTGCCTTTGTGATGTAGAGCAGTGAGTTGGCGTCAAACCGCTGGACGAATTTACTGCCCTGATAGTGCAAATAACTTTCAACCTCGAAGTCCACTCCAAAATCATAGGAGAGATCTGACTTATGCTGCAGTTTCCTGCCGAATTTTCTGCGCATTGACTCATCTGAGAGATATGTTACATGGCCTACCATGCGTGCTATTGCCAGTCCCACATCGGGGTGATTGTTATTATAATAGTCGCCCTGGTTCCAGTTTTTATCTCCCATGATTGCCTGCCTTGCCAGTTCATTGAAGGCAATTGCCATTGCCGAATGCCGCATGGTGGTCGCTACGGGGATCGCTGCGTGCATCATATGGGGATAGCGGACACACCATTCCAACACCTGCATGCCGCCCACAGAACCGCCCATAACACAGAGCAGCTTTGAGATACCCAGATGATCTATGAGTTTTTTTTGCGCCTTTACCATATCTCCAATGGTGACCATGGGAAATGACAGTCCGTAGGGCTTGCCTGTTTCAGGGTTGATCGAAGAAGGGCCGGTTGATCCCATGCAGCTGCCCAGAATGTTTGAACAGATGACAAAATACTTGTCGGTGTCTACACCCTTTCCAGGACCGACCAGTGAGTCCCACCAGCCTGGCTTCTCCCCATCGATATCATCTTCATAATAGCCTGCGACATGGGAATCACCTGAAAAGGCGTGGGCAATGAGGATAGCATTGTCTCTTTCTGGTGAGAGTTTTCCCAGGGTCTCGTAGGCTATGGTCAGTGGTCCAAGCCTGGCACCGCATTCCAGCTCCAGCGTATCTGGCGGCTCTCCAAAGGTAAAATATTGTTTTTTTGTGATGATCTTTTGTGTTGTCATGAAAAATCCGGGTTGAAAAGATGAAAAATCAGAGGTTTTTGTAGTGTATCTGCAGTAACCATTTCCCATGCAATAACGGCTGCAACAATAATAATAGAGGGTACATCTTTGATTTTTTGGTTGTTATTGGTAGACATAACTGTTCTTTGAATGCTACTATTGGCTGAAACGAACTGTGAGCCGTTATGGGCTGTTGACCACAGTTTGCATAGCTGTTATTTACGTAATATGTAACATCATTTCATGAAGAAACAAGAAGTTTAACAATTTTGGAAAATAAAAACCTTATGCCGGTGCTACACACAGGCTGATATCTCTTCGCGGAGGGGAAAATGGGATTTGAAAAAAATAAAAAGGATCTAAAAAAAGAGCATCTTCTGCTGCAGGACGGGACAACTCAAACGGGAAAGATTGATGTCCTGCGGGAGAGTATAATTCACCATCTCATCAGTTTTCAGGGACGTGATCCTGAGCGGGCAGGTGCCGATGATGTCAGCTCGGCTCTGGCTTACACTATCCGGGATATGCTCGTTGAGAAATGGCTGGAAACCCAGAAGACCTTTTATGCCAAGACAAAAAAACGGGTATATTATCTTTCACTTGAATTTCTGATAGGCCGGTCACTGGAAAACTGTCTTGTAAACCTTGGTATCTATGAAGATACCCAAAAGGCCCTGGAAAGCATGGGATACTCCATGAAGGAAATAATAGAGGCAGAACATGATGCGGCCCTGGGAAATGGTGGGCTTGGCAGGTTGGCCGCCTGTTTTATGGATTCGATTGCCACGTTGAAGATACCTGCGTATGGATATGGTATCCGCTATGAATATGGATTGTTTCATCAACAGCTTATAGACGGCTACCAGGTCGAGAGCCCTGATAACTGGCTCCGCTTCGGTTCTCCCTGGGAGTTTGAACGGCATATGCCAGTATGTAACGTGAAATTCTATGGCAGGGTCTCTACCAGAGTGGATGAGTATGGCAGATATCGGGCAGAATGGATAGATACCAGGGATGTGGTCGCTGTTCCCTGCGATATGATGGTGCCGGGATATAAAAATGACCATATTATCAATATGCGGCTCTGGGCGGCCAGGGCCTCAAGTGAGCTGGATCTGGGATTTTTCAGCCGGGGTGATTACATCGGAGCCGTGGAATCGAAGGTGAGCTCTGAAACGATCTCCAAGGTACTTTATCCACCTGATCATAACTTTGCCGGGCAGGAGCTGCGTCTGCGTCAGCAGTATTTTTTCGTTGCCGCCACCTTTCAGGATATCCTGAGACGGTATCGAAAGAACAATAAGACATTTGACAGTTTCCCCGATCAGGTTGCTGTTCAGCTCAATGATACCCATCCATCCATTGCCATACCCGAGTTGATGCGGCTGCTCCTGGATGAAGAGGGACTGGGCTGGGAAAAAGCCTGGGATATAACGGTGCGAACCTTTGCCTAT
>PDWJ01004316.1_pt1 | contig 12634 bp, 12 predicted proteins | sample 1430881 | NCBI WGS metagenome assembly PDWJ01 (sample SAMN01162460, study PRJNA174530) | Oral metagenome, whole genome shotgun sequencing project. | biome: Marine environment; feature: Marine mammal; material: Swab sample of the gingival sulcus; isolation source: swab sample of gingival sulcus... | reverse complement strand
GTTTTGCCCACGCCATTCGGCCCTAAAATCGCCAGGAGTTCATGCCGACCCACGGAAAAATCAATCCCCTTGAGTATCGGTCGGCTACGATACTGAAACGCCACACCGTTCACTGTAAGCACCATCTCGTTCTTCATCTTTCCTTTTCTTCCTTATCGCCGGTAGCCCTTGATAATCAGATACAGAAACACTGGCGCGCCTAAAAACGACGTCAAAATCGCGACCGGCAGCACGTGAGGAGCCAGCAGAAGCCGGGCCGCCGTGTCTGAGGCTAACAGCAACAGTCCCCCAGCTACACAACTTCCCGGAATCAGAAAGCGATGATCGTCGCCGATAAGCCGGCGCACTGCATGGGGGCAGACCAGCCCTACAAAGCCTATAATGCCCAGAAATGCGATAATGCAGGCGGTTATCAACGAGGCGCACAACATGCCGATCAGGCGCACCCGTTCGACCGGTACACCCAGCCCTTTGGCCTGTTCGTCACCCGCGTCAATGGCGTTGTAATTCCAGCTATTCCACACAAAATACAGCGCGGCAAGCGCGACCACCCCGCCCATCACGCCCAGCTCACGCCAACTTGCGCGAGCCGTGTCGCCGAAGGTCCAGAAGACCATCGCGGCTAACTGGGCATCATCCGCAAAATATTGCAGAAACATGGTTCCGGCCGTAAACAGCGACCCCAGGGCCACCCCCACCAGTACCATCACTTCAGGGGATGCTTGTTTGTGTTTGGAGATCAGTAAAATTACCCCAGTCGCCAGCAGGCAAAAGAGAAAAGCCACTAGTGTGGTAAGCGGCAAACTGGTCAGCGTAATCGCGTCGGCTCCGGTGCTGTGCATGACGCCGGTTCCTAAGACCATCACGGAAAATGCCGCGCCGAACGCCGCAGCCTGGGAAATACCCAGCGTAAAAGGTGAACCGAGTGGATTGCACAGAATGGACTGCATCGCCACGCCCGCTACTGCTAACCCGCAACCTGCGACAATTGCGGTCAGCGCTTGGGGCAGCCGAATATTCCAGATGATAATGTCCCAGCGTTTCGACACACTCTGCCCAATCAGTGTTCTCGCGACATCCGGCAGCGGGATTCTGACCGCGCCCAGCGATACCGACACCACCAGCATGGCTGCCAGCACTGCCAGTCCGATGAAGATATACAGCACTTTCCGGTCGATATATTGTTGGTACGCCTCTGGGATTTCTGCATGATCAAGGTGCATGGGTCACTCTGTTTCCAAGACAATTTGTTGAAAGGCCATACTCCTTAAAGCGACATACATCTGGTCAAATACCGGCTTGCCCACTAAGAATTCATAAATCTCATCGGCCTTGCGGGCCGGATCAATATCCTGAAATTGTTCCGGATACAGTTCCTTGCCCACATAATAGGCATCAGCAAGGATGGAGCCAAAATTTTGGGTATACCAATTGTACGGCAAGACGCCGTACACGTGCCCGGAGTTCACCGCCTGAAGGGACTGATAGGCCGTATCATGCCCTAGTTCGTAGAGTGCGGTGGCTTTTGGATCGGACTGGATGGTGGAAAGATCGATAAACAGCCGTTCCGGGTTCCATTCGATAATCTTCTCTTTGGCGACATCGGCATGCTCCAGGTTTGTGTCACCCTGCGCCGGATCGTACGCTACATTGGCAGCATTGGTAAAGAGGAACGGCGGATATAACGGTTCGGTAGACTGCAAGCCATGTGGGCCTTTGAAAGCAATACCACCGACATAGCAGGAAGGTCTGTCGGCCACCGGCACCGAGGCGGTGCGACGCTGAAGCTCTGCCATGTGGGATTCAAAAAAGGCAATCAGCGCTTCGGCACGATCCGCTTTGTCCATCACTCGGCCCATAATCCGAAGCGATTGGTACATTGACTCTCGTCCACTGTCAGTCAGATTTCCGTATTCCAGCACGATAACAGGGATGCCGGTTTTCTGCTGCAACTCTTCCGGGTTATACCCCATATCGGCGTAGGTTTTGAAAATGACTTGCGGTTGCGGGTCAAGCCCCACGATTAACTCCGGATTATCAAACCCGCGAAATTCGCCAAAAATCGGATAGGTTTTGAACTGTGGATTCGCCAGAGCATACGGACGGGCATCGAATCGGGTTTCCTTTGCCTCGATACTGTCTACCGCCACAATGCGATCGTGCGCCTGAAGATAGGTCAGGTAGCGCAAGCAGCCGGGGCCGGAGCAGATGACGTGCTCCACCGAGGTTGGGACCGTCACGTTCCGACTCCAGCTATCCTGAATAGTCATAGTTGCCTCATTTGCACGCGTTTCAGCACCAAATAGACCATAGAATCCGAGCCAGATACCGAGAAAGATTCCGCCAATGTGACGCATCTGCACAAATTGTTGTTTCATAGCATCTCCTTTTCTTGTTCTCTTTCATTCTCATACTTTTAAAGTTTCGTGTAAAAATTTTTAAGATTCGTATTCATAAAAAGTATAAAAATGTCAAGATTTGTAGCACGATTTTTAAAAATATTTTTTTTGCACACTCCATCCACCTTCCGTTCAAGTCGTTCCAGTTTATTGTGAGGGAACCTTTCCCTGAGCAGCTCCTCAAAAAAAACAATATGTGCGTACTGAAAGATATGAGTTCTCAATGACAAAAAATTTGCCTTGAAACGCTGAATACAGCATGATTCATCAGCCTTGACACACTCCTTTCAGGAGTCATGCCGGTATCAATACGTGAATAGTGCTGGATACTGGCTACGTCAAGAAGGTGTCCGTTTACTGAAGGGATGGACGAGTATATCGAATTGCCAAATTCAGAAATGTATGGCGAGCGCTTCGACATCCCTACCCCGGATAAAGTCCTCTTTATGTCCTGGTATGAAGGCGGTAAAGTTGTTCGAAGCAGCTGTATTTGACAGCGAGGGCATGGCAGAATTTTCTATTTCAGCCCTGGTCATGAAACGGATCCGATTTTTTACAATGAGAAGATCCGGAAAGTGATTGGCAATGCCGTGCGATGGGCCGCTCAACGAGTCAGAATCCCCTTTGCCTGTCCCAACGTGGAGCCGTTAGAAACGATCCCGCCTAAAGACGTTGATTTTGGAAATATGAATATGAAATAAGTGTTTAGGAACAGCCGGGAGCGTCAACATAAAACCCTGGAAGTGAACTCTCAGAGGTCTTGTCTATAAAACATGTGACGACAGCGATACTTGTCACGGGTATTCGAGAGATACTGGGGACAGGATTCTGTAAAAAATATAATCTTGACAAATATTTTCTCATTCATGCATATTCATCATAGCATACAGAAAGGAGATGGAGACCATGATTATCGGTATTTGCGGCGGGACCGCATCAGGCAAGACGATTTTTGCCAAAAAAATCGTCGAGATCGTCGGTTCCGATTCGATTATTTATTTAGAACATGATGCGTATTATTTGGGGCTCGATCAATTACCCCAGGATTTGCAGCATGAGAAAAATTTCGATCATCCCAGTTCTCTCGATAATTCTTTGATTATCAAGCATCTAAAAATGCTTCAGGCCAACCAACCGATAGAACGACCCATCTACGACTTTACCATACATAAACGAAGTTCCCAGACCCAGACCATTCATCCCAAACCGATAATTCTTGTTGATGGGATTCTTATCTTTGCGATTAAAAAGCTACGCAAGTTGTTTGATATCAAGGTGTTCATCAATGCGGCAGCCGATATTCGGCTTGCGAGACGATTACAACGCGATCTGATCGAACGAGGGCGCGATCCCAAGTCGGTGATCGATCAGTATCTTAATACCGTGCGCCCCATGCACAGGCAATATGTGGAATCGAGTAAACGCTATGCCGATATCATCATTCATGGAAAAATCAAAAAGCATGACACCGGATTGGATTTGCTGGTGACAAAAATCAATGCCTACCTCAACGACCTGCATGATAATGCGGTCAATAGAGGAAGTGTGTAAGTCGAATTCTCCAGTTAGGTTTGTCGAAACGGAAGCATCGACCTCCATGAGACAGGCCTGATTTTGGCTCACTGGCCCATGCCCGCTTTGATAATGATGCGGCAGAAAGCCCCATTATCATATTCGTTTGAGAAACACGTGCTCCATTTTTTGAAAGGCCGTCATAAAGAGTCTTTGGCCCTGGTGCGTGACATTGCTTTTGAATATGCCGATTATTCAGGCATTCCATCGAAGAAAATAGTAGTAAAGGATGCTTGTAAAAAGAGTCTTGATGTCTCTATGTCTTCGTGGTGAATCTTTTGTTGCGGAAGGGAAATCAGGAGGAACCCCATGCTTGCGAAAAGTGTCAGTGGTGCAGTTTTAGGTATTGATGCGTATCGTGTTGATGTCGAAGTAGATTTAAGCTTTGGCCTGACTTACTTTGGCGTTGTCGGATTGCCTGACGGAGCAGTCAAAGAGAGCCGTGAGCGTGTGAAAGCTGCGATTACGAACACCGGCTTCGCTTTTCCGGTGAATCGGATAATCGTGAATCTGGCACCGGCAGACATCAAAAAAGAAGGTTCAGCCTTTGATCTGCCGATTGCCATTGGTATTTTAACGGCCATGGGCATGATTCAGCCGGAAAAACTGCCGGATTACCTGTTTGTCGGCGAGTTGTCCCTCGACGGCAGTTTACGTCCGATTCACGGAGCCTTATCGATTGCTGTCGCGGCCCGTCATCATAACCTGAAGGGTTTGCTCTTACCGGAAGAAAATGCCAATGAAGCCGCGGTTGTCGATGGCATCGATATTCATCCGATTCGAACCTTAGCCCAGGCGATCGAGTTTCTGAATGGCGGCCTGCAGCTCGAACCGCTGCAACTCGACGTGAATGAGGTCTTTCGGGAGGCATCGCAGTATGGAGTCGATTTTTGCGATGTCAAAGGCCAGGAACATGTCAAACGTGCCCTGGAGGTTGCGGCAGCCGGATCGCATAACATCCTCATGATCGGCCCTCCTGGTTCAGGTAAGACGATGCTGGCCAAGCGGATTCCGTCGATTCTGCCGATGTTGAGTTTTGAGGAGGCGATCGAAACAACCAAGATTCATAGCGTGGCCGGAATCCTGCCGGCGAAAGAGGCGCTCGTGGCCACTCGTCCTTTCCGGTCACCTCATCATACGATTTCAAGTGCCGGCCTGATCGGTGGCGGCACGATTCCCAGACCCGGCGAAGTTAGTCTGGCGCACAACGGTGTGCTCTTTCTCGACGAACTGCCGGAATTTAACCGGAATGCCCTTGAAGTGATGCGCCAACCTCTCGAAGATGCGGAGGTGACGATTTCCCGCGCGATTATGTCGTTGACGTACCCCAGTCGTTTCATGCTCGTGGCCGCCATGAATCCCTGCCCATGCGGCTATTTAGGCGATCCCACGCGGCGTTGTACCTGTATGCCTGCCGCAGTTCAACGCTATATGGCGAAGATCTCCGGCCCGCTCATGGATCGGATCGATATTCATATTGAAGTGCCGGCTGTCCATTATCGTGAGCTATCGTCAGAGTATGACGGTGAGAAATCATCGAGTATTCGCGAACGCGTGCAGCGGGCGCGGCAGATGCAGGATGAACGCTTTGCAAAGACCAAAAATGTCTTCTGTAACGCTCACATGAGCACCAAACAGATTCGTTCGATCTGCAAGCTGGAACAGGATTCGCTGTTGTTGCTCGAAACTGCAATGGATCGCCTCGGTTTGAGTGCACGGGCCTATAACCGAATTCTGAAAGTATCGCGCACGATTGCGGATCTCGCAGGTTCGGAAGCGATCAAACCGGAGCATGTATCCGAAGCAATCCAGTATCGGACGCTTGACAGAGAATTATGGTTGCAATAGTTTTTGCGGTGTCGACATCTTCGTTGGCTGCTGCCAGTACCTGAGGATCCCACTCCCACAGTAAATCCGATAAATTGCCTAGTGTGTTCGATAAAGTAACGTGCTCTGAGAAAATTTTTTATGTGCTATCGATCGCTTCCTGTAAGTCTTTGAGGTTTGTTCGGATATTATTCAAAATATGAGTAAGTTGTTCCAATGATTTCATACCGAGAACTCTGCACAGAATTTATGCCGCCTGCCAGCTTGAAACCCTGTTTTTTGGCAAATGTTCTTACTCGATCTAAAACATCGCTTGACAAATGTACAAACATTTTCCGGGAGGAAAAGACAGAACCGATGAGTTTTTCGGTTGGGATCAGCTCGGCGCGGCTGTTGTGGAACTCGCAAAAGAGAATCCCGGCTTCGAATTAGCCTCGAATCGCTGTCAAATTGCGGCTGAAATTATGATGTATGCGGAGATGCCGCTGACCTGTTTTCATATCGAAGGCCGTCCGAATCAATTCGATATCTGGCAGGATCGTTCGACGTTTCAGGGCAAGAACTATCTCTATTTCAACGATAGCAAGACGCCAAAACCGTCGATTGCCGCAGCGTTCGAACGCTTCGAATACCTCACCACGATCCCGATGAAACGCGGTGATACTGTGATTAGAGAAATTCACGTTTATAAAGGGCACAATTATATCAGGCAGGAAGGATGAGGGCACAGGAGACAGTTTTGACCCTCGGAAAATTGTCAAGAGCCGGGGAAGCGAAGAAATTCCCGCGGAACGCTGTCGGTCAACCAGACTCCATTAGCTGACCGATAAAACAGCAGACCATGTTCGCACATCTTTTGAGCCAATACATGTAACACCACAGGTTTGCCGTGACGTTGCCCAACTTTGATCGCAGTCTGCTCATCAGGTGAAAGATGCACTTGGTTGCGGCCTTTAGAGATCAATCCCTGCTGTTCGATCGACGATAAAAAGCGGGTGGCTGTCCCATGATACAAGATCTCTGGAGGTGTTTGTGATTCGAGACCAAGATCGACCGGAATTGAATGGCCCTGATTCGCCCGAATCTTGAGGCCATCGGTACTGAATGAAAAACGTTGTTTGTCGTTCTGCTCGACAATCTGTTCGAGCAGCTCACGAGTTAAAGGCACGTTTGCGCAATGAGAAGCCTGGAGCAGTTCATCGACAGCAACCCAGCCTTCAGAATCGAGAGCGATGCCGATTTTCGACGGATTATGACGCAGCACAAGGCTTAAAAATTTACTTATTTTGATAAGGTGGTTTTGCATGATATTGAGATGATCTTGTTCGTAACTGTTTTAAAATGAGTAAATTTTAAGCCTTGTATAACTACTTAAATATAATGTATTGTGCAGCTTTTTGAAGTCGTTTACCAGGCGTTCCGAGATCTCGCAGCGAACGAATCTGGGTTCGTTCTTTTCGAAAAGCGAGGATTTTGTTGATCGTAACCGGCCCAAGCCCCGGCACCCGGAGAAGCGCTTCTCTATCAGCCATGTTGACATTCAACGGGAAAAATTCGGGATGATTGCTTGCCCAAACCTCTTTGGGGTCCATTGTCAGAGAAAGATTCCCATCCTGGTCAAACGAAAATTCATCAAGCTGAAACCCATAGTGCCGAATCAACCAGTCGACCTGGTACAGACGGTGCTCACGAGTTAACAGATCCTGATTGGCGTGAGTTGCCTGTTCTCCGGGAATGGACGCATCCCCCAAGCCTTTTTGATACGCGCTGAAATAGACCCTCTGGACGTTCAGGCGCTTATACAGCCCCCATGAATAGGTGATAATCTCTCGATCGGTTTCATCCGATGCTCCGACCACAAATTGTGTTGTCTGCCGTACCCGGCGATACGGAGCCCGGGGCTGGGTGAGCGTACTGATAAGTTTGATGGGCCGGATGATATCTTCGAGATAGTGTTTACTGGTCGATAGGCGGTTAAAATGGCGTTCTCCGGCTGTTTCAATATTCAATGACACGGTGTTGGCAAGTGATACGGCTTTTTCGATGGCAGCGTCGGAGGCTCCTGGAATGATCTTGAGGTGAATGTATCCGCTGAAGCGCTGTTTTCGGACGATCTCTGCGATAGCATTCAGACGCTCCATCGTTCTATCCGGTGTGCCGATCACACCGCTGCTGATGAATAAACCCATCACTTTTCCAGTTCGCAAATAGTCGAAAAAGGTTTTGACGAGTTCTTCCGGCTCCAGGGTGCAGCGCTGGGGATCGCGATCAGCTCGAATCGGGCAGTATTTGCAATCATTTACGCATATGTTTGAAATCAAAGTTTTGAATAAAAATGTCCGTCTCGTTCTGTTTGGCAGGGCTACCGGATAGATCCAGCGATCGTCCTGGGCCCTGTGCCGGCGATCTTCGTCGTGCATGCCGCAGGCGCAGGCTAAATCATACTGAGAATCCTGAGACAGGATCGTCAATTTTTCTTGCGTATCTAATACGCGATGAATTGAAGTCATGTTCTCACATGCTCTCGGATGCTGAAATTGGCAGAACGTTCCCTTGAAATTGATGGGGCAGTCGTCATTCTCGGCGAGAACATTGGAGCCTGGGGGGAGATCGCATTTATCAAAATCTCACATCTTTGGAACATGCGACTGATATTGATAAATACATCGGTTCAGTCGCAACATGGGGGCTTCCCGTGCCAATAAAGCATATATTTGTCTCTGCCAGAGTTTGTGAAACCGCACTCTGATGAGCATTGAACAGCTCATTTCAACTGGTCTAACAGGGCCTGTCGGTTAGATGGCGGTATTCCCAGCCGTTCAAATTCCCTTTGTAGTGTTTCAAAGGTTCCATAATTTGCAAGATAGCCGTTTATTCGTGCTGCTGTCGTGGAATCGACAAGAGCTGCCAGGTCGGGAAAAAGCTGGTTGAGCTCTTGCATGATGTCTTTTCGATGCTGCAAACTGTATTTTTGATGATAGTCTTCTGCTAAATAGAATTTTTGAAACGGAAGAATCTTCGTATATATTTTCCCCTCTTGTGCCGCTTCCAATTGCTGCTTTGTCTGTACCGCAAGACGTTGTTGCTCCTCTGTATGATAAAACACGGCTGACATATATTGCCGGGAATACGACGGATTTTGGGGCATATGGCTTTTCCAGAATACCGTTAGCAATTCTTGATACGATATGTAGGCCGGATCGTAATCGATTTGAACGGTTTCTGAATGTTGTTCCAAATTATGGTAGGTCGGATTTTCCGTATTACCACCGGCATAACCGACACGCGTGCGAATGACGCCTTTGAGGCTCCCAAACTGGGCATCCGGCCCCCAAAATCACCCCAGAGCAAAGGTCGCCGTTTCGAACATGTCTGTTGAGACCGCCTCAGTAAATGGCAGCGTTGAGGCGGCATGTGCCGCTGCGTGATGCAGCATTATACCAAAGATGCTGCAGATGAGTAACGCTATTAGTCTTTGGATATGTTTCATGAGAGAGTTCCCTTCTGCTGTCGTCGTGATTTTAATCCCGTTTCCTCCGAAATTTTCAATTCTTTATACAATAGGGATGGCAACCGGTTTTGTCAATGGCCTCAATGAAAAGATTTTGTTTTCAAGCATACAGTGCTCTTCAGTGGGACCTCATTATGCATCGTTTAACAGCGTATAAAGTCGTGCGGACCAGGCTGGTTATGCTGGGATTCCTTGAAGACTGTCATTCAGTTCTTTGACAAGAGCGCTCAGTTCTCGAATAATTTCATCGGCGTGCTGATAGTGTTCCGCAGTGCGCTCCGATATGGAAGATAACTGAGTTAATCCCTCAGTGAGTTGTTGATGCTCGTTTTGTTGGTGATGAATCGTTTGTGAAATTTCGTGTGCCGAGCATGTTGTTTCTTCGAGGCTCGTCGTGAGTGTTTGTAAAACCTTCTCAGTTTTCACGGCCAGTAAAGAGCCTTGTTCGACTTTACGAATACCTGTCTCTGAAGAGAGGATGAGCTCGCTGGTCGCCGTTTGAATGGAGGATACGGACGCTTTGATTTCTTCGACCGATTCGACAACAGTATTGGCGAGCCTCCGAACTTCTGTTGCCACAACGGAAAAGCGTTCTCCTGTTTCTCCGGCTCCTGCCGCTTCGATGCTGGCATTGATGGCGATAATTTTGGTCTGATCGGCAATTGTTGTAATGATTTTCACCACATTACGAATCTGAGAAATTTTCTCTCCCAGGCTGACGACTCGCTCAGTGTTATTCACCACTTGCCTCCGAATGTCCTCGATTGCCCCGGTTGTCTTGCAAAGCACCGTATTCATCTGCTGGATGGATTGTCTGGATGATTCAAGCTGCGATAGCACGTGTTGGAGATGGATAGCAATGCGTTGTGATGTTTCACCAAGCATATCTATGTTCCCGGATACACGATTCAGAAGACGCTCCCGGTTTTCTGTGACAGAGGTTTGCCTGGTCGAGATCGTAAGCAGAGTTTCGGAGTTCATTGCCAATTGTTTGCAGCCTTTTTTCAAAGACGTTTTCGAATGTGTCACAATGCGTGATATGTTGGACAATGCCGTTTGTAAAACATGAAGTTCATTGTGGAGGACCTGATCACGTGTCTTTGCCGTATCGCCATTTGAGATAGACTTCGCCAGATCCATAAGTCTCCACAATGGAGTAAAGAATGTGTGGTACACATACGTTATGCTGCTTATGCCGATAAATGCTGTCAGAACAGCCAGACCGCTGAACAGCAAGAACAGTCTGCGTTGTCCGGATGCGGCAGATTGAGAAGAGTATCCAATGTGAACCGTTCCTCCACATTGTGATTGTTGGGGGGAGCGTTCCGGTGCAGCCTGGGGAATAGCATTCGGTCGGGAGGCTGCTGGGGAAGAAAAAAGTGGAATCCGAACTCCGACGTCATAAACCGATTTTTGGGTGAGGGTAAGTTTACGGATGACGGCCTGGTCGTTTTTACAAACACTGGTATACACTTCTTCCGGTCGAACAATCGTCTGCCAGGATTGATATGTGGTCGATGAAAAAGTCTGCTTGTGCCGGTCTGTAATGACGACATATTGCACATCTTCTTCTCGCAAAATATCCTTAATCAGGTCTTTGACAGCATCAGGATGTTGGGCGCGGAGTGGGGGCTCTAAATGGTAGCCAAGTTGGCGGGTCATTGAAACTCTCCTGGCCGTTGCCTCATCATAAAGCATTTGCCGGGAAATGGAATAGATGTACCAATTCCCGGTCAGGAGAACGAGAATGCAAAGGCTGCTTAAAAGAACGCATCTCGTAGTGATTCGATGGAAGAAGGGAATGTCAGAGAGGCTGTGCATCATTATTTCCCTAAAAGTTCCAACATGCGTTCAAGTGCTCCGGAACTCTCGCCTTTCACATCCTCCAGGATGTTCTTCAGGGAATTACGGCCTTCTTCACCGAGTCCTTTAAAGCGATGGGCCGCATCGCCAACCTGGGTTGTCCCTTCAATCTCAAGGATCGGAAGCATCTCGTTTTTTGAACTATTGACTAAATAGGTCTCCAGGTGTCCTTCTGTATTTTCGACATAAATCACAGAAAGCTCAAAGGGTTCGGTGAGAAAATTTTCGGCAACCGGGGTCTCGCGGAAGCGAAAGGTTCTGTAGTATAATTTTTCTGCATGCCGTTTTTGTTGAGAAAGCCACTGGCCGGGAGAAATCATTCCGACAACCACTGAAATAAGTATAACAAGAATGAGTATGATGAGGTTTCTGAAAATTTTACCCATAATTTTCTCTCCTTAGTTGCTATCGTGATGTGCGTAAACTACAATTGTCAAGCCCTCAGATATTTCGGCATGGGGGTGTGCCTCTGTCAAGCAATTTTTATTGGGAAATGTTCTCTATGACAAGGAATTGCGGAGCATATCGTTGAAAGACATGGCATGTGAACTCAGGATACAGCTTTCCTGATGGTTCATCGATGGCATAATACATACGAGGGCATTGCCAGGCGTGTCCCAGAATGCCATCATGGATGGCCCAGCTTCGGCCTTTTATCGTTCGCTCAAAGCCCGGCTGCCGAAATGGTGTTGACGCGTCGAGACGATCGAACAGCGTTCCTCCAGGAGCAAATTCGTGATCGATGTCTTGCATCATTGTGCGTCCGGTCATGTAGCGGAAACCATAGAATTCGTGCATAATGGCATTATGATACGCCATGGGTTCGACTTTTACCCGTTTTATGCCGAGCTGTTGGCAAAAGAGATTCGCCCTGGCCAAAAAACTTTGAAACAAACGTAAGCCCCGACGGGTTTGGCCCGGCGCAAGACCGGCTTGCATCGCTCGCACCTCCTCTGGGATATTTCTGGATATCGTACCAAAGGCTGTATCGTTCCCCAATGGATCGCGATCGATATGAAATCGTTCGGAATACGGGTCATTTATATTAATAAACAGAATTTCAAGATCTCCAAACGAGGTGTCACGCATCTCTAAAAGGAAAACCGGATCGGGGAAATCTGTTTTATGGCGGAGCTCGAGCCGGACAGTGGACGTTTTGGCTCGGCAGCGATATGTGAACATGGGCTCACCGTCTTGATTACACAGTGTCTCCGGGACAATATGAAACCTGGTGAAGATCTCTGGTGGAATCAGGCTGCTGTAAATAGCTCGTTTCGCCTCTTCTGGAAGGCAATTGATCGTGTAGATTCGGTATGTTCGCCCTTCCTGTAAATCGGGGACATCATGTTGGGCGCGATCTTCTGTTTGCCGGTACGATGTACGATGTGAAAATTTGGCCATAACATGTGCTCAGATGTTTCAACGCTCTTTCAAACGTGTAAAATTCATCACAAGCCCCTTG
>PDWJ01004313.1_pt1 | contig 12651 bp, 9 predicted proteins | sample 1430881 | NCBI WGS metagenome assembly PDWJ01 (sample SAMN01162460, study PRJNA174530) | Oral metagenome, whole genome shotgun sequencing project. | biome: Marine environment; feature: Marine mammal; material: Swab sample of the gingival sulcus; isolation source: swab sample of gingival sulcus... | reverse complement strand
CCTTCTGCTGCGTTCCGGGCCGGACGTTGGGCGCCTGCCGAGCCACCCGGGAGACCGTCTGCGCCGACACGCCAGCCAGGCGTGCGACGTCCTCTATGGACGGCGCGTGGGCAGGGCGCCGTCGTCCTCGCAGATCTGCCATACAGGGATCGTAACAAACCACACAGACCCCCTTTCTGGCAACGTAGCCAACAACCCGCGAAAGATCCACACCAACCAAAACGTCTTACAGAAAGTGCTGCACGGCAAGACACACCCAACCTCAATGTGACTAAGCCCACATTTCATACCCTTCCTCAGGACGGGCAACGTGACCTAGTTTGGCAACGTCAACATTTGGTGTCGCCCCTCTCCTTCTGGTCCGGTGGCCGCCAAGCACCCACACAGAGGTGGGCCCTGCGGGGACACGACCTCCCGGCAAATGACGAGACAGTGACAAAGACGGAGGAGCTTGATGATGAGCATCTTGAGAAGACTGGCGGCAGCAGCGTCCGCCCTGACCCTGGCCCTGGCGGCGACCGCCTGCGGGAGCAGTGACACCGGGTCCCAGGACGAGGCCGCCTCCGGCTCCGGCAACACCCTGACCGTGTGGGCCTGGGACCCCGCCTTCAACATCTACGCCCTGGAGACCGCAGCCGAGATCTACAAGCAGGACCACCCCGACTTTGAGCTCAATGTGGTCGAGACCCCCTGGGACGACCTACAACCCAAGCTCACCACCATCGCGCAGTCCGGCCAGACCGACCAGCTGCCCGACATCTTCCTGATGCAGAACTACTCGTTCCAGAAGAACGTCACCAACTACCCCGACATCTTCACCGACTTCACCAGCTCCAAGGTTGACTTCAGCCAGTTCCCCGAGTCGGTCGTCACCAGCTCAACCGTTGACGGCGTCAACTACGGCCTGCCCTTCGACTCCGGCACCGCGATCTGTGCCTTGCGCACAGACGTCCTGACTGAGGCCGGCTACACCATTGAGGACTTCACCGACATCACCTGGGACGAGTACATCACCAAGGGCAAGGACGTGCTGGCCAAGACCGGCAAGCCCCTGCTGGCCACCACCTCAGGCAACTCGGACCTGCCCATGATGATGCTGCAAAGCGCCGGGGCCGGGCTGTTCGACCAGGAGGGCAAACCCACCATCGCGGGCAACGAGACCCTGCTTACCGTGGCAAAGGTCTACAAGGAGCTGGTTGACTCCGGGGTGCTGGTGCTTGTGAACTCCTGGGACGAGTACATTGGCGGGTTCGTCAACGGGTCAGTGGCAGGCACGGTCAACGGCGTGTGGATCGCCGCCAGCATCCAGGAGGCCCAGGACCAGTCCGGCAGCTGGGCCATAACCAACGTCCCCTCCCTGCCGAACACTCCCGAGGCCACCAACTACACCGTCAACGGTGGCTCCTCCTGGGCGATAAGCGCGAACGCCAACAAGGAGCTGGCCCAGGACTTCCTCGCCTCCACCTTTGGTGGCTCCGTGGACCTGTACGACACGATCCTGCCCTCCTCGGGAGCAATCGCCAACTGGATCCCGGCCGGGGAGTCCCAGGTCTACAACGAGCCCCAGGAGTTCTTCGGAGGCCAGCCGGTCTACTCCCAGGTCATCAGCTACGGCGCGAAAGTCCCCAGTGTCGTCACCGGCGTGTACCACACAGAGGCCAGGGACGCCGTGAACACCGCCCTGACCCAGGTCATCGACGGCGCTGATCCCACCCAGGCCTTCGAGCAGGCCCAGCAGACCGTCGAGTTCGCGATGCAGTGACCCCAAAGTGCTGGTGGGAGGGGCCACCCTCCCACCAGCACCCAGCTGAAAGGAGTACTCCAATGCCGCGGGCCCAGACCCACGCATCCACACCCAAGAAACAACAGCGCCAGGGCCGTCTGACCAACGCGGGCCGCAAAAGCCTCACCGGCTGGGCTTTCCTCACCCCGGCCGCGCTCCTGATCCTAATCATGAGCTTTTGGCCCATGGCCGAGGCCCTCCTCCTGTCCTTCAAGACCGGGCGCGGCACCCGCCTGAGCTACGCCCAGCCTTTTTGGAGCAACTACTCCAGGCTCTTCCAGGACGAGGTCTTCCTCCTGACCCTGAAGAACACCTTCATCTACCTGATAATCCAGGTGCCGATCATGCTCGTGACCGGCCTGGTGCTCGCCGTCTTGCTCAACCAAAGGGACCTGCGGTTCAAGGCCTTCTGGCGCACGGCGATCTTCCTGCCGTGCGCGGTGTCCCTGGTCTCCTACTCCCTGGTGTTCCGCACCCTGTTCGCTACCGACGGCTTCGTCAACGACGTCCTGACCTCATTGCACGTCCTAGACGCGCCTGTGAACTGGCTGGGCCAGCCTGACACCGCGCGTATGGTGATCATCCTGGGGCTCCTGTGGCGCTGGACCGGTTACAACATGGTCTTCTACCTCGCCGGGCTGCAAAACATAGAGCCGAGCACGATCGAGGCGGCCAAGATCGATGGAGCCGGCCCCCTGACCATCTTCTGGCACGTCATCGTGCCCCAGCTAAAGCCGATCATCCTGCTGACCGCCATCATGTCGACCAACGGGACCCTTCAGCTGTTCGATGAGTCATGGAACCTCACCCGGGGAGGCCCCGCCTACTCCTCAATGTCGATGTCCCACTACCTCTATGAGCTCTCCTTCCAGAAGAACCCGAACTTCGGCTACGCGGCGGCCGTCTCCTACGTGATCCTCGTGCTCGTCGCGGTCCTAGCCCTGATCCAGATGAAAGTGGGCGACAAGCGCGATGCGTAGACTCCGCAAGCTCCCCCAGTACCTCGTCCTGTCAGTCTTCTCCCTGTTCTCGCTGTTTCCTCTGTACTTCATGGTGGTCTCCGCGACGAACACCAGCCAGGAGGTCCTGTCCTCCAAGCTCCTTCCAGGGACAAACCTCTCCCAGAACCTCGCGGACCTCACCGCCGCGCAGAACCTGGGTGGGGCCCTGTGGCACTCAAGTGTCAACGCCATCCTGACCACAGTTGGGGCCCTGATCGTCTGCTCGATAGCAGGCTATGGCTTCGAGGTCTTCCACTCCCCGGCCAAGGACCGCGTCATGAGCGTGCTCCTGATCGCCATGATGATCCCCTTCGCGGCCACCATGATCCCGCTGTTCCGGCTGTTCGCGAAAGTGGGGATGGTCAACTCGACCTGGGCGGTGGTGCTCCCCGTGGTCTCCACCCCTTTCCTCATCCTCCTGTTCCGTCAGTCCTCCAGGTCCTTCCCCCATGAGATCCTTGAGGCGGCACGCATCGACGGCCTGTCCGAGGTCGCCATCTTCTGGCGGATCTACGTACCCACGATGCGCTCCACCTACGCCGCGGCCGCCGTCATCACCTTTATGACGGCGTGGAACAACTTCCTGTGGCCCAAAGTGATCCTGGTGGACAACGCCTACCAGACCATGCCGATGCTGGTGTCAAACCTCTCCGCCGGGTACGTGACCAACTACGGGGTGCTCATGCTGGCGGTCCTGATCGCCTCCCTTCCAGCTGTTATCGTCTTCCTGGCGCTGCAGAACAGCTTTGCCAACGGCATCACCGGGGCGGTCAAATGACAGTGGCCCGCCGCGGCTTTGACCCCGCTTTCCTCAACGACCCCGCCGCCTTCGCGGTAAATCGGCTTCCAGCCCACTGCGACCACCGGTGGTTCGCCACCCACGCGGAGGCGGCAAGCGGGGTCTCCTCCTTCGAGGTCCTGCTTGACGGGACGTGGAGCTACGTCCACTCCGACGCCCCCAGCCACGTCCCGCCCGGCCTTGAGGGTGGCGACGTGGACCTGTCCACGTGGGGACAGATTCCCGTTCCCGCCCATGTGCAGCTGCACGGCCACGACCGCCCCCAGTACGTCAACGTCCAGTACCCCTGGGACGGTCACGAGCAGATCCGCCCGCCCCAGGCCCCCAGCCGGTACAACCCCGTGTCCACCTACGCGCGTGACGTGGAGGTCACCGAGCCGCCCCAGGCGGGAGAGACAGTGTGCCTGGTGGTGGACGGCGCCGAGTCAGCCCTGGCCGCCTGGGTCAACGGGACCTTCGTGGGCTACGCGACTGACTCTTTCACCCCCTCAGAGTTCGACGTGACCGACCTGCTGCGCGCAGGCAGGAACCGCCTGGTCCTGCGGGTGTGGAAGTGGAGCGCCGCGTCATGGCTCGAGGGCCAGGACTTCTTCCGCTTCTCGGGGATCTTCCGCAGCGTCTACCTGCGCCGCCGGCCACCGGCCCACGTCCAGGACCTCCACGTGACCACGCGCGTGGACGAGGACCTGTCCGCCGCTGTGGTCAGCCTCGACCTTGACCTGACCGGCCCCCTGGCGCCGCAGGCGCAGGTCAGCGCCCACCTGCACGGCGCAGGCCCCCTCACCAGGGACAAGGCGGGCGGCTGGAGCCTGCACGTTTCCCACCCCCACCTGTGGAGCGCTGAGGACCCTCACTTGCACGACCTGGTCATCGAGGTCCGCGGGCCTGACGGGGGCCTCCTGGAGGTGGTCACGCAAAAAGTCGGGATCCGAAGGTTCGCCATCGAGGACGGGCTGCTGCGGGTAAACGGTCAGCGGGCTGTGCTCAAGGGAGTGAACCGGCATGAGTTTGGCCTGGAAGGGCGGGTGATCAGCCGCGAGCGCACCGACGCCGACCTGCGCGCGCTCAAGGCGCTGGGGGTCAACGCCCTGCGCACCAGCCACTACCCGAACCAGTCCTTCCTCTACGACCTGTGTGACCTCCACGGCCTGTACGTCATAGACGAGGCGAACCTGGAGACCCACGGGATCTGGGACCGTATCGCCAACGGCCACCAGGACATAGGGCAGGCGCTGCCCGGTGACCAGCGTGAGTGGGAGCCCGCGGTGCGTGACCGGGCCACCTCCATGGTTATGAGGGACCGCAACCACCCCAGCGTCATCATGTGGTCCCTGGGCAACGAGGCCTACGGGGGAAGCGTCCTGCGTGACGTGGCCGACCACCTGCGGGGTCTGGATGAGCGGCCCATCCACTACGAGGGCGTGCACCAGGACCCCCGCCATCCTGAGACCACTGACGTCACCTCACAGATGTACACCAGCGCGTCAGGCGTGCAGGAGCACCTGCGCACCCACAGGGACAAGCCCTTCATCCTGTGCGAGTTCGCCCACGCCATGGGCAACTCCTTCGGGGCGGTTGAGCGGTACACCGACCTCATGCGCGCGGATGAGCTCTTTCAGGGGGTCTTCGTCTGGGACTTCGTGGACCAGGCGCTACCTGTGCGTGACAGGTGGGGCAGGGAGTTCCTCGGCTACGGGGGAGACCACGGCGAGGCCCCCCACGACGCGGACTTCTGTGGCAACGGGCTCTTCTTCGCCGACCGGACGCCGACCCCCATGGTGCAGGCCCTCGCCCACCACTACCAGTGGTTGCGGGTGGAGGTCGGGGCCGAGGAGCTGGTGGTCCACAACGACTTCGCCTTCACCTCTAGCGGAGAGCTGGACTGTGAGGTCGAGCTCGCGCGCGAGGGCGCGCCCCTGGCTGCTGCCCCGCTACACACAGATGTCCCCCCGGGGGGGCAGGCACGCTTGCCCCAGCCCTTGCCTGTTCCTGACGAGCCAGGGGAGTACACGGTCACTGTCACACACCGCCTGCGCAACCCCACCACGTGGGCGGACGCGGGCCAGGTGGTCGCCCGCGACCAGGGTGTCGTGCAGGTGGGGCCTGCCCGGAGGTGGGCCGCCCCCAAAAAAGTCGCCGGTGGGGCCGCCCCCGTCCTGGTGGACGGCAACTACAACATCGGGGTGCGAGGGCAGGACTTTGAGGTCCTCTTCTCCCGGGCGCACGGGGGGATCCAGTCCTACCGCCTGGGCAGCTGGTCCGCAGGACGCGAGATGCTCCGCTCGCTGCCATCAGTGAACTTCTGGCACGCCCCGACATCCAACGAGAGGGGCTGGGGCGCGCCCGCGCTTGACGGGCAGTGGCTGCTGGCCTCAAGGAACGCGAGCGTGTCAGGAGGGTTTGACGGCTTCACGGCAACCCGTCTGGAGACATCCGTAAGGGTGTCATGGACGCTCTTGCTGCCTAGCGCCCCCGCGAGCACTTGCGACCTCAGCGCCCAGGTCCACGCTGATGGCACAGTTGTCATGGACCTGCGCCTGCACCCAGGCGCTGGCCTTGGCGACCCACCAGAGTTCGGGATGCTGATGGCACTGGACCCCAGGCTTGAGCACCTGCGGTGGTACGGGGAGGGGCCTGAGGAGACAGCGGTTGACCGGAGGGCTGGAGCCCTCCTGGGCGTCCACGAGGCTGATGTGCGCTCCCAGCTCACCGCGTACCTAAAGCCCCAGGAGGCCGGCTCACACACGGCAGTGCGGTGGGCCACAGTGACTGACGCCCAAGGGGTGGGCATGCGTTTCGCGGCCGACACCCCGATGGAGCTGTCCGCTCTGCCCTGGAGCCCTTTCGAGGTGGCCAACGCCATGCACCACGTGGACCTTCCTCCCCACCAGCGCACGTGGGTGCGCCCGGCCCTCATGCGCAGGGGCGTGGGCGGGGACGACTCCTGGGGGGCGAGACCGCACAAGGAGTTTCTCCTGCCAGCTGGCGAGCTCACCTTCCGCTTCTCCTTCGGTGGCGTGGTCCCGGCCTGACCAGGCGGCGGCAACCAGCCACCCATCAACGATTGACCAGTCTCTCTGTCCAGCACGTCTAGCGGTCAGGTGGGCTGTGAGGTCAAGCGCGCGCTGGGCAGGCTCCTGGAGCTGGTCCGCGCCTGAAGACCCCGGCCTAGTCCTAAGCAAGGCGGAGGCGTCAGGAACGCCTCCACTTTCCAAACGGCGCACGAAGCTGTCCGGGCCACGTTATAGTTTCTTTATGGGACGGAGGTCACAGGCGCAAGATCGTGAGGCCGGTCAGCAGGCTGCGCCACAAGAGCTCGTCCTGACTTGCGACAGGCACGGGGACCCCACTGGCACCATGTTGAAGTCCGAGGTGCACACCACCAGCACCCCCTTGCACCGGGCCTTCTCCTGCTACGTGCTCGACGCCAACGACCGGCTGCTACTGACCCGCAGGGCCCTGGGCAAGGCCACCTGGCCCGGGGTCTGGTCCAACACCGTCTGCGGCCACCCCGGTCCTGGTGAGTCCGACCTGGAGGCGGTCAGCCGCCGTCTGGCCCAGGAGCTAGGGGCGGTAATACCAGCGGGGTCTGAGCCAGAGGTTGTGCTGCCGACCTTCACCTACCGTGCCACTGACCTGTCAGGCATGGTGGAGCACGAGTTCTGCCCTGTGCACGTAATCCGGCTGCCTAGTGGTAGTGGGGAGCAGGGAGAGGGGCCTCTGCGCCTCGACCCCGACCCCGCTGAGGTGGCGCAGGCAGTGTGGTGCCCTTTCGCGCAGGTGCGCTCCGCCGTGGCTGCCACGCCCTTCGTCTTCAGCCCGTGGATGGTGGAGCAGCTCAGGCAGTGGCCGCAACAGACAGTGGCTGGCCTATGATCCCAGAGCCCCTGGTTGACGGTGTGGGCAGCCTGCTGGAGCGGGTGCTCGCTGACCGCCTGGCGGCAGCCAGCAGCGAGGACTGCCGGTTCTTGTGGTCCCTGCTGGCCCAGGCGGTCCGTGGTGGCAAGATGGTCCGGCCCCTGCTGGTGACCACAGTGGCCACTCAGGGCGGTTCCCTGGGAGACCCGGTCCTGCGCTCTCGGGCGCAGGCGGCAGGGGCAGCCTTTGAGCTGCTCCACGCCGGGCTGGTCGTCCACGACGACATCATGGACGGCGATGTCCTGCGTCGTGGTAGGCCCACGGTGCCCGCAGCCCTTGAGGACGAGGTGCGGCGCCGGGGCCTGTCCGCCCCTGAGCACACGGCAGTCTCCGCCGCGATCATCGTGGGGGACCTGGCCCTGACCGGTGCTTACCGGCTGCTGGTAGACACCGGCCCCCACTCGGACGAGCTCTTCGACATCATGGACCGGGCGGTGCGGGACACAGCTGAGGGCCAGCTGCTTGACATCCTCGGGGCTGAGGCAGGTGCCGCCAGCAGTGGGGGCACTCCCACTGAGGCCGAGGTCCTAGAGCTGGCCCGGCTGAAGACGTCAGCCTACTCCTTTGAGGCACCGGTGGCCGCGGGGGCAGTACTGTCCGGGCTGGATGACGCGGTGGCGGCACAGCTTCTCACTGGGGCTCGTAGCCTGGGTACAGCGTTCCAGGTGGTAGACGACATCATCGGCGCCTTCGGGGAGCCCTCAGTCACCGGCAAGTCCGCCTCCGACCTGGTCTCCCGCAAGCGGACCGTCCTGACCGTGCACGCGGCCACAGCCCGGACACCCGGCTGGGAGGAGGTCTGGGCACAGCTGGGCCAGGAGACAGACCCACAAGGGCTTGAGGCCGCCCAGGCCCGGGCCCGCGAGCTGCTGCGCTCAGGCGGTTCCCTGGCCCACGCGCAAGAGCTGAGCACAAGCCTGCACGAGGCCGCCCGCCACTGCTTCACCGCCTCCGGGGTGCCGCAGGCCTTGTCCCACAGGCTTGTGGCCCTGACTGACACCTTGGAGGCCCGCTACCGATGAGACCGCGTCCCTCAGCCCTGCCCAGGACCTGCCGCCCTACTGCGCCCCAGGTCTATGAGGCCGCAGCGCACGCGGCCTCATCCCGAGTCATCTGTGAGTACTCCACCTCGTTCAACGCTGCTGCACGGCTTCTGGCTGAGCCCGTGCGCGGCCAGGTCCGGGACGTCTACGCCATGGTCCGGGTGGCTGACGAGCTAGTGGACGGGGCTGGCGCCCACCTGCCGACCAGCGAGCTGCGCAGGCTCCTGAACGCCTATGAGGCGGAGGTGCTGGGTGCCTGTGAGCGCGGTTTCTCCACAGACCTGGTGGTCCACGCCTTTGCCGCCACCGCGCGTGGCACAGGGATCGGGTCCGACCTCATCACCCCGTTCTTCACCTCCATGCGCGCGGACCTGGAGACCACAACCCATGATGTGGACAGCCTCAACCAGTACGTCTACGGCTCAGCCGAGGTGGTGGGGCTCATGTGCCTGCGGGCCTTCCTCGCTGAGACGCCCGACGCTAGGCGCAGGTGGGACCGCCTGGCGCCAGGCGCCCGCCGGCTGGGCGCGGCCTTCCAGAAAGTCAACTTCCTGCGTGACCTAGCGGCAGACACGCAGGAGCTGGGACGCGCCTACTTGCCCGGGGTGGACCCCACTAGCCTTGACGAGGGCACCAAGGCCCGGTTCGTGGCGGAGATAGACGCGGACCTCGCAGCCGCGGACAAGGCCATCCGCCAGCTGCCAGACTCCTCGCGCACGGCGGTGCGCGCCGCCCACCTGCTGTTCGGAGAGCTCAACCGCACCATCGCCCGCACCCCAGCAGCACAGCTGGCCCGGCGCCGTGTGCGCGTGAGCGACCCGCGCAAGGCAGTGCTCCTGGCCCGTGCGGCAGCCATGGAGAAAAGAGTGTCTGGAGGCGCGGCCACAAAGGTTGCTGGAAGAGCCCTCAGCACAGTGCGCACGCAGGCTGGTGCCGCCGCCCGCCGCCTGGCCCGTGCCAGCAGCAGCCTGCGCCAGCGCCTGCGGTAAGCAGGCCAGCCAGCAGCCCGGATGGAAGCGATCAAGATGGTCAGAGACACACGCCACCAGCACGTGACCCGACGGCCTGCCTCTGGCGGGCGCCCCCACGCCGTCGTGATCGGTGGGGGCCTGGCCGGGCTGGCTTCTGCCGGGCTGCTGGCCCGGGACGGCTACGAGGTGGACCTAGTGGAGGCGCTTGACCGGGTGGGTGGGCGCGTGGACCGTATGGAGGTCAACGGGTTCCGTTTTGACATTGGCCCCACCTGGTACCTCATGGGTGAGGTGGTAGAGCACTTCTTCGCCCTGATGGGGGTTGACTCGCGAGACCACCTGGACCTGGTCCGCCTAGACCCCGCCTACAGGCTGTTCGCCGCCGACGGCTCCTGTCTGGACGTGCCCAGCGGCCTGGACGCCGTAGCCGAGCTGTTCGAGTCCCGGGAGCCGGGGACGGGGAAGGCGGTCCGTGCCCACCTTGCCTCCGCCAAGAACGCCTATGAGCTGGCCGTGGCCAACTTCCTGTACACGAACTTCCAGTCCGCCGCCCCCTGGCTGAACCGGGACTTGCTCCGGGGACTGCCGCGGCTGGCCCGCCTGCTGACCCGCTCGCTGGAGGCCGGCGCCAATGAGGTGGCGCAAGACCCTGTGCTGCGCCAGATGCTCACCTTCCACTCCGTCTTCCTGTCCGCCGCCCCCTCGATCCTGCCCTCCTTGTACCACCTCATGACGCACCTGGACCTAGGTGAGGGAGTGGACTACCCGCGTGGAGGCATGCGCCGTCTGGCGGAGGAGATCGCGGACGTGGTCAGGGCCGCGGGAGCGCGCGTCCACACCTCAACCAGGGCCCAGGCGGTCCTGACTGCCCCTGGGGGCAGGGGCACCACCCTGGCTACGGTTGCTGGGGTTCGGGTGCTGGGCGCCGACGGTGGCGTGAGGGTGCTGCCTGCCGACGTCGTCGTCTCTGCCGCTGACATGTGGGCCACCGAGACCCAGATGCTGCCCCGTGGGCTACAGACATACCCACAGGAGTACTGGGAGCGCACTCGCAACGGCATCGGCACTGTGCTGGGCATGCTTGGTGTGGAGGGGAGCCTGCCTGAGCTGGCCCACCACTCCTTCTTCTTCACCGCTGACTGGCAGGCCAACTTCGACCAGATCTTCGGCCCGCAGCCACGTGTGCCTGACCCGGCCTCCGTATACGCCTGCCGGGCCACGGCCACTGATCCTGGGGCCGCGCCACCTGGCTGCGAGAGCCTGTTCATCCTGGTGCCGGTGCCAGCGGACGAGGAGATCGGCCACGGCTCCCTGAACCGGCCTGTGGGAGCGGACGGCGCTGCTCCCACGGGGGACCGGGACGTGGAGGACACCCTGGACCGCGCCGTTGACCAGGTGGCGCGCTGGGCGTCAGTCCCAGACCTGCGCTCACGCATCCGGGTGCGCCGCAGCCTGGGCCCCGCCGACCACTCAAGCATGTACGGCTCCTTCCACGGAAACGCCTTAGGACCGGCCCACGTGCTGCGCCAGTCCGCCTTCCTGCGGGCACGCTCAGCCAGCTCCCGCGTTGACGGCCTGGTCTACGCGGGCCAGACCACCGCCCCCGGGATCGGTGTTCCCATGGCCCTGATCAGTGCGGAGAACGTGCTCAAACGGCTGCACGGGGACACCACCGCCACCCCCGTGCCTGAGCCCGACGGCGCCCCGCGCCACTCCCCCCTGCACCGTGTGGCCCTGCGGGGCCAGGCGCGGGCCCGCAACCGCTGGCCCCGCCTGGGCTGAGGACACGCTGTGCCAACCGGATGGGCCTACGCCGCTGCCCTGGTCACGAGCGTGGGGTGCATGGCTCTGGTTGACCGCCGTTGGCGCCTGGTGGGAGCAGTGGACCTGCGCACCACGGTAGCCGTGGTGTCCTCAGGGGTAGTGGGCTTCCTGCTCTGGGACCTGCTGGGTATCAGCTCTGGGGTCTTCTTCCGTGGTCAGGGGCCTTGGCTGACCGGCTGGAGCCTGGCCCCGCAGGTGCCCGTAGAGGAGGCCATCTTCCTGGTGCTGCTGGTCCACGTGACCCTGGTGGCTGACGCCACCGCCGGCCGGCTCCTGGCCAGTGGCCCTGCTGCCAGGACGCTGTTGCACCGTGCCACCATCATGGCAGGGGCCGCGCTCCTGACCGTGGTGGTTGTCAGCACTGTGCTTGCTGGTGGCCTGCGCGGCACGTTCAGGTCGCTCACCTACACGTTGGTCGCCGCTGTGGTGCTGGCACCGGTGCTGCTCCTGGCCACCAGGCTGGGACGGGTAGCGGGACGTTGCCTGTGGGACCTGCGGGCACTGGTCACCCTGGCGGGGCTTAGCACACTCACCATGGTGTTCGATTCCGCCCTTGTGGGTACAGGCGTGGTCAGCTATGACTGGAGCCGTACCCTGGGACCGCGCCTGGGCCTGGCCCCGCTGGAGGACCTCAGCTACACGGTCGCGGCCTGCGCCCTGGCCCCGGCGGTGTGGGCGTACTGGCACACCCGCAAGGAGGCAGCCACGTGAGCACGCTAAGGATGCTGGCCATTACCTCACGGCCGCTTTCCTGGGTAAACACCGCCTACCCCTTCGCCCTCGCCTACTGGCTGCTTACCAGGCAGGTGGACCTGACTCTCGTGCTGGGCACCATCTTCTTCCTGGTGCCCTACAACCTGTTCATGTACGGGGTCAACGACGTCTTCGACTACGAGTCAGACCTGCGCAACCCGCGCAAGGGCGGCGTTGAGGGGGCAGTGGTGCCCCGGTCCCAGCACCGCAGGATCCTGGCCGCGGTGGCGCTGACAACGCCTGCCCTGTCGCTGGTCCTGGCCGTGCTGGCGGGACCGGTGGCGGCTGTGGTGCTGGCGGTGGTGCTCTTCGCCGTCCACGCCTACTCCGGGCCAGGCCTGCGTTTCAAGGAGGTGCCGTTCTTGGACTCGGCCACCTCCGCCACCCACTTCGTGGGGCCGGCTGTCTTTGGCGCGGCCGCAGCCGGTCCGGTGCTGGGGGGCTGGGAGGAGGTGGTCACCAGGCCACTGGTGTGCGCGCTCACCGCCTTCTTCTCCTGGTCCATGGCCTCTCAAGCGTTCGGGGCGGTGCAGGACGTGGTACCAGACCGCGCTGGAGG
>PDWJ01004312.1_pt1 | contig 12653 bp, 10 predicted proteins | sample 1430881 | NCBI WGS metagenome assembly PDWJ01 (sample SAMN01162460, study PRJNA174530) | Oral metagenome, whole genome shotgun sequencing project. | biome: Marine environment; feature: Marine mammal; material: Swab sample of the gingival sulcus; isolation source: swab sample of gingival sulcus... | reverse complement strand
TCAACCACCAGAACTTCTTCATTCACTTTTTTGGAACCACAAGCACTAAGCATCAACATCGAAACACAGAGCAGTGCAGGAAAAAAACATCTTACATTTCTCATCATGGAAGAAACCTCCAGAAATTTCTTTGACTAGCCGCTGAACAATACAATGACTGACAGCATGGATTTATATTGAAAACACTTGGGAGTAACAAAAAGCTATAAGTCTACCACTTGCCATAATCAGGGGTCTAATATAGCTCCCGACAGCTCAAATTCAACTTTTTTTTTATATCTGTAAACATATGAGACAAAAGCTGTAATCACAACCAATCGCAGCCCGTGGGGCATGACGCATATCATTCCTTAGATCAATCATATCAAAAATATTTCATGCTAAAATATTTTTCCGTTTTAAATTAGGTTGGTGCTGATTATATTTTCGGACTGTATAATGTGTGTACGTGCACACTGTTACCTCCCCAGGAACACAGGAGTTATCTCATAAAGCAATACTGTTTTATCGGCTTGATACCATCAAACAGTATAGAAGATAGAAGTTACCAATTTTGAGTATTTTTTTGTCATCAACCTGTAGAGATGACAAACGAGGAGAGAAAATGGCAAAAGTAAATATCAGCCCGAACAGAACCACAGACAAAACGATACGCTCCATAGACAGGAAACGAGAAAGAGAGCGTAAAAAAATGTTCCACCGGGCAAAAGATCACGCTCCTGAATTTGCAGTAAGACTCACCCAGCGTCTCATTGACCGCGGAGTGATAGAGACCACTTCGGTTGACGACGTGCGTACAGCCTTTGAAAACCAGCTTGTACAACTATGTTTCATCGAAGATTTTGATCTGCAGATGAAGATAGCTCCGGTTAGAACCATTGCCCAGGACCCGAACATAGTAAGTCTTTACTTCACCCAATACATTGTCGAGGATTTGATTGAACTACCTGCCATTCAGGATGTTTTTGGTGACGATCTTGATATCTACAGAGCTGTAGATTCTGTCTTTCGGGTACTTCGCCCATAAGGGTTGAAGAGGTTTGAAGAGCTGCAGCTATGGAGCACCCAAACGCCCTGCCCTGCCTGGTCTATTCGGACACAGAAGGCAATATAATTGAGTTCCCCGAACTTGGAATGACGGGGGCAAGTAACGGTAGTTTTGTCCGCCCGGCCCTTACCGATCTCATTCCACTGCCAGAAGGGAGCGAACTCTTTACCCTCCCGGGCAGGCTGCCGGTTGGCTGGGATAAAGAAAACAACGAACCTGTACTGCTGGCAACAGATCCTTACACTGGAGAAGAAGGCATAAATGCAGCCTCGGCGTTCATTGCACCTGCCCACACATCCATTCACTACAGCAGTTTTCAAACCCGGGACAATGCCCCCACCCTTCCCTTGTTTGCCTATACCGCTGTGGGATGGCATGACGGTCGGTTCTGGGTTAGTGCTTTCCGCTCGGATCAGGATGTTCGTCAGGATGCAGCAGAATACAACCAGCAAACAGTCAATAAAAAAACAAGAAAGAAACTAAGGGTCTACGCGAATAACAGACTAATACAACATCTGGGCAAATGCTGCCTCACCTATGGCTGCCCCGCTGCAAGAAACTACTTTCTCGGCAGATGGGAAGCACCTCTTCCGACCTCGCCTGCCTGCAATGCCCGTTGTCTTGGCTGTATATCCCTGCAGGAATCGGGCTGTTGTCCCGCAACTCAGGATCGTATCAGCTTTGTCCCCACTCCCGAAGAATTGTGCGAAATTGCAATTCCCCATTTACAAACAGCGGAAAATCCTATCGTCAGCTTTGGACAGGGATGTGAAGGTGAGCCTCTCCTGCAAGCGGATACAATTCAGAAAACTGTTGAAATGATCAGGGAACAGACATCGCGGGGAACAATAAATCTTAACTCCAACTCCAGCCTGCCCCAAAAAATGCGAGTACTTGCCAAAACCGGACTCGACTCCCTCAGGGTCAGCCTGAATTCGGCTCAGGAAAGCTGCTACAACTCATATTACCGCCCCCGCAACTACACTTTTTCAGATGTCATGAAATCCATTGATGCGATGAAAAAAGAGGGGCGTTTTGTCTCTCTTAACTATTTTATCCTCCCTGGATTTACCGACAGCGACGCCGAATTTAACAGCTTGTGCAGGCTTGTTCGCGACCACAATCCAGACTTTATCCAACTCCGCAACCTCAATATTGACCCGGAATGGTACCTCTCGGAACTGGGCTGTACCTCCGAGATACCGAGTATGGGCGTGACAGTCTGGTTACAGCAGCTCAAGGAAGAATTTCCTTCCCTCAGGTTTGGCTATTTTAATCCACAGGTTGGCTGTACATCGTAAACTTTGCCCGCCAGGCAAACAAAAAAAGCCCGCTGTAGATTTTTTATCTGCAGCGGGCCTTTCCTTTAAAACTTCGGGGTATTACGATTTATCATCTTGCATATTCCACAGCTCTGGTCTCCCTGATAACCGTCACCCGAATCTGTCCGGGATATGTCAGCTGATTTTCGATTTCTTTCGCTATATCCTGACCGAGAAGAATCGCCTCCTCATCCTTAACCTTGTTTGAGTCAACAATAATCCGCAAATCACGTCCTGCCTGAATGGCGTAGGATTTTTCAATCCCGGAAAAACCGTTTGCAATGTTTTCAAGATCCTCAAGTCGTTTCACATAACTCTGAAGCATCTCCTTTCTCGCTCCAGGGCGGGCACCGGACAAGGCATCCGCCGACTGAACAAGAACATCGATGACACTCAGCGGAGGCTGGTCTTCATGGTGTGCTCCGATGGCATACACAACCTCTTTCGGCTCACCATATTTTTTGGCAAGATCACGACCAATAATTGCGTGGCTGCCTTCAATTTCATGATCGACAGCCTTTCCAATATCATGTAAAAGACCAGCACGCTTTGCAAGCTTGACATCAACCCCAAGCTCTGCGGCCATAATGCCACAGAGAAAAGAAACCTCAAGGGAGTGCTGAAGCACATTCTGACCGTAACTGGTCCTGTATTTCAACCGTCCCAGCAACTTGATAAGTTCAAGATGAACCCCATGAGCGCCCACATCGAAAGTTGCCTGCTCACCCGCCTCTCTCATGCTCACATCAAGTTCCTTTGTCACCTTGGCAACCACTTCCTCAATACGGCCAGGGTGTATTCTTCCGTCGTTGATGAGCTGCAGCAGGGCAAGCCTTGCAACTTCACGTCTTACGGGATTAAAACCGGAAAGAATAACCGCCTCCGGGGTATCGTCAATAATGATATCTATCCCCGTTGCAGCCTCAATAGCCCTGATATTACGTCCTTCACGGCCAATAATCCGGCCCTTCATTTCATCACTGGGGAGAGGAACCATCGAAACGGTTCTGTCGGCAACATAGTCACCGGCATATCTGGAGATCGCCAGGGCAAGAATATTTTTGCTTTTCTTATCGGCCTCCATCTGCATTTCATTTTCGATACGGGCCAGACGCTTTGCCGCATCCATACGCGCCTCACTCTCGAGAGACTCCATCAATGCCTTCTTTGCATCCTCTTCGCTGATACCGGCTATTTTCGAAAGTTCATATCGCTTCCGGGTCAAAAGGTTATCAATCTCCCTGTGTTTTTCCTGCCACTCAGTTTCCTGCTGTTTCACCTGGAGCTGCTGTGCCTGAATCTCTTTCTGTTTTCTCTCGCAACTGTCCCACTCTCTCTTGAGACTGTCACGCTTCCTTTTCAGCTGGCGCTGTTCATCCTTTAACTCATCACGCTCTCCCTTCAGCTCCTCCTCCAAAGCCTGCTTAACCTGATAGGCGGCCTCCTTGCTTTGCAGAAGGGCCTCCTTCTTTAGCTGCTCAGCTTCAACTATGGCATTTTCGACTATCTGCTTTCCCTGAAGCCTTATGTTCCTGTCATTTGTTTCAATAACAATTTTTCTGAAAAAAAATCCCAGACCGGCACCGGACGCCAGGGAAAATAACCCCACGACAAAAGGGTGGGAAAAAAAACTCATATTATATCCTTTATGCAACGACAGTTCTCGGAAAAGAGACAGGAAACGACAAAAAGGGGCGTCCGAACAGAGCAAACCCGCACAACCACAAACAAGGAGCACACCCAAAAAGACAGCAAACAATTCCAGGGCAGCAAATCCTTGCCGAACTATGTTGTACATTCAGCACCCAAAATAAGGGAACTGATAAGGTCATCCATTGTCTGAAGCCACCCGCATCACCAACAAGCACTCCGGCAGCACAAGGACAACCTGCGGTAAAAACAATCTCCGGCCAAAGCCATTAAAACAGAAAAAGAGCGATTGTAATCTTCAAAATCGACAAAAAGCAAAAAAACCTTTCGTTATCTGTCAGCCTTTTCTTACAATAAGACCAGTCCTTTATATTCTTGACCAAAGGCGACTGCAAGACAAGCAGCCCCGCTCTGGATTACATTTCACAGGAACCCCCGCACTGCCGTGTCAGCAGGAAAGTCAAACCTATTTTCATAGGTAGGCAGCCCCATAATAACCTCAGGAAATTCACGTAAATGATTTCCATCCACTACCAGAGAGGGTACCTTTTAAAAAAGAGTTGGCTCAACACACACTGAAGATCACCAACAGCGCAGGGAATATCCGTAAAGATATCCTGAATAATTACTTTTTCCTACATTTTTTACATTATACGATTTTTATTTTCGGAATATCGTATAATGCTGTCTTCCAATATTGTCTGTATACTCGAGGCAGAATTCCCGCACGTCCCACCCCTGAAACTATCCTTCAAGCACCACGCTTTCCTGTAATTATGCCTAGTTTCTGGAGACCAATATAGCAAAATTGATAAAAAACGGAAAGAGAATACAGCAGGCTCCCGGCATCATCCGTTTTTTTCGCCAAAACAGGAACTAATCTGCTGACTCATCAGCTCTAATCTCCGGGATGTATCCTGCCGGTAGACCGCAAATTTTTTTTCAAGGTTCACACACCGTGAAGCCATATTCAAACAGGCTAAAACAGCAATTTTGGCAACAGGAAAAACTTGGGGCTGCTCCGTGGCGTCTTCCTCAACAAACGTTCTGACAAGGGTCAGTATCTGGTCAAGTTCTTCCTCAGAGGCACCGGTGTAGAATCTGAATTTTTGTCCAAGTAATTCAAACTCAACAAGCCTTTCCTTTTCCGCCATAAAGTACTCCTCAAGCAGTATCCTTACCCGGGCATGGAAAACAGATTATGCTGAATCCTGCCTTCCTCCCCTTTAGCAGACCCGGAATTCTCACGCTGCGGCTCGTCTGCTTCGGCAGCAGAATCAGCCTCAGCTGCCCCGGCTTCCACTTCTGCTCCATCATTATCCTCCAGAGAATCCTCCCAGCTCTCTATCCGGGCCACTATCCTGCCTACGCGCTCACTGATCTCGTCTCTTTCTCCATCTCTTGTAGAAATTTTTTCTTCAAGTTCAGAAATAAGACTGTTTTTCTTCTCCAGTTCACGCACAAGAGCCTTTTTCTCGGCTTTTAACTCACCAAATTTTGCCACAAGACTCTCTACCAAACCTTCAAGTTTTTTAAATTCCGCATCACCACTCATTACAAATTCCTTTATCGTTCCCTTTATTGTTTATCGCAGCAACCAGTTCCAATGACAATCATGAAGGAGATCCCGCAAAAAACAAAAAATATTTTCATAAAAAAGACAGCACCCCTGAAAATATACCATGGTAAAAATGCACCGCAAGCCCAATCAGATTCTTGTATAGCTCCAATCAACAGGTTTTGCATTGTCATAAGGCATATAACCATGAAAGACTCCTGGTTTCCCGTCAAATATCAATGGCAGAAAATAGCGATCACCTTCCCACATGGGCAGGGTCAGGATCCTGTCCACATCAACCCAGACCAGATCACCTTCCTCATTTTCAGCAAGAGGCTCACCGGTAAAACTCTTTATCAAAAATATAAAACCAAACCAGTCTTCTCCGTTCGGCCCAAACCCCGTCCAGTTAATTGTCCCTCTCAGTTCAATTTTATCACAGGTTATATCAGCCTCTTCCATGATTTCGCGCTTAATACAGGAGAGAATATCCTCACCAGGCTCCATCTTCCCGCCAAGACCGTTATATTTCCCAAAATGCTGATCACTTTCTCTTTTATTTCGATGAACCATCAAGGTCTGCTTTCCGTCCGGGGAAAGTATATATCCAAGGGTTGCAAGAATCGGGGTGTACATTTTCATACTCCGTTAATCAAATATCGTTTATGTTTCTCCTGATAATTACTTCCAGGCATTTATCTTTGAACAATCATGTTTATCCGTATATCCTGTATAGTAGGACACCAGTCAGTCCGGCTCTGTCTGTGGAACGCCCGGCAAACAGGGACAAACTCAAAATATTTACAGTGAACGGGTCTCTTTTACAGTACTTTGTTATCAGCTCCATGTCGAACTCCCAGCAAACACAACCACTGAAATCAAAAACAGCAAACCTGCTCCTGTGGATCATCCTCGTGCCGTTTTTTTTTCTGCTGCACCCTGAACCTGCAAAGGCGGCAAACCCCTTTCCCTTATACCATGTAATTACCAAAAATGTTGCCTTCTGGAGCGACATATACTCAAAATATTCGCTGAATCAGGCGGTTATTCATGACTCCGAAGATCTCTCAAAAATATACGAGATCATTAATCTTATCGACTACAAAATTCAGGGAGCATCCAGACTCAACCGTATAAAAGAAAAGAAGGCACGAAAAAAATACAAGAACCTGCTCCTCAAACTCTCAAGACACAAACCGGTCACCAGCGAAGAAAAACGAATTGCGGCAATGTTTTCCGGCCCGGATAAACAAAAAAAAATGAGACAGGCAGCACCCAATGTTCGTTCCCAGTCCGGCCAGAAAGAACGGTTTATCAAGGGAGTCATCCGTTCAGGAAAATATATGCGGGAAATAAAGAGAATATTTCGCTCCTACGGCCTGCCGGAAGATCTCAGTTACCTCCCTCACGTGGAGTCATCTTTTAACACCAATGCATACTCTAAATTTGGAGCTGCCGGAATATGGCAGTTCACCCGCTCCACTGGCCGGCAATACCTGAAAATCAACAATGCCGTAGATGAAAGGCTCGACCCTATTCTGGCCACTCACGCCGCCGCCCGGTATTTAAAAAAGAGCTACGGACAACTCAACCACTGGCCCCTTGCAATAACCTCATACAACTATGGACTGGCCGGTGCGCTAAGAGCACAAAACGAGTTGCAAACCTATACAAAAATTTTTGAAAGCTACAACAAAGGGCATTTTAAATTTGCCTCCAAAAATTTCTACTCCGAATTCCTGGCCGCCCGCAACGTTGCCAAACAACTGGAGAAAAAACTTTCCCTGACAACTCCGCTAAAGGCAGACAGCCTCAAACTTGGAGGATACGCCGAAATATCTGATATACTTTATCATTTCAGGGTAACGTCCTCACAGCTTGCCCAACTCAACCCGGCCCTCAGACCAACTATTTTTAGCGGAGAAAAAAGAATCCCCAAAGGATATGTGCTCAAACTGCCAGCAACACAGAAAATTGCAGCCAGGATAGTCTCCATGCCCCGCTCTATCTATTATTCAAGCCAGAAAAAAGGCAGATTTCATCGTGTAAAACGGGGGGAAACAGCCGGCGCGATTGCGAAAAAATATGGTGTCAGTCTCAAAAAACTGCGCCAGGTCAACAGTCTCAACAAATACGCGACAATCTACACCGGCCAGAGCCTGAGACTGCCGGACACGGTTAAAAAAACCAGAAGGCAGTCTAAACTGCCAACAGGTCAGATTCAAAAAATAAAGGCCAGACCAAAGCAAAGGATAAGACAGGGAGAAGACACCCCGGTCCCCATTATCACCAAAACCAGAGGAAAAAAGACCTCTGTAACATACTATAACTGAGGTAAACATGGAAATCAGTCGACTGATAGATGAATTGAAAAGGAAACCCGGTTTCAAGGACAACGTAGGCATGGTTTTAATCCACAACGGTGTCGTACGAAACTGGTCAAGGGCAGATCACAGCGCCGTCTCAGCCCTTGAGGTAAGGCCCGACCTAGATAAGATAGAGAAAATTCGTCAAGAATACCTGAAAAGTAAAGGTATTTTTGATATAATAGTGAAAGCTTTTTCAGGAATCTTTCAACCCGGAGATGATCTGCTCTACATCATTGTCGCTGGAGATATCAGAGAAAACGTCAAGCCTGTACTTGCGGATCTATTAGACAGAATAAAGGCAGAAGCTGTTATCAAGAAGGAAATCACGAGCTAAATACGCCTCAAGCAGGGAATATTCAAGCCCCGGAACTCTACATACGACTTTAAGGAACCACAAGCCCATACGGTGAGGCCTCTATGAGCGTTGCTGCCAACATGCTTAAAAAATTTTCAGATATCCACCCACTTCCCCAGATTGTGACCATCGTCAACAATCTCGTTGCTGATCCTGAATCGACAATAAAAGATTTCGAGGACGTTATAAAACACGATCCCGTCCTGGTTGCACGGCTGCTCACTCTGGTTAACAGTCCCTTTTACGGGCTTTCCCAAACAGTAAACTCCATTAGCCGGGCTGTTGCCTTCCTCGGGATGAAAAACATGCACAACCTGATTGTGGCAGACACAGTCAAGGACATGTTCAACAAACCCGCCCAAAACAGCATTTTTTCTAAAAAAAAGCTCTGGATACACTCGGCAACTGTTTCTATTTGCTCAAAAATGATTGCAGAAAGAATTTTTGGAATAAATGGAGATGACGCCTTTTTATGTGGAATCCTGCACGATTTCGGTTTTCTTGTTGAAGATCAGGTTCAGCCAAAAAAATTTTACACGCTCTGCTCGGCTCCCCTTCCAGACCATACTCTAACTGAGCTGGAACAGGAGCTCTTTCAGACAGACCATTGCCAAATTGGCCACACCATGACCCTGAACTGGAACATGCCCTCAGCCCTTCAAGAGGCTATCCTTGATCATCATCTGATCTCCGAAGAGATTGAGCCATCCAGTCTTACCGGAATCCTGCAACTCTCGGATTATATTGCAAACAATCTGGAAAGCCCGGCTATACCAGGATTTGAGAGTCCAATTTCCCAAAACCTGATGAAGCATTTACAGGAAAACCAGGACGAGTACCAGGTCCTTATTGAAGATATTCCCGAAGAACTGGAGAAGGCCAAAGCCATTTACGGCTGACCGAGATAAAAATGGAAAACATTTTCAAGCAGGATACAATTTCAAAAGAATTCCGGCGTGAATTGCTGGATTCACTTCAAGCTGCTTTTCCTGAAATACAATGGGCGCTACTTGCTGCTGATGGTAGTATTGTTTCGCAAAATCCTGAACCTTTCCCTCCAGAAACGATACAGAATTTCAGGAAAAACAGGGATAGCGCAGCCCATACCATACACAGCAACATTGTACATTTTCAGTCAAAAAATTACCCGGAACCTTTCCTTTTCTGCAACAAGGAAAAAACGGAACTCTCCACAGACAAACAGCTGCTCCTTATCGCTACTGTTGAGTCCGCGCTTGACAAGAAAAAAATAGAGGAACTCACCAATAAACTTGCTATCCACAAAAGGCAGGCAGACAGAAAGTTCAGGGTAATGGAAACAAAGCATCACCAGATGCTTGAAGAAACCCAGGAAAACTACAAGATAATCCAGGAACAGCAAAAGAAGCACTCTGAAATTCTCAAAAAGGCAATTGAGGAACAAACAAAGGAGCTGCGCAAATCAAAGCTGGATGCCGAAGCTGCAAATCTCGCCAAGAGCGAATTTCTCGCCGCAATGAGTCATGAAATCCGCACCCCTATGAATGGTATTATCGGCTTTACTGAAATGCTGCTCATATCAGAACTTGACGATGAACAGTACGAAAGCGCCATGACCATTAAAAGAAGCGGGGAAGCCCTTCTTTCGCTCATCAATGATATTCTCGATTTTTCAAAGGTTGAAGCCGGCCAGATGAGCCTTGAGTATATCGATTTTGATCCTGAAATAACTGCGCACGACGTCTGCGAACTTATCCGGCCCCGAATCCAGAATAAACCTGTCGAAGTTTTGTGCCGCATTGATGATAATGTTCCCGAAAATGTCCAGGGAGACCCGGGCCGTTTTCGACAGGTTCTGGTAAATCTTCTTGGAAACGCCGCAAAATTTACCGAAAGGGGTGAACTGGAACTTAACCTGAAAGTTGAAAAAGAAACCAGGGAAGAAATCAGTCTTCTCTGCGCCATCAGAGATACAGGTATCGGCATAGTAGCAGAGAAACTTTCAACTATTTTTGAACCCTTCCAACAGGCAGATGGGAGTACCACCAGGCAATATGGAGGAACCGGTCTGGGCCTGTCGATCAGCAAAACAATTGCTGAGCTCATGGGCGGTACTATCTGGGCAGAGTCAACCCCGGGCAAGGGAAGTACCTTTTATTTCACTGCCAGGATGAAACCTGCCCGAAAGAAAAACACTCCCAGAACAGTAGATACAACCCTGAAGGGTACCCGTTTTCTGGTTGTTGATGACAATCCTGCAAACAACGAAATCATAAAGAAAGGTCTTTCACTCTTTGGAATAGAAACCACAACACTTACAGATCCCCGAAAGACTCTGACCGCACTACAGGAAGCGGAAAAAAACAACACACCTTTTCATGGAGCCATCCTCGACATTTATATGCCGTTACTCTCTGGTTATGAGGTGGCGAGGGCGATACGCAGCAGTTCTCTTAAGAGCAGCACCATTCCATTAATCGCCTATACCTCGACCACGGATAAAATAGCCAAAAAATGCAGTGAGGCCGGATTCAACGCGTTTCTCACCAAACCAGCAAGGCGGGGTATTCTCGTTAAGACCATCGCCAAGGTACTGGCACCGGAGAAAAAGGATGAAAAAGTCAGTAAAAACAGACTTGTCACCCAATACTCGGTCAGAGAGGAAATGAAACGCAACACCAGACTTCTGCTGGTAGAAGATAACAAGATCAACCAGAAACTGGCCTCTATCATGCTCACCAAGGCAGGGTATACTGTCACTATTTCGGAAAATGGCCGCGAAGCGGTGGAGTTATTCACAGCATCCCCCGAGCAGTTTGATATAATCCTGATGGATGTTCATATGCCGGAAATGGACGGTCTTGAAGCAACCAGGCTGATCAGAAGTTCCGGCCATTCTTCAGTTCCAATAATCGCTATGACAGCAAATGCCATGAAAGGTGACAGGGAATTGTGTCTGGATGCCGGAATGGATGACTATATTTCAAAACCCATTAAACGAAATACCGTTTTTCAAATTCTGGAGAAGTGGGTAAATCCAGAGCCACGTCTCAGGGAACCTGACGATGCGTAAAAAACTTTTCTCTATACTCAAGGGACAGAACAAGGCAAGTCTGCTCAAATGGCTGGATCAAACCGACACACACCAAAAAGGTATTGCGGAGCAGCTTCGCCGTATCCTCCGCATACTGTACATCACCGGAAAACAGTTTAATAACAACAACCTCTCACTGAGGGCCGGGGCGTTAACTTACACCATCCTGCTCTCGCTCGTGCCAATGCTGGCGATGAGCACCGCTGTTATAAAGGGACTTGGCGGCGGGGACCAGCTTCGTGACGCAGCCTTCTCCTATATAAGTACCTTAGAAGAAAGCCACAAGCCCTCGTTTCCACACTATATTACGCCAGAACTTCAGGACAGGACCGATGCCCCCCACGCACCGGCGGCAACAACAGACAACGTACTGCAGACGCAGCAAAACAGCCTCACCAAACAGATGCACACCGTGGTGGATACCGTTTTTAACTATGTGGACAGGACAAATTTTGCAACCCTGGGAAGTTTTGGCGTTGTCGGAATGATACTTTCCGTATTGCTGGTGCTTAACCATATCGAATCAGCAATGAACTCCATATGGAATGTCCGCTCAGGGAGATCCATACTCAGGAAAATTGCAGATTATACAACCCTGCTTATCCTTTTCCCCCTGTCAATCAATGTGGCTTTTGCGGCCAGTGCCTTCCTGAAAGCTCCGGCACTTTCTGCAAAAATGGCTATTTTTATCCCTTTTGACTGGATGAGAGCCCTGTTACTGCAATTCATACCGATCTCTTTTATTGCACTCAGTTTTTACATAATGTTCATCTTCTTTCCCAACACCAAGGTAAAGACCATACCTGCGGCAGCCGGTGCCTTTCTGGCCGCATTCTTCTGGTTTGCCGGTCAGAATATTTACATCGGCCTGCAGATTGGTGTTTCTAAATACAATGCCATTTACGGCTCGTTTGCCACAGTTCCACTCTTTCTTGTATGGCTCTATGCCGGCTGGATAGTCATTCTTCTTGGCGCCCAGTTTACTTTTGCCCTGCAAAATTTTTCCACCTTTCATCTCAGACCGGCCAATGACAGCCCTTCTCTGCGTTTAAGCAGTGCTTTTGATATCATGGAGGTAATTTACCGTGATTTTGCAAGCGGTAAAAAGACAACTCCCCAAGGTCTTACCAGTGACCTGCCAAACTATACAGGCAGAGTAATCGCACAAACGACTTCAATTCTGCAAAAAAAGGATTTTATCTATTTTTCCAAAACAGAAAACAGATACCTTCCCCTCCTCCCTCAAAAAAAATTAACTGCCGAAAAAATTACCGAAAC
>PDWJ01004309.1_pt1 | contig 12656 bp, 9 predicted proteins | sample 1430881 | NCBI WGS metagenome assembly PDWJ01 (sample SAMN01162460, study PRJNA174530) | Oral metagenome, whole genome shotgun sequencing project. | biome: Marine environment; feature: Marine mammal; material: Swab sample of the gingival sulcus; isolation source: swab sample of gingival sulcus... | reverse complement strand
AGGGGGCAGCAACGGTTTTGATGATCAGATTTCGGATCATGCGGAAAAATACGTTTGTCAGGCGAAAATTGGGATCGGACAAATCCCCTGATATAGGGATGTCCATGTGAATTTTTCCCTGCTAGTCCCGGAGCAGGGCAAGGGCAAGATCCAGGGGCATGGATACGGCATCCTTGCTTTCCACTTTGCTTCCAAGGGCAAATTGATCCAGAAACAACCTGTTCTTGGAAGACAATTTTGTGCCTGTGATATTGTATTGCAAGTCCATGTCAAGTTTGCCCCGGTCAATGGTTCTGGCAATATATTTGCCGGAATAAGGGGTCAGGGCGGCAAGCTCCATGCCATCAAGTGAGATGCCAATGTCTGCCAGAAAGTTTTGACCGAATGGTTTTAGAGTACCAGAAACAGCCAGGTTTGCAGAGTTTTGGTATTTTCCCTTGATGTCAATTATTCCAGGGCTTTTTGCCTGGGGGGATATGCCCTGTATACTGCCGTGCAGATTTTGTATGTCAGTCTGGAAATGGGGGAAAATATACTGATCGGAAAAAGAGATTTTTCCCTTTGTAAATTCAATGGTGTCAATGGAAATGTTTACAGGAGCATTTTGGGGGACTGCGGATGTTGCGGGTTTGGAAGGCGGTTGATTTTTCTTGTCATTTGTCAGCATGAGTTGTTTCACATTTCCGATACCTTGGTCTGAGATGGCAATTTGACTGAAAAAGTCATCCAGCCCAATGGTTTTTATGGACAAGCCAAAGGGATGTGAGTCCACATGGAAACAAGATATGTCCAGGTTTTTCCAGGTAAGGATCTTTTTTGACAGGATTTTGTCAATACTGGTAAAATTGCTGATGGCAAGATCTCCGTCACAGGATATGGCAGGTTTCTGGGGATCTGTTATATCAAGATGAACCTTTGCCTTTGTTCTTGCATTTCCCCTGGTGATTCGCACCTGTATCTGCTTTTCAAGATAAGGGGAAAGGGGAGCAAGCTCCATTTCATTCAGGGAAACGTCAATATCTGCTTTCATGGGATGGAGGCCAAAGTTTCCCTTGAGGCTGATGCTTCCCTCGTCGTTCCAGTTGCAGGAAAATTCTGCGTTTGATGTGCCTGTTCCTGTGAAATCAATGGTGGACATCTCAAGATTTATGTTACTCAGGTGTATGGAGGCAGGTTCTGGAAGAAGATTGTCTATCCAGGAGATTTCGTAGCCTTCCATGTCAATGGAATCCAGACTCACCTGCCATGCTGCTTTTGTAGATGGTTTGTTTCCAGAAGTCTTGTGATTCGTAAGCGTTTTATTTTCTGGTTGGGGATTTTTGCGGTGTTCCATAAACATATTTCCCCGTTTTGTTGTGATGCTTCCCAGTTGGAGAATCTTTTGCTCCTGGTTGATCTGTAATCTGCATTGGGAAAGGATACATTGTGCAGGCAGAAAACGGAACGTGTAGTTTTTGAAGTCATCCAGAAAATCAATCTGTCCGTCTATGATCTCAAATCGTTTCAGATTCAGAGAAAATTTTTTGACTTTGGATGTGGAAGTATCCGGGGACTTGGGTGAAGAAAGCATGTCTTCAAAGAGGAAGTTTTTGTTGGCGTCCCTTGTGACGGCAATTCTCGGGTTGGTTACTTGCAGGCTGGTTATGGAAATGGTACGCCCCAGCAATGTCCTTGGAGACAGATCCAGAAACAGTCGATCAATGGAAAGAAATTCCTTTGTATCCTTTGGAAAAGGATGGTTTTTATTGTTGGATGCTGGGTGTTCGATGATAAATTTACGGACATCCAGGGACAAAAAAAGGGGATTTGCCCGGATGCTGAGAATGTGAACCTTTCTGTGCAGGTAAGCAGATAGTTTTTTTTCCACCATTTTTGTTCCGCCCAGGGGGAAAAACAAAAATCCTGTGAGAGTGTAGACAAAAATACAGATTGTTATGAAAAAAAAGAAATATCTGACAGGAGTGTATTTTTTTTTGGCAGGTGCAGATTGCATGGGGGATAGTTCCTGGTTTATGGGGATGTTTATATGAAAGTCCCTATAACATACTTAAATATTTTTGTTTTTCGTTGCGGGCCAAGTCTGGTCGTTGACAGGCCAGATCGGCCCGTGGCCGTTATAAAATGTTGTGCAAGGGGCCGCCTGCTGTGGCAAGATTCAGGATTCGTTGCTGAATCTGCTGGTGGACTGGCGAATCCTCCTGTAAAATGGGCGCATGGAAGGGCTTGATTCTGGCATCAATGACCATGGGAGCATCACAGCCCCAATGTTTGTTTTCAATTCTTTCAAAGGCTCCGTAAATATCATGGGAGGGGTTTGAACGCAAAAAAGTAACCCAGAGGAAATTGGCAAAATTCCGGGTTGCAAATTCTGCATCATCCACCACAACCACAAGGGGAATTCCTCCCATATTTTTTTGCTGTTCAAGGGTTGTTGTCAAAATTGTTAATTCCTGTTTTGCCGATGTATAGTCCGTAAATCCCGGCCCCTGGATTGCCATCATTCCGGCTGCTGCCAGGGCTGCCTGACAAAATCCATTGGGCAGGGTGAAATTTTCTGGAATCCTGTCAGACAATTTTCTTACGGGTTCTCCTGCTGCTGTGATGATTAAACGGGAACCCCGGTTGATCTTTCCGCTGGTATAATCCAGAGTGTCCTGGGTGGTTTTTGTGATAAAGTGCAGATCCCTTGAAAAATTCACCCGTTCAAGGATGTGGGAAAGAAATGCTTTTTCGTCGGACACGGAAAGATTGGGAGCATCTTCATGGGCTGCCATCATCAGGTATTTTGTCAGGGACAGCTGACCGCCTCCCAAAATGGCCAGAGCATGGGCCATCAATTCTCTTGGCTGTCTTTTCTCATAGGGCACATACCGCTCACGCCCCTTTGCCAGCAGCAGCGAATGTACCCCTGCATCATCCACGGCATTGATTGCTACCACCCCTGGAATATGCTTCTGGATGGCTTTTCGGGTAAGCTCATGGATGAGTTTTCCAAACACAGAATCTTCCTGGGGCGGACGCCCCACAACGGTAAAGGGAAAGATGGCTCCGGGTCTGTGATATACTTTTACTCCGGTAAGATAGGGATAGTCATGGGTTTGGGAATAATATCCCAGGTGGTCTCCAAATGGGCCTTCGGGCTTAACCCTTCCAGGCACCATGTAGCCTGTGATGCAAAAATCTGCATCTGCGGACAGGATAAAGTCATCTTTTCGGATATAGCGAAAATTTCGTCCTGCAAGGGCCCCGGCAAAGGCAAGTTCGCTCATTCCTTCGGGCAAAGGCATGACTGCGGCAAGGGTATGGGCAGGGGCGCCTCCCAGAAATATGGACACAGGCAGCACTTTTCCCATGGCAAGGGCCTTTTGATGGTGATTGCCGATTCCCCGGTGTAACTGGTAATGCAGTCCCGCTTCTTCATTGGGGATATATTGGTTTCCGGATAATTGTACCCGGTACATGCCCAGATTGGAGGCAAGGATATTTTTTTTGCCGGGTTCCAGGGAAAACACCTGGGGCAGGGTCAAAAATGCACCGCCGTCCTGTGTCCAGCTCTGGATTTGGGGCAACTGGTCGATTCTTGTCATCTGGGATGTGACGGGAGAATCTGCAATTTTTATGGGCAGGGCATGAACAAGTGCCTTTGCAGCCCTGGTTCCTTTTCTCAGAAGATTCAAGGCCGAGGTCTTCCATTCTTCTGCATCCGTCAGCATATCCATCAGGGTCTGTACCCGGGAAAGCTGGGGTTCCAGTAATTTTACTGCACGCTCGTGGGTGCCGCAGACATTGGACAGGGCTGGGAAAGGGCTTCCCTTTACATTTTCAAACAAAATGGCAGGACCCCTGGCTGCAAACACCTGTCTTGTAATCTGGGCCATTTCCAGATAGGGATCCACCAGGCAGGATATGCGGACAAGTTCTCCTTCCCGTTCCAAAATTTTTATGCAGTCTTGTCCGTTGGTTATGTTCACCATGTCTCCTGGTCTAATGAAAAGAGCTTGTCTGTGTGGTCTAATGGAATTATACATCTTGTCATTAGATGTCCAGATAATATAGGGAAATATACCATAAATGTACAGTCTCAAATCTTTGTAGTTTGCAGGCAATAAATGGTAGTTGGATAAAATTTTTACAGCCAGGAATCATATATGACACCAGCAAAAAAACTATCCATGTTACGGGAACAGATGAACCTTCACAATATCCATGCCCTCATGGTTCCAACGGCAGATCCTCACCAGACAGAATATCTGCCCGACCATTGGAAACATCGCCAATGGCTCACCGGCTTTACTGGATCTGCCGGAACGGTTCTGGTAACAGGGGATGATGCTTTTCTCTGGACGGATTTCCGGTATTGGATTCAGGCAGAAAAGCAGCTGAAAGGCACAGAATTTATCCTGTTCCCGGCCGGGAAACCTGGAGTGCCCACCCCGGAAGAATGGCTTTGTTCCCATTTGACTGCAGGCCAGAGGGTTGGGGTGGACGGTAAGGTGTTTTCCGTGGCAGCAGCAAGGAAGATGAAAGAGGCTTTTGTGCCCAGGGGCCTGGAACTGGTTACGGAACTGGATCTTGTCAGTCGTATCTGGCAGGACAGGCCTGCCATGCCGGATTCTCCGGCCTTTGATTTTCCCGCGGCATTTTCCGGTGAGACCAGAAAAGACCGCCTGGAACGAATCCGTAAAAGGCTCTCTGCATCCTGGGACTGGGTGTTGGTAACCGCTTTGGATGATCTTGCCTGGGCCTTTTCCATGAGGGGAAATGATGTCCCGTGCAATCCTGTAAATCTGGGCTTTTCCTTGATTGGTACCGATGAAGCCTTTTTGTTCATGGATGAAAAAAAGATTTCGGATGACCTTGCCCGTGCCCTTGAAGATGATGGGGTGACCCTGAAAGGATATGAAGAAATTTATACCGTGCTTGGAAGCATAGAGGAAGGGCAAGTGATTTGCCTTGATCCTGCAGGGACTTCTGCGGCTTTATTTGCCTCCATTTCTGCCGAGGCTGTTATCCTGGAACGTCCCGGAATGATTGAGTCCATGAAAGCCGTTAAAAATTTCGTGGAAATTGCTCATTCCAGGGACACGGCAGTAAAAGACGGGGTTGCTGTGGTCAATTTTATGTACTGGCTGGAACATCAATCCAAACCTGTTACAGAGCGTGATGCTGCTGCCAAATTGTATGAATGCCGAAAAGAACAGGACGATTTTGTGGCGCCGAGTTTTGCTTCCATCACAGCCTCCGGTGCCCATGGCGCCATGTGCCATTATGAGGCCCTCCCTGAAACCGATATCCCCATTGCAGGGGATGCCTTGTTTTTGTTTGATTCCGGGGGAAATTATCTTACCGGAACCACGGACATCACCAGAACCATTCATCTGGGAAATCCGTCCAGGCAAGAAATTGTGGATTATACCATGGTGCTGAAATCTCATATCAGCGTTGCTGCATCCAAATTTCCCAAAGGAACAAGGGGATACCAGATAGATACCCTTGCAAGGAAGATCCTCTGGGAAAACGGGTTGGATTTTGGCCATGGAACCGGCCATGGGGTGGGCTTTTTTCTGAGTGTCCACGAAGGCCCTGCCAGAATCAGTTCCTATCCTGCCGATGTTGCCCTTGTGCCGGGAATGATTCTCACCAATGAACCTGGACTTTATAGGGAAGGTAATTACGGGATTCGTCTGGAAAATATGATTCTGGTAAAAGAAGGCATGCAAACGGAATTTGGCCAATTCCTGGAATTTGAAACCCTTACCCTTTGTCCATTTGAGAGAAATCTCATTGATATGGGAATGTTGGAACCAAAGGAAATTCAATGGATCAATGCCTACCATGGCCGGGTATATAAAAAACTTGCTCCGGTGCTGCAGGAAGCCACAAGGAAATGGCTGCAGAAAAAAACAGAACCATTATAATACAAAATTTAATTTTTGATGGGGCATCACTATCAGCAGAATCAGGCACGGGCCAGGGTGAGCACATCCACTCTCCTGGCCCCGCCGTTTTTCAGTAATACCCTTGCAGCTTCCCTGCATGTTGCCCCGGAAGTATAAACATCGTCCACAAGCAGAATATATTTCCCCTGGATTTTTTCTCCTGCCCCTGGTGTCAGGGAAAAGGCATTTTTCATATTTTTCCTTCGCATCTTTTTGTCAAACCCTGTCTGGTAGTTTGTGGCACGCACCCGAATCAGGCTTTTTACATCAATCCTCATCTTTGTTTCTTTTTGGAATCGCTCTTTATATTGTTCGGGAACCCTTTTTACCATGAGATACGCTTGATTGAATTTTCTGGAAAAAAGCCGTGCCCCATGCAGGGGAATGGGAATGATGATATCCGGTTCCGGGGAAGTAAAATGCCTGTAATAGGCTTCAAACAATGCTTGCTGAAAGATTTTTGTCAGGCATAGTTTGTATCTGTATTTGTACAGGGGAATGAGTTGTGTTACTACGCCCTGATACCAGAAAGCGGAGCGGACTTTTTGGGTGGGGGGAGGATGGCGGAGACACTCCTCACAGACATGGGATTCTCCCCTGGCAAATTCATGTCCGCATAATATGCAATAGGGTTCTTCAAATGGAAACAATCCATGTTCATCAAGGCAGGAAGCGCATACCCAATTTTTTATATTTTGGTTGTTTGGATTTTTACTCGCCGGAATATAGGTTTTGCACAAAAGGCATCTGCCGGGAAATAAGAGTTCTCCCATGAATTGGCAGATGCCGTGCAGGGACAGGTTCTCGAACACCTTTTTTCAGGGTGCAGACAGAATCATTTCTGACAGAATGTCCCCAAATTGGGAGCATGAAACTTTGATTGCCCCAGGCACATGGGTTGCCAGATCATGGGTGAGTTTGCCCGATTGAAGCGTTTTGGCAACCCCTCTGCGAATGGCATCTCCTGCCTTGTTCCAGCCCAGATGATCGCACATCATGGCACCGGACAAAATCAGGGAACAGGGATTTGCCATATCCTTTCCTGCAATGTCCGGGGCACTGCCGTGGGTGGCTTCAAATATGGCGCATTCATCTCCGATATTGGCTCCGGGAGCCATGCCAAGTCCTCCTACCTGGGCTGCCAGGGCATCGGAAATATAATCTCCGTTCAGGTTGGGACAGGCAATGACATCAAAGGTGTCAGGATAGAGCAGCACTTCGGCAAAAACCATGTCTGCGATGCGATCCTGGATCATGATTTTGTTTTCAGGGCATTTCCCCTGATATGTTTCCCGCACTTCCTGTTCCGTAATGACCCGATCGCCAAAGACTTCCCTTGCTGTTTCATAGCCCCACTCCCTGAATCCGCCTTCGGTAAACTTCATGATATTTCCCTTGTGCATGAGGGTGACATTTTTTCTGTTGTTGGCAATGGCGTAGTTCACAGCCCGGATCACAAGTCGTCTGGTTCCTTCCCTTGACATGGGTTTGATTCCGATGGCAGAAGATCGCGAAATTTTGCATCCAAATTGATCTGTGAGCATGTCAATGAGCCGGGAGGCTTCCTCTGATCCTGCTGCGTATTCAATTCCGGCGTACAGATCTTCAGTATTTTCCCGGAATACCACCATGTCCACCTTTTCCGGTGCTGTCACAGGGCTTGGTGTGGGGGGATAATAGCGAACCGGACGAACACAGGCGTATAAATCCAGGGTTTGGCGAAGACGTACGTTCAGGCTTCGGAATCCCTTCCCCACGGGGGTTGTCATGGGGCCCTTGATGGCCACCCTGTGGGTACGGATTTTTTCAATGGATGCCTTGGAAAGATGTTCGCCGCTCTGTTCAAATGCCTTTTCTCCGGCAATGATTTCCTCCCATTCAATGGATTTTGTTCCTCCGTAAGAGGCCTTTACGGCTGCATCTATTACCTTTCTTGCAACGGGCCATATATCCCTGCCAATGCCGTCTCCCTGGATAAAGGGAATGATGGGGTTGTCTGGTACAATTAATTGCCCGTTTTCACTAATTTCGATGATATTTCCCATATAATTTTTCTCCATTCAAAATTCTCTTTACAAACAATCTCGTTCTTCAGGGAGGTTTAAGGCTTCATTGTAAAAATCTTTTACGCCTTGGGTATCCCAAGTCATTTCCTCTTGTCCCACAAGACAGGTTTTATCCTGCAAGGTAAGGCGATGCAATCTCCTTCGCATGGTGACATAGGCGTCCTTCAACATTTTCCTCTGCCGGGATGTAATCAGCTCTTTTTCTTCCAGGGATTCCAGCAAACGCACATTGTCCGTCCAGATGGTAAGCTCCGGGTATTGGGAAGAATACTTGAGAATCAGATATTGCACCAGAAACTCAATGTCCACAATCCCCCCTGCTCCCTGCTTCAAGTCGAAATTTTCGGGATCTGCCTGGTATTTTTCCCTGCGGATTTTTTCTCGCATCTCTCCTACCTCACGGCGCAGTTCTTTTGTTTCCCTTGGGGTACAAAGCACGGCTTTTCGGATTTCCTGGAATTGCCGGGCAAGTTCCTGATCTCCTGCCACGGGACGGGCCCGGATCAATGCCTGGTGTTCCCATGTCCAGGCCTGGTTGTGCAGATAATCTTCCAGACTTTCCATGGAAGAAACAATCATGCCGGAACTGCCGCCGGGACGAAGGCGCATATCTGCCTTGTACAGGGTTCCGGATTCCGTATGCAGGGTGAGCAGATTGATGATCCGCTGGCCCAGGTTGGAATAAAATCGAATATTGTCAATGGGATGATCTGTGCCCTGGGTTTTCCCTTCGGTATCCTTACAGATAAACACGAGATCCAGATCCGACTTATAACCAAGTTCAAGACTGCCAAGTTTACCATATGCAATGATGAGAAAGCCGCTTTTTTGAATGTCCGCTGGAGCTGCTCCCTGGGGTGTGCCATATTTTTCTGTCATGATATTCCAGGCAATGGAAAATATTTGCTCCAGAATGATCTGGGCAATCCAGCTTAAATGGTTGCTCACCTGCATTAAGGGGAAATTTCCGCTGACATCCGCTGCTGCCACCCGCAGCATATTGACCTGGCAGAACATATTGAGTTCCTCCAACAGAAATCCCGTGTCATTGTCCCTGTTTTTTGCCATGCGCTGGGACATTTCCTTTTCCAGGGATTCTTTGTCCGGAGGGCGATACAGGGTGTCAGGATGGAGCAGTTCATCTAATACCGCAGGATGGCGGCTGACAAAACCGATGATCCAGGGACTTTTCCGGGCAAGGGCTATGAGGGTGTCCAGTACGGCCTGGTTTTCCACCAATAAGGAAAGATAGCAGGTGCGGCGTTCAATGGTGATGACAAGATCCATGAGCTGGGCAAGCAAACTTGCTCCGTCTTCATGCCGGCAAACCCTTTGGAGAAGAAGGGGCACAAGACTGGTGAGTTTTTTGTGGCCGTTTTTGGTGAGTCTCCGGGTATTGGGATGGGTTGCAAGACTTTTGAGCAGGGACAAAATCTGATCTGCATTCTGGATTCCCGTGAGTAAAGAAGATTCCTTTGGGGACTGAACATCACTGGCACCCAGCCAGGCTTCCTTGAAAATGGTGGCAGAAGAATTTTCTGTCTGTTTTTGTTCCCCCACAAGGAGCTGGGAAAAATGGTGATCCACGGTGCTGCGAATCCGGGATAATTCTGTCTGAAAATCCTCTATATTATGGTATCCCATGGACAGGGCGATTATCAGATGCAGATCTTCCTGTTCCGGCACATCGTGGGTCTGGTTGTCCTGGTATGCCTGTAATCTGTTTTCCAGACGGCGTAAAAATTCATAGGCCAGGGACAATTCCCTGCTTGTTTCCTGACGAATCAGGCCAGAGGATGACAGTAAATCAAGACAGTTCATCACTCTTCGTTCCTGGAGTTCCGGCTCCACGCCCCCCCGGATCATCTGGAACAGCTGGACAAAAAATTCAATTGCCCGGATACCGCCTGGTCCAAGTTTGATATTTCGTTGTAACTGCTTGTTTTTTACTTGGGAAGAGATACGGGATTTCATATCCCGGAAGGAATCAAAGGAATTATAATCAAAATATCTGCGGAACACAAAAGAGTTGAGATTTGCCAGCAATCGGCTGCCTGCTTCAATGTCGCCAGCAACGGGCCTTGCCTTGATCATGGCATAGCGTTCCCATTCCCTGCCGTGGAGCTGGTAATATTCTTCAAAATCTGCGGCACTCATTACCATGGGGCCGCTGTCGCCAAAGGGACGAAGCCTTGTGTCAATGCGGAAAAAATTCATTCCCTGGGCAGCAGAGAAAAACCGGACAAATTCCCGGGACAGTCGGGTGTAAAATTGTTCGTGGGAAATCCCTGTTCCAGAGTCTTCTTTCTGGGTGGTTCCCGTTTGGGAAAAGAGAAAAATCAAGTCCAGATCCGAAGAAAAATTTAACTCCCTTGCTCCAAGTTTTCCCATGCCAAGGACGATCATTTTCTGGGGGTTCCCATTTTTATCTAACGGAGTGCCATGGGTAGTGCAGGCTTTCTCAAATAACAAATCAAGAGCCCTTGTCAGACAAACTTCGGCAAGATGGGACAGATTTTCAAGTGTTGTGGTAAGATCCGCCTTTCCCGTAAGATCCAGCCATGCGATTTTTGCATTTTCCCAAAGTTTGTATGCCAGCATGGCTTCCTTGGCATCTGTGGAAGAATGGTCGGCAATAAAATTATCCAGCTGCTGGGAAAAAGAAGAAAGGGATTGGGGAACAGGCTCCTGCTCTGCAAGGGATTCCAGCATCAATGGATTGACAATGAGATATTCTGCCACAAACTCGCTGAATAGCAGGACTTGCAGCAGGTCATGAAGACATTCCTGCGTAAGGCTGGAAAGTGGATTTTCTTCATGATGACCACGTGCCTGTGCAAGCCGAATGAGACGATTTTCAAGCAGGGCAAAGGCCGTTGCAGAAAGGTCTGGAAAAATTTTTTCAATCAGGGGCTTCCAATGTTCATGTTCCATGGTTTACAACTCCATGAAACAAGCGCTTGGATCAGCCCCTGCATTGTAAAAGAAAAGGAAGAGAGTATGTTTTGCCATTGAATGTATCATGGGAAAACATAGCAATAAAATTTTTGAAAAATCAAGAAAAAACAGTCAGAAAATGTATGTGTCTGATTTCTTGTATCATCGGGAATCAGACACTTTGATCCAGAATCAATCCTCGAAATTCTTCCATTTTTTCCTTGATGGCCAGAAACTCTTCCGTGGGAATCTGTTTGATCAATTCATTGGTTTCCCGGTTTTTGATCTCCACAACAACCTGATTGTGCAGCTTTTCGTGGATGGAAAAGCCAAGACTTGTTTGAAGATCGTCCATGAGATCATTCATTTCTTCTGCAAGCTCTCTTGCCTGATCCGGGGAAAGTCTTTGATTTCCCTGTTGATTGGCGGCATCACCAACTGAATTGACTTTCTCCACGGAAGCAGTTTTTTCTGCCTGGGACAAGTGATATGAAGAGGAAGAAGACAAATCAACCATGCTGTCCTGACCGATGGGTTTAATTGCTTGTATAGTCATGATGTCCTCCTTTGGGGATAATTTTTGAATTCTTGTAGTAGGTGTAAGTAATGGTAATTACAAAAATCGTCCATTGGATCTTTTGTTGATTCTATATTAATTTGTTATACGGATTGCCCGGGGGCGGTTCTGAATATAGGAAGGCGTTCCGTATGAAGTCATTGCCCTTTTGCCCTGTGACAGGTTGTTCAGGCTTTCCTGAATCCTGTTCTTATGCTCCAAGGCTTTTTGAGACAAGATGCTATTTTGTGCCAGAAGCCCGGCAATCCTGTTGTTCACGCTTTCCACAACTTCTTTTGCCCTGTCTTTATCCAGTATGGTTTCCAGATTAGAGATCAAGGTGCCGGCTTCTGTGTAAAACCTGTCAAAAATGTGTTTTCGTTCCTGGCAATGGGTTTCCAAATCCGGCATCAATTGTGTATTAAAAGATTGAATATGATTTTCCTGGAGAATTTGAATTTCATCCATGGTTTTCATTACACTATGATATGCTTGCTGTATATTCATGGCTTTGTTTCCCTTATTCATATTTTTCTGCGGTCTGCATTTATCACATCAGGCACAGATGCTTCGGAAACCTGATGCCTGGGGCTGCTGTGGTGCAAAACCTTTCAGAGCCTGGGCATTCTGAGGGGCTTTCGGCTTTGTTGGCATCACATAGGGATTTACCGCTGCCTTTCCCTTTTTCATAACATCCTAGCTCCCTTCTATAAATGCCTATCAAAGGTTTGTTGTTTTGCTTTATCAAGGAAAAATAAAAAGCTCCATCAGAAAGACACCAGATAACCTCTCTTAGTCTTTCATTTTCATTTTCATCTTTAACTATATCACCCTCATAAATCTCAATGCCGTCTCTGTCCTTAAATCCTGTGTATTGCATAAGTTCAATTTCATCAATTGCGTACTCACCAATCCATACATTATCCTCATAAAGCGTAACATCTTTGTTTAATATGTCTATGCTTGTTACGTCAAATATACCTTTTAAGGGTTTACAATATGCTCTAAACTTAATCTCTCTCATTTTATTGCTCCTTTATATTTCTTACTTTGCATTAAAACAATCCTCTATTTTGATTATTGTCCAAATCTCTTATAATTCGCCTCTCTTCACTACTTAATGTCCAACAAATTGGATTTTCTTCCTTTTGAGGTTTC
>PDWJ01004307.1_pt1 | contig 12660 bp, 11 predicted proteins | sample 1430881 | NCBI WGS metagenome assembly PDWJ01 (sample SAMN01162460, study PRJNA174530) | Oral metagenome, whole genome shotgun sequencing project. | biome: Marine environment; feature: Marine mammal; material: Swab sample of the gingival sulcus; isolation source: swab sample of gingival sulcus... | reverse complement strand
GTATTTCCGCGTACACTAGTGCATTTTTTGACTATGATCAAGAGCTAAGAGAACGATTGATTGTAGATGGATTTGAGGATAGTTGGCACATTTACCAGAAAATTCAAGAAGTACTCAACGATCGTGATTATTTGTCGAAGCGCTGTTTGGAGTATTCAGCGTATTTGAATACTTTGGCAACGGAGAGAATGGAGGCGTTTTTAGCAGTTTGATATGGTGAATCGAATACAAAATAAAATTAGAAGGATTCGCAACAATGTGATGTTCAATTATGCTCCTCTTTCGACGCATTTTGCCCGTAAAGGGTCGAATACCATCTTTATGTATCACGGTATTGATTCTAATGGAAGCAATCGGTTCAATACGAGGCATACGAGTAAGACAGATTTTGAGAAGCAACTGATTTACCTAAAAAAGACCTCCAATATTCTCACATTGGAAGATTTCTTTCAAGAAAAATTTATTAGTGGTAAACCGAACGTTTCGATAACTTTTGATGATGGATACCTAAATAACTACACAAACGCGAAACCCTTATTGGAAAAATATGAGGTGCCAGCAACGGTATTCGTTACAGGAATTAATAGAACGGAAGATCATTTCTTATGGGCTGACTTCGTTGATGCCATCCATCTTACCAACCAAAATGAAGTGTTAATTGGGGATCAGGTTTATCAAAAAATAAATGGAATCTATACCAATACTATTGGACAGTCGATCTATTATTACATCAAGAATGTCCGAGCTGATTACACGTTCAAACAATTAATTTACAGCCAGTTTCCAAACGTTCACGATTTTTTGAATTTACCAGAAAATAGAGAACTCTCTCAATTAATGAACGATGACCAAATAGTTTCCCTTTCACAATCACCGTTTGTTCAAATTGGCAGTCACGGTTTTTATCACAATAACCTGAATAAGATTCTTCTAAAAGATGCGACTCACGAATTGAAAGCTTCAAAGGAGTATTTAGAGGGGTTGGTCAATTATGAAATAAATACAATCGGATATCCTGATGGTGCATATACCGATGAAGTGAAAGATGCTGCGGAAAAAGTTGGATTTAACTATCAACTTGCCACTGACCATTATCAAAATTCGGAAACAGATCGATCGGACAAACGGATAATGAATAGAAAAGGGATTTACAACTGTGATTCATGGGGAAATCAACTAATATTGTGATGGAGAATTGTACACCTGCTTATCGGTTCGAACGCGTTTCCCAGGCAAACATATCTGACCTTGTTTACTTGATGAAATCCGTTCATGGTCAATCAAAACCGAAAGAATACTACGAAAGAAAATTCAGCACTAAACAATTTGGAGCTGATTACATTGGATTCTTTGCATACGCCGAATCTAATGAACCAGCGGCTTATTACGGTGTCTATCCATATCAACTAGAAATCAACGGAGATCACTTTTTAGGAGCTCAATCTGGAGACACAATCACCCATCCGAATCATCAACGAAAAGGGCTTTTTCTACAACTAGCAAAACTAACGTATGATCTTGCTCGAGAAGAGGGTATACACGTAATATTCGGCTTTCCCAATGGGCAGTCGGCACCTGGTTTTTTCAAAAAACTAAACTGGTTAGAAACTGGTGATTTCACCTCTTACAGTTTTGAATTCAAGAATAGTAACATCTACAATATCACTCATAAATATTCTCTTACGAAATGGCTCTATAAAATCCATTTCAATGCAGTTTACCCTTTCGTTCGATCCAATGTGTTTCAAAACCCGGAACGTCGGCCTGATGTTGCGACCGTTACTCACAATTCGAGTTATGTCAATTATAAACGATATGAAAAGTCATATTTGATTAAAGTCAACGGAATTCGCTTCTGGATTAAATTTGATGACGGAATTCGCATTGGTGCGATGGAAGAAATAAATGAGCATACACTCGCCACTCTACGCAAACTAGCGCGTATCTTTGGTGTAAAGAAAGTATCCATTGTGGTAGGTCCAAATTCTGTTTTTAAAGCTTTTCTTGAAAAGAACTGCAACGCAAAATCCGCTGTTATAAAAATCGGATATCTTGAGCTTCAAATAGATTCGAAGCGCGATTATTGTTTCACATATGCTGATTTAGACACCTTCTAAATGGACGCCGATGAAGATTGTTTTTATCATACCAATACTTGGAGGAGGAGGCGCTGAAATCATGTTAGGGGCGATTTGTGAAGAGCTGATCAATCAAAATCATCACGTCAAATTAATTTGTTTACAGCCGCATCATCCAACTTTTGAGAATTTCCCCAACAAAGAGTTCATATTGCATGAGCTAAAGCCTGTTATTATTCAATCAAAAGTGACATTCTCTCTTTTTCGTAAAACGACTATTGATAATACCGAATTCTTATCGATTATTGATGAATTTCGACCAGACATTATTCACTCTCATCTTTACAACTCCGAGTTAATTGCCTACAGCACGATTCGTCGAAATATCTGCTATTTTTCCCATGCTCACGACAATATGCGCCAATTAAGACGATTCAGTTGGCGTTTTTTACTAAATAAGAAAGACTTTACAGACTACTATGAAAGTAGATGGTTAAAAAGACGGTACCAGAAAGCGAATGCAAGTTTCATCGCCATTTCGGGGAATTCTCAGAACTTTCTGAAACGAAATCTACCTTCCTTTTTTGATACCCGAATCCATCTATTGCACAATGCTATTCGGCTCGATCGGTTTTATAGTAAGGAAAGTAAGAATAATAAAATCCAACTTATTTCGGTGGGTAACTTGGTTCCTAAAAAAAATCATACGCTCATCATCGATGTTGCTTCCGAATTGAGAAGACGAAAAATCCCCTTCGACGTCCACATTTTGGGCTATGGAATGCTCAAAAGTGAATTATTGAATAAAATAGATAACGAAGACCTAAATGATTCCGTGCATTTACATGGAAACGTTAAAAATGTAGAGGATTATTTATCGAATTCAGACATCTACTTACACACGGCTCTAGAAGAACCTTTCGGACTCGTTCTCGTTGAGGCAATGGCTGCAGGACTACCTATAGTGTGTACCAACGGTGGCGGAAATTCAGACTTGATTGTTGAAGATTACAACGGTTTTTTAGTGAATGAGTTTGATGCAGAACTACTAGCGGATAAGATTGAGTTTTTGATCAAAAACCCCGAAAAAAGTTTAGAAATGGGGCGAAACGCTCAAGTGTTTAGTAAGCAGTTTGATATTTCTACTTACGTTCGAAACTTGGTTCACCTTTATTCAAATGAGATTGATCGAAACAAAACGTGTTGAGTAAGAATTAATGACGTCACCCAGAACATTTATGGCTGTGACAGTACCATCATAACGAATTTAACCGTTCTCGACGCTCCTATTGTATCAATCTGGTTGACACCACGCTCTGTATTGATGGTGTACGTCTCAACCCCAACAAAGTGAATTCATAATTAACGGATTACCAATTGGTACTGATTATGATATAGTCGACAGCAAAGGAAGAACTGTCAAATCAGGAGTGATTCAATCAGAAAACTAAGAATTGAATTCGAGCATCAACTTTGTGATATTGGAGGAATCATCCAAACAAATTAAAGCGTACGCACTATTTTCCCATTCGAATCAGTGCCTGCGCAAATTTTGTATAATTCGTCTCAGCGTTATACTCTGACTTCCATGTCTCAAATGCTTTTACGCTTACAGCCTCTCTAAAACCATTGGATGACAGAAAAAACGCTCGAATTCTCTCAGACAACTCTTTTGCAGAAATGTCTACCTGTAGTAGTTGTCCGTTTTCATTATTCACAATTTCACTCGTTCCACCAACATCCGTGGCAAAAACAGGAATTCCAAACGACATTGCCTCCATGATGGAAACGGGAATGCCTTCTGTGGTACTTACATTCACAAATAAATCTGGATTATTCTGAGAGTACCAGTTAAGAATTTCGACGTTCTTTTTTCGGCCCATCAGGTGCACTTGAATATGATCAGAAGGAATTTCCTTAAGAATATTTTCTATGACTTGTCGCTCTACCCCATCTCCAAAATGATACCAGTCAAGTTGAATATCCTTCAAGAATATTAGTGCCTTTGCTATCAAAGAAACGCGTTTCAATGGAATTAAATTCGAACAACTGACAAGAACATTTCGTTCAGACCCCTCTCCGATTTTTTGAACATTTTTGGTTCCCAATCTAGCAATTTCCATCCGCACGGGATCAACTTTCCATCTGTCTTTGATATAACTTTCTCCTTTACTTGAAATAGGAAATAAAGAGATATGTTCCGCAATTAAAGCCCGAAAAGGCAAGTAATTGAAAGGAGTTGCTTCAAAATATAGATCCCAACCATGAACTCGAGTTACCGCCTTAACACTAGGGTGATTCCTACAAAATAAGCCTAAACCAATGGCTGAATCGTTACACCAATAACTGTACAAAACGACTTGCTCGTTCAAATTATTTCCACAAAACTTACCCAACATTTTGGTAATCTTTCTGGCTCTCGCCAAGGATACCAATGCAGTGTTACGTCTTTTCCTTGTCCACTTGAGACCATACGCCTGTTTTGACTTGCGTTTTTCTTCCTGATAATCCTTCGAAAAAATAGCAGTCATCGCGACTAATTTCTCTATCCTACTCAACTCTTCGGAGAAAACACTAAAACGCACATTTTCTGGAACAAAACGTGCCTCAAAGGTATTTACAGCTGTCGCAAAAATTTGGACTTCATCAAATACTTCTGATAGGAACGAAATTTCAGTCTCCAAAAACGTTTCTCCCATTCCATATGGGAATTGAGAAGTAAACAAAATGAGTTTTTTATTTTTCAATTGAGTAGACTATTAAAAAACCAAAGATACGTGCTATTTGGTCTAACTCGAAATCCAAAGAATATTACTACATTCATATAACCTTCACTCAAATGCCGTCTTTCGAAGATGAAATACTAATTTAGGCAAAAATGAAGAAGATTCTCATTATCGCGTACGACTTTCCTCCATATGTGTCCGCTGGCGGCTTAAGGCCTTACAGTTGGTATCTCAACTTGAAAAAATTTGGTTATGAGCCTGTGGTTATAACGCGCCAATGGGAAAACAAATATGGAGATCAGAGGGATTACATTTCCCAAAGTGCAACTCGTCAAGTTGAGATTGAAAAAACGGAATATGGAACCTTGATTAAAACGCCCTATAAACCGAATCTATCTCAAAGACTTTTATTAAAATATGGCGAAAACAGATTCGTTATCTTCAGAAAATCTCTAACTCTTTTTTTTGAACTCGCACAGTACATTTTACCAATTGGGCCAAAAAAACAACTCTATCTAGAGGCGAAAAAATACCTCTCGAAAAATAAAGTTGATCTCATTCTGGCAACTGGAGAACCCTTCGTCTTATTCATGTACGCATCTAAACTCAGCAAGAAGTATAACACAAAATGGGTCGCAGATTACCGAGATCCTTGGTCTCAAGCCGCGTGGAGAAAATCAAATTTCTTGATGGCAAGATTAAATAAGTATTTTGAGCATAAAGCAATTACTACCGCACATGCCATTTGTACCGTGTCTCCATACGTGGAAACTGTTATTCGATCAAACATTCCAAATAAGACACCAATTCATATTCAATCAAATGGATATGACTCAGAAATTTTCGATCAAAAAGAACTGGAACCACCGAGTGAAACCATGGTAATAACCTTTGCTGGTTCCGTATATCCTTGGCATCCTCTAAAAAACGTCTTGAATACACTGGACAGATTCATTCGAGAAAACTCTAGTTCTTCCATCGAGATTAATCTGATTGGAACCAATAAAGAATCTGAACTGATGAAGTACATTTCGGCTCATTGCAAAGCCCTTGAGCAAGTCGTAAAACATCAAAGCAGAATGCCCAATGCAGAACTTGCTAACAAATTATTGCGTTCTCATCTACTACTTCTGTTTAATGACCACGCATTATTGGGTACGAAAATTTTTAATTACATGGCAGCTAAACGCCCCATTCTACTGTGCTATACCAACTGCTCCGAAACGAATGAACTTCGTAAAAAAAACTTTGCTTATGACAGTTCCGATTTTGACAAAATTTCACTTCAAAAAGAACTAATTGAAAAAACAAACAGTGGAATTGCAGTAGGAAATAGCGAACATCTATTAGAAATACTGAAAAAATATCAAGCAGAACTCGCATTGACTGGTAAAATTGCTTCCAAATCTCATTCAATTGAACAATATTCGAGAATAAACCAAGTTACTACCTTTGCGAAATTTCTGGATACCTTATGAATCATCACAAAAAATGTCCTCTTTGTGAGTCTGCAGAATTGCATATGCTTTCGGAATATCAGCATGCCTATTTGCAAAAATGTAAGACTTGTCAATTCATTTTCTCTGAACAAATTCCTTCGGATGAAGAACTAAAAACATACTACTCCCACGAATACGAACTCACCGAGTTTTTCTCTCCCATTACAGCCAAACGCTACGAGGAAATTTTGGATCGCTTCGAGTCGCTAAAAAAAACCAATCGATTACTAGATATTGGTTCAGGAAGTGCCTTTTTCGCTGAGGTTGCATTGAAACGCGGATGGGAAGTTTATGGAACAGAATTAACCGATAAAACAATTTCTCTTGCAGAAAAGAAGGGGTTGAAAATGTCGAAAGGGAAACTGGAAGATGTCGCATTCGAATCGGGTTTCTTTGATCTCGTGGTCTGTATTGAAGTAATTGAGCATGTTCCTTTCCCGAAAACGTTCACCTCTGAAATTCATCGGATTCTGCGTTCTGGAGGAGCTGTCTATATCTCAACTCCCAATTTTGATTCCTTGCTCAGGAGAAGATTGAAAGGACAGTACGATGTGATCAATTACCCCAATCATCTTTCCTACTTTACGGCAAACACATTGAAATCATTGTTAGAATCGAGTGGCTTCAGAAAAAAGTCCTTGGTTACAAACGGGATCAGTCGAACGCGGGTTAAAACGAGTACGGGAAAAAGCAATCAAGCCTTTGTTTCCGAGACATCGGATGATGAAATATTACGTCATCGCATCGAAAAACGATGGTATTTACGCGGATTAAAAAACATGGTCAACGGGTTCCTGAATGCATTTAAACTTGGCGACAGCATCAAAGCGACCTTTATCAAACAATAGAATCATTACTTTTAAGGCATGTGTGGAATAACTGGATTTATTGATTTCAACAAGCAATCTTCTCACGAAGAACTGGTTCGTATGACTACGTCATTGGCGCATCGTGGTCCAGATGGAGATGGCATCGAATTGCTGGACGGACCGCATGCTCAGGTTGGCTTTGGACATCGTCGCCTAGCGATTCTCGATTTATCCGACCACGGAAAACAACCCATGCGTTTCGAACACATGTGGATCTGTTTCAACGGAGAAATCTACAATTTCCAAGAAATCAAGAAAGAATTGATTCAATTGGGACATCAATTCACAGGATCTTCCGATACAGAAATGATTCTGCACGCGTATTTGGAGTGGGGAAATAAATGCGTTGACCGATTCATTGGCATGTTCGCCATTGTGATTTACGACACGAAAAATCAACGTGTATTCTGTCTGCGCGATCGTGCTGGCGTTAAACCTTTTTTCTATTACTGGAAAGATGGATTGTTTCTTTTCGCTTCTGAATTGAAAGCCTTTCACGAGCACAAACGCTTCCACAAAGAAATTGAACCGAGTGCTGTTGCTGCATTCATGCAATATGGAAATGTGCCTACTCCGCACTGTATCTTCAAGTACTGTAAGAAATTGATGCCTGGTCATTCAATGACCATTTCGCTCGCGAACAAGGAACTTTCCGAAGAAAAATACTGGGATGTTTACGATGCATACAATCAACCGAAATTGACACTTTCTTACGATGATGCGAAGGTGGAAACTGAAAAGATTTTGCAATCGGCTTTTGAGTACCGAATGGTTTCGGACGTGCCCGTGGGTGTCTTTTTAAGTGGAGGATTTGACAGTGTTTCGGTAACAGCGCTTTTGCAAAAAGATCGCACCGAACGACTCAAAACGTACACCATTGGCGTTCCAGATATTGGATTGAACGAAGCGCCCTACGCGAAGGAAATCGCCAAACATTTGGGCACCGATCACACCGAATTTACGTGTACACAAAAGGAAGCCCTGGAAATGATTGAGGACTTACCCTTCAATTTTGATGAACCTTTTGCAGACTCCTCTGCCATTCCAACTACTTTGGTCAGTAAAATGGCGCGAAAAGACGTAACTGTTGCGTTAAGTGCCGATGCTGGCGATGAAATTTTTGCAGGATACAACCGCTACGATTACATGCAACGTTACGGTCAAAAGCTGAGCAGAATACCGGGATTCACTCGAAAATTGGCTGCTGCCACTATGAATAAAGTTCCTTCGAACTGGTTGCCAATTCTAAAAAACAAATACAACTTTCACAATCGTTACGAGAAGCTGAAAATGGTGCTACGCGATCCTTCTGATCACAATATTATGCTCAGTTTGAGTCAGCAATTCACCAACGATCAGATGAAAAAAATGATGAAGGCAGAATACGAAATCCTTCAGACGGCATACGAAAATGATGCACTGGATCGTACCACCAACTCAACGCTTGGCTACATGATGGCGGTGGATTATCAAACTTATTTGGTCGATGATATTTTGCAAAAAGTAGATCGCGCAACTATGACCGTCAGTTTGGAAGGTCGAGAACCCTTTTTAGATCAGCGAATCATCGAATTTGCCGCACGCCTTCCCGATGAATACAAGTACCACAACGGCGTCAAAAAGCGTATTCTTCGTGATATTGTTCACCAGTATGTTCCGAAGGAAATGATGGATCGACCTAAAATGGGCTTCGCGATTCCTATTGCCGATTGGATGTTAAATGAGCTACGCCCTCTCGTCGAAGAATTCATCTCTGAAAAGAAGATCAAAGAACAAGGATTATTGAACTGGGAAGAAGTCTCCAAGCTGAAAACTGCTTTTTTCCTTGGGAAGAAAGAGTACGATTTTAAGATCTGGTATTTATTGATGTTCCAAATGTGGTACGCGAAGTGGATGGCTTCGACTCCGCTCAGCCACCACTCCCAATGACTCTAATTTGTCACCACCCTAATTGACTCTAATTCCCCCCCTTCATTGACTCTCATTTGTCACCATTCTTGTTGGTCTGATTAGTCACCATTCTTATCGACTACCATCAGTCAATAACCCGAAGGCGAAGCATTTTCTAGGTTGATTAGTCGAGGGCTGAGCGAAGTCGAAGCCCGAAGGTCTTCCCAATATCATTGATAATTCCCTAAAATCTATCTTCCAATAGCGTTCAACACATCAAGGAGATTCATTATATTTGCTCGACTTCAAACTTGAGTACATGAAATACAAACGCATCCTCCTAAAACTCAGTGGAGAATCTCTCATGGGTGACAAAGCCTTTGGAATTGACAACAGCCGTTTGGCTTCCTACGCTGATCAAATCAAAGAAATTTCCGATTTAGGAGTAGAAGTAGCCATCGTTATTGGAGGAGGAAATATTTTCCGTGGTGTTCAAGCAGAAGAAGGTGGAATGGACCGCACGCATGGTGATTACATGGGAATGTTGGCCACAATGATCAACTCTATGGCCTTGCAAGCAGCTTTAGAATCGAAAGGAGTGCAAACGCGACTTCAATCAGCGATTGAAATGAAAGAAATCGCGGAACCTTACGTTCGACGAAGAGCAACACGTCATTTGGAAAAAGGGCGCGTAGTGATTTTTGGAGCTGGAACGGGAAATCCTTATTTTACAACTGATTCTGCGGCTTCATTGCGAGCGATCGAAATGGATGTAGAAGTAATTTTGAAAGGTACGCGCGTTGACGGAGTTTATTCAGCTGATCCTGAAAAAGATCCAAACGCAACAAAATACGATATGATCAGTTTTGATGATGTTTATGGAAATGGATTGAAAGTTATGGATATGACCGCATTTACCTTGTGTAAGGAAAATGACTTGCCAATTATCGTGTTCGACATGGATACACCCGGTAACTTACGTAAGGTAATGGATGGAGATCAGGTTGGCACAATTGTTCGTAACTAATCACTGAAAAGAAAAATAACATGACAGAAGAATTAAATCTTGTATACGACGAGTTCAAATCAGCGAACAAAAAGTCGATTGATCACTTGAAAAGTGAATTGTTGAAGATTCGCGCAGGAAAAGCGTCTCCTGCTATGCTTCAAGGTGTAATGGTTGATTACTACGGTTCTCCTACTCCACTTCAACAGGTGGCGAATGTGAATACCATGGATGCTCGAACAATTACGGTTCAGCCATGGGAAAAATCATTGTTGGACGAAATCATGCGTGGAATTGTCAATGCAAACCTCGGATTCGCGCCTCAAAGCAATGGTGAATCGTTGTTGATTTCTGTTCCGCCATTAACGGAAGAGCGCAGACGTGACTTAGTGAAACGCGCGAAAGCTGAAGGAGAAAACGCCAAAGTAGCGATTCGAAATAACCGTAAAGATGCAATGGATATGATCAAAACATTGAAAGACGACGGTATGCCAGAAGACATGCAGAAAGATGGCGAAAACGAAGTTCAAAACATTACAAACTGGTTCTCGAACAGCATTGATGAAATGATCAAAGAGAAAGAAGTAGACATTATGACGATCTAATCGTTGTACACCTATAAAAGACTGATCCCGTTTTCATATGAAGGCGGGATTTTTTTGTGAAGGAATGTTAAGTTGATTGTGTATTCAGAAAAAGTACCCTTTCTTCGTGAAAAAGGAATACCATGAAAAACCTACTACTGATTATTCTCTCTGTGCCACTTATCTTCGCATGTAGCGACAAAAAAGAATCTCCCAGAACACCTAAAACACCCGTTAAATCCGACGCTTTGATCATCGGCGATCCACTCGATTGCGGTCTTGACAGTTTATTGATTTTCCCTTTGGGAAGCAGTTATTATCCAGATGTAACAGAACCAGAAGAAGAAATAGATGCTGCGCCACAGGTTCAAGGCTATAATGGAACGATATCGACTCGTTCGAAACAAATCCAGTTTTCAGCAAACACCGTTTCCTACTTTGACAGCAACGCGTCTATTGAGTATGTGAACGAGAAAACTGAAGACTATGACATTCGAAACTTATTGTTTTACAATATGTTCACGCAAGAAACACACCCACTCGTTTTGGATTCCTTGCATATTTTATCATTCGCATTACACAAAGAATATGATCGTGATTTGATCTTCTATCGCGTCGTTCGCAACGATTATAATGAGGATCTAAAATACAATAATCTCGATCCTGTGATGCTCTACATTTCAGATTTAGACGGATCCAATTTCACGCAAATCACACCCGAAAACGAGCATTTCCTTGATTACACGTATTATCCAGAGACACAATCCATCATGATTAAAACAATTTTGGATTCCGATGGAAGTAAATCATTCCTTTCAAACGATGAAACAAGCTTTAGCAGCATGAAAATTATGGAGCCTGCAAAGGCGAAGGAAATCTTCTCAAAAGATTTGAAAAAATCGCTTCGTTCTTACCTAAAATAATGTTTAATTACAAGAGAAATGCCCTCAACCCATGGATTTATGGCATTCCGATGCTCATAATACTCTTTTTTCCTCTTGTACACTTCGGGCTCTTTTTCAGCTATGATGAAAACTCCTTTCTCAGGACATTTGATCTGTACTTAGAGATTATGTTACTTCCCTATGACGTCTCGTCACGCTATATCTTCTCGATTCCGTACGTGGGTATTGTGCTTGCAATTGCATCCTACGCGGCTCATGCGCACTTTTATTGTGTAATTATTGAGCGACTATCCATCTTCTTTAGAAAAACACGGGATGCATGAACGAGTTTCTTAAAGTAAAGAATGAAAATGATTTATTTCGAAGTCGAAATGTAGGGCGTCGAGGAGAACTTTAACTGAATCACTTCACCACAATCTCCACGCGACGATTGGCCTGCTCTTCGTAGAAGAATTTGGGTTCCTCGTACACTGGGCGTGTATTCCCATAACCTACAGCCGTCAACCGATCTTTGTCGATGCCGTTTTGAATGAGGTATTTCTTCACACGTTTTGCTCGAGCTTCTGATACCCGCTGTGCCGCATTAGTGTTATCGCCAATTGCAAATACGTGACCTTGAATTTCCACATGGAGTTCCGCATTTAATGCGAGAAAATCTTTGAGTCTTCTCAACTTCGGCTCTGACGCAAGTGTTATTTCACTCGTTCCTGGAACAAACTCGATATCTTCTAATTTCATCGATTTCCCAGCCGAAATCCGTTCGAGCTCTAAGACAATTGCCTGATCGTCGAATGAACTTGCTTCCTCCTCCAAATCATTCAAGAAATAACCTTCCGCATTGCATTTGATCGTAATGGTTGAACTGCGTTCTACATTGAACAAAAAGTCAGACCCTGAATACATCCCGGTTAACGACTTATTGCCTTCAATGGTCAAATTTGCAATGATCGGTTCTTTCGTTTCCTTGTCTCGCACAACAATCTTAAACGTCGGTGCAAAATCATCATTTCTTCGATCCACAACTTCCGCTTCTGTTTTCGCAACCTCGTTTCCACCAACAAGTCACCACAAATACCAACACTATCACCATCATCACCACCACC
>PDWJ01005204.1_pt1 | contig 12662 bp, 9 predicted proteins | sample 1430881 | NCBI WGS metagenome assembly PDWJ01 (sample SAMN01162460, study PRJNA174530) | Oral metagenome, whole genome shotgun sequencing project. | biome: Marine environment; feature: Marine mammal; material: Swab sample of the gingival sulcus; isolation source: swab sample of gingival sulcus... | reverse complement strand
TACTTCATGAATATAAGTTGCTAAATCGTCTTGCGATTCCATCAGCAATTCATCATCTTGCAAATGTTTGGCATATTCCACCCAAAGTAGCATTTGATGTAAGCTATTCGATTCCGCTTTTTTAAACTGTTTAAGGAATAATTTTAAACTTGCTTTATCATGAATATTTAAACGAGTGTACCAAGAATCAATTTTTATCATCTGTTCAGGGGTAAAGGTCATCGCAAATAACGCATTAATCAAATCGTGGTGATTTTCTTCAGCAATTAACTTTGCCACTCGTTTTACTTGGCGATTGCGAGCGTTGGCACTTTTAATTTCTACTAACGCCAATAATTCATCTAAAAAAAATTCACTGACAGGCAATTTTTTTAGTTGTTTTTTCGATAATTTACTAATACATTGCTCGGTTAGTTGTTGTAGGCGTTCATAGCCTTTTTTTAACTCGGTGCGAGAAACTCGCATATCTTGTTCAGCCCAATTAATTGACATTGTGATACCTTTTTTATTGGAAAAATTGCCCTTATTTTACCCTATTCTTTCCAATAATTGTTTAATAAATCGATTATCTGATATTTTTCTTCGTTAATCTGTTAAAAAATATTGATATTCACATCATAAAACCCTATTATGTGGAATAACTTGCCTTAGACAAAAGTAGAAATGCCGTGCCACAAGATAAATTAAAAAAATGGCTACCCACGCCTGAACAAATTTTTGAAAACAAAGCGTTACGTATGTTTGCTCCGCACCTAAATGATGTCCGTTTGTGGCATTTTAATCGCCGTTGCTTAAATAAAGCGGTTTATATTGGGGTGATGTGTTCCTTTTTTCCACTTCCGGGGCAGATGGCGTTGGCGTTGATTTTTTGCTTATGGTTTCGAGCCAATGTGCCTATGGCAGTAGGGCTAACTTGGATTACTAACCCTGTGACTACCATTCCTGTGTTTTATGGGGCGTATTGGGTAGGGGCGGTGTGTCTAGGTGAACCTATGATTACCTTGCATTTGATTGGGCAAATGTTGTCCGCGTTAAGTTTATGGCTATTTTCTGATGGCGTTAGTCCGTTTATTACTTATCAACATCAATTTTCATTGTCTGCTTTTTTATTGGGCTTAGTGATTTCAGCAATTATTTCTAGTGTGATTTCAGGAATTGCGTTTAAATATGTTTGGCAATATCGAGTGGTTAATAAATGGAAAAAACGTCACGGCTACCGTCCACCGCATTTATTAAAAAAATATCGCAAAAAAGCAGAAAAACAAGCTAGAAAAGCTGAAAAAAAGAAATAATAAATGTTAGCTTTGTAGGTTAGCTTGAATTTTTGAAAGCTAACAGATAATTGTACTAGTTTAATAGTACAAACTGTGTTATAATTCCTTTTAAATTTACATATAAAAGGAAATCTAATGCAACCTCAACTCTCTCCCTATTTTGGTGAATATGGCGGTATGTTCGTCCCTGAAATTTTAGTACCTGTATTGCTTGAACTTGAACAAGCCTTTATTGATGCTCAAAATGATAAACAATTTCGCCAACAATTTCATGATTTATTAGTCAATTATGCAGGTCGCCCAACCGCTTTGACTTTATGCCAAAACCTAACCAAAGGCACAAAAACAAAACTCTATTTAAAACGTGAAGATTTATTGCACGGTGGAGCTCATAAAACCAATCAAGTGCTAGGGCAAGCGTTGTTGGCAAAACGTATGGGCAAAACTCGCATTATCGCAGAAACAGGGGCAGGACAGCATGGGGTGGCAACCGCTTTGGCTTGTGCCATGTTGGGGCTAGAATGCCGTGTGTATATGGGAGCTAAGGATATGGAACGGCAATCGCCAAACGTCTTTCGTATGCGATTAATGGGAGCGGAGGTGATTTCGGTAGAAAAAGGCTCAAAATCGCTAAAAGACGCGTGCTGTGAGGCGATGCGTGATTGGGCGGAAAATTATGCAGATACCCATTATTTATTGGGAACGGCAGCAGGACCGCACCCCTTTCCGACCATTGTCCGTGAATTTCAAAAAATTATTGGCGAAGAGGCAAAATTACAGATTTTACAAAAAGAAGACCGCTTGCCTGATTCAATTATTGCTTGTGTTGGCGGTGGCTCAAATGCAATTGGCATTTTTGCCGATTTTTTAGACGAAGAAGTCGAGTTAATTGGTATTGAGCCTGCAGGCAAGGGCATTGATACTGATATGCACGGAGCTCCATTAAAACATGGAAAAACAGGCATTTATTTTGGTATGAAAGCTCCGTTAATGCAAGATAAAGATGGACAAATTGAGGAGTCTTATTCGATTTCAGCGGGGTTAGATTTTCCCTCAGTGGGTCCTCAACATGCTTATTTAAATGACATTGGACGTGTGCAATATGAGGCAATTAGCGATGATGAGGCATTGGAGGCGTTTTCGCAATTGGCTCGTTGTGAGGGCATTATTCCTGCCTTGGAGTCCTCGCATGCGTTAGCTTATGCATTAAAATTAATTCATAAAAATCCCAATAAAGAACAAATAATTATGGTAAATTTATCAGGGCGAGGTGATAAAGATATTTTTACTGTCGATAAAATTTTTAATGCTAAAGACACAAAATAAGGAAATAGAATAATGCAAAATAACAGTAATAATCATAGCCGTTTTGATACTTTATTTAACGATTTACAAAATACGGAAAATAAAAAAGGGGCGTTTGTACCTTTTGTAACTTTATGCGACCCTGATTTACAACAATCCTTTGAAATTATTTGTACCCTAGTCGATGATGGAGCGGACGCTTTAGAATTGGGTTTTCCTTTTTCTGACCCATTATTAGATGGAGAAGTTATTCAATCGGCTAATCAAAGAGCGTTGCAAGCAAATTGTAGCACGGAAGAAAGTTTTGCCTTGCTTGCAAAAGTGCGTGCAAAATATCCAAATATTCCCATTAGTTTATTATTATGTGCCAATTTAATTATCGCTCAAGGCATGGATAATTTTTATCAGCGTTGTGCAGAGATTGGCGTTGATGCTGTATTAGTCGCCGATGTGCCATTAATTGAGTGTCAGCCATTTTGTCAATCGGCAAGCAAGCATAATGTACAACCTGTGCTTATCTGCCCACCAAATGCAGATAACAATACCATTGCTCAAGTTGCCCAATTTAGTCAAGGTTATGTTTATCTCGTGTCACGAGCAGGAGTTACTTCTGCCGATAATCAAACTCAATCGAGCAATTTAACTGAGTTAGTTAAACAATTAACAGCCAATAATTCTGCCCCAATTTTACAAGGCTTTGGCATTTCTACTCCTCAGCAAGTCAGTACTGCTCTTGATAACGGTTGTATAGGAGCGATTTCAGGCTCGGCAATCGTGCGAATTATTGCCAATAATTTGGATAATCAAGCTAAAATGTTAGCGGAATTAGCTGATTTTGTGAAAAAGATGTCACAAGCGACGAGTAATTCAAGCAAATAGCAAATTGTTTTCGTTTGTAAGCAGACATAATAATATGGTATGATTTGTCGGTTATATTGCCGTAAATTTTTAATTATGTCTGTCGAGTTACCGCCTTATCGTCCTGTTAAAAAACGCAGTGGGCTACAAGTGATGCTTGCTTGTTGGCATGCCCTATTAATGCGTGAATTACAAACTCGCTTTGGTGGCTATCGCTTGGGCTATTTATGGGCTCCCTTAGAGGTAATGTTTCAAGTCGCTCTATATTTAATTATATTTGGAGCGGTGATGAAACGTGTATTACCGGGAATGGATTATATGCTATTTTTGGTTGCTGGATTAATTCCTTTTCAGATGTTGCAAAAAATAGCGACTCGTTCCTTAGGAGCGGTCGAGGCAAATCAAGGCTTGTTAATGTATCGCTCGGTACGCCATTTTGATGTGGTGTTTACTCGTGCCTTATTAGAACTGATTATCTATTTTTTTACCTTTTTATTATTGCTTGTTTTATTGGCATTTTTAGGCGTTTCTATCAGTTTATTACAATTAGATGTGGTATTATTTTGTTGGCTTACCCTATTTTTATTCAGTGCAGGTTTAGCCCTGATTATGATGATAATCGGCTATTATGGCGGTGAAATTAGTAAAATTATTAGCATTATTTTTACCGTATTATATTTTACTTCAGGAGTTATTTATTCAATTCATGTCGTTCCTGAGCCTTATTTAAGTTATTTATTGTATAATCCATTTATTCATAATCTTGAACTCATTCGTCATGCGTTATCCCCCACTTATCTTGCTCATCATATTGATATGGCTTATTTTTTAAAGTGGACAGTAGCGGTTGATTTTATTGGTTTGCTGTTATATGAAGCATGTGAAAAAGATTTAATTCGTAGCAGGTAATTATTTAATAAATCAGGTAAATTATGATAGAAGTGCAAAATGTCAGTAAGTCCTTTATGACTAAGCAAGGACGGCATTATTTATTTAAAAACTTAAATTTAACCATTGAAGATAAACAAAGCGTTGGTTTATTAGGTAGAAATGGAGCGGGCAAATCGACTTTATTACGCATTATTTGCGGACTTGACCAACCCGATAGCGGAAGAGTAATTACAGACTCAAGCATTTCTTGGCCTGTTGGGGTCGCAGGGGGCTTTCAAGGCAGTTTAACAGGACGACAAAATGTGCGTTTTGTCTGTCGCTTGTATTCAAGCGGTGCTTATATTGATGAAAAAATTCGTTTTGTCGAAGAATTTGCCGATATTGGTAAATATTTTGATATGCCAATTAAAAGCTATTCCTCAGGTATGAAAGCTCGTTTAACTTTTGGGCTAAGCCTAGCTTTTGATTTTGATTATTATATGCTTGATGAGGCAGGGGCAGTGGGTGATGCCTCGTTCCGCAAACGTAGTGAACAGATTTTAGAGGCAAGGCGAAAACAAGCAGGATTTTTGGTAGTATCGCATAATTTAGGCGATATTGAGCGTAATTGTGATATTGGCATTGTTTTGATGGAACAATCAGCGAAAATATTCACCGATACAAAAGAAGCAATTGAGGTGTATAAAGAATATGTCCACACAGCCAAACGATGATGAAATAAAGCAACAAACAGAGCAAGACCTAGATAAAGCAATTGATAAAAAAAGTAAAAAATCAAAATTTAACTTTAGTAAATTTATCAATAAATTTCAACGTATTGCTTTGTTTATCTTTTTGGTGATTATTCCATGGGAAGCTGTTATTTTTTATACCATGGTGATTGCTCAACCTCGCTATGTTTCCACTTCTGATGTCGTCATTAAACAAGTCAGTGAAGCCAACGTTTCCACAGGTTCAGGCATTAGTGCTTTACTTGGCGTTAATAATACCAGTTCGGAAGATGCACGTTATTTGACCAATTATATTTTATCCAATGACATGGTAAAAAAGTTGGATAAAAAACTCAATTTACGAGATGCCTATTATCTTGAAGGCAGTGATTTTATTTATGAATTGCCGAAAGATGCCACCCAAGAAGAATTATTAGACTATTTTAAAAGCCGTGTAAAAATTAGTCTTGATGAACAAACGTATATTCTCAAAGTGAGTACAGAAGGCTTTCAACCTGAATTTGCGTTAAAATTAAATCAAGCGATTTTAAAAGAATCAGAAACGTTTATTAACAATATTTCACAAGATATTGCCACTGACCAATTACAATATGCACATAATCAATTAAAAGAGGCAGAAAAACGTCTGCACACAGCAAAAAATAAATTACTCAATTATCAAGATGAAAATCAATTAATTGACCCAAAAAATAACGCACAAATGGTTAATCAATTAGTGAGTAATTTACAAGTGCAACTCAGTAAGCTAAAAACAGAAGAAAGGCAATTACTCAGTTATTTAAATGATACCGCTCCGCAAATTGTTTCTATTCGCAGTCAAATTATAGCGATTGAGGCACAAATTGAGGAAGAAAATGCAAAATTAACGTCGCCAACTAGCACTAAATTAAATACGCAGATGGTGCAATTTGAAACCATTAAATCGGAAGTGGAATTTGCCAGTGATTTATATAAAATGTCTTTGTCTTCCTTAGAGAAAGCTCGTTTAGAGGCGTTTCGAAAAATGAAAAATATGGTGGTAATTTCTGCTCCTTATAAGGCAGAAGAGCCACTTTATCCAAGAAAACAATATATTATTTGGACGTCCTTGGTATTTTTATTAATATTTTATGGCTTTGTGCGTTTGCTAATGGCGGTTGTAAAAGACCATGCAAGTTAGCTTATACCTCCTCTAACTCCCCTTTATCAAGGGAGAGGAAATAAACAAGATGGATAAACAAAAATGAATTTTCAAATTAAAAAAAGTGTTATTGTGATGAGTTCGTTAATAGTTACGATAACTTTTGCCAATGCACAAACAAATAATACTAATTTTGCCACCGCACAAAATAGCAATTACTATAATAACTATGCTAATAACTACAGCTCGTCTATCTCTACAAAAAATGGACGATTAGCAGGTGGCTTTGGCAATGGACAAGTGCCTGCTCAAGCGACCATGCAAGAAGCAATTCAAGCCTCACAATTACCGACTAATTCAGTGATTACCGCCACTAGCCATTATCAAAACATTGATAATTCTCAAGAAAAAGTCTTTGGAGAGCAGTTATTTCGTGGGGCATTTGCCACCACTTCAGGCTCGACCTTTAATGATAGTTATGTGATTAATTCAGGGGATAATATTCAAGTGCGTATGTGGGGAGCGTATCAATACGCCTCGACGATGACGGTTGACCCACAAGGCAATATCTTTTTACCCAATATAGGTCCTGTACGAGTGGCAGGCATTACCAATGGTATGTTACAAAATACCGTATTATCTGCGGTAAGTCGTGTTTATCGCTCCAATGTGGGCGTGTATGCCTCGTTAGAAGAGGCTCAACCTGTACGAGTATTTGTCACAGGTTTTGTTCGCCAAGCAGGTTATTATGGTGGACTGTCAGCGGACAGCCTATTATCTTATTTGGATAGAGCGGGTGGGGTTGACCCTCAGCGTGGCAGTTATATTGACATTCAAATTTTACGCAATGGGCAAGTGATGCAACATGTGAATTTGTATGATTTTTTATGGAATGGCAATTTAGAAGAGTTTAACTTCCGCACAGGTGATGTTATCCGTGTGCCACCACAACAAAATAGCTTTAGCATATCAGGCAAGGTACAAAATCCTTATCTGTATGAATTTAATGATAATACTCGCATTACCGTTGGCACAGCATTATCGATTGCAGGGGCTGATGCCGATGCGACCAATGTCAATATTACTCGTAGTGCAGGGCGGAAGCAGACTTCGGAATATTATTCGCTGAATGATGCGATGGATATTCCGATTTATAATGGTGATAAAGTGGTGGTCACTTCAGACCGCTATGCAGGCACAATTGCGGTTTCTGTGCAAGGGGCGCACACAGGCAATGGGGCGATGATTTTGCCGTATGGTGCAAGATTAAAAGATGTGATAGGAAAATTACAACTTAATCCGCTTGCTAATATTTCTCATTTAACTATTTATCGTCAGTCGGTGGCAGAACAGCAAAAACAAATGATTAATAAGTCACTTGACCGCCTAGAAGAGATGACCTTAGCAACGCAATCATTAACCAAAGAAGAGGCGTCACTGCGTCAAGATGATGCTAAATTAATTCAGCAATTTATCGCCAAAGCTCGTAATATGAAACCAACAGGGCAAATTGTCGTTGTCGAAGATAGCTGGCAAGATGTGATTTTGCAACAGGGTGATATTATTAAAATTCCTGAGCAAACTTCTGTAATTACCGTTAATGGTCAAGTAAGAGCTCAAGGGGCATTAACCTTTAATAAAACCCTTACCGTTGGTGATTATATTGCAAAATCAGGTGGCTTTGATGATAATGCTGATATGGAAAAAATTCTTATTATTCATCAAAATGGTGAGCATGAAATTGTTAATTCGGTATATCGTGTGCAACAAGGTGATGAAATTATGGTCTTGCCAAAAGTGAAAACCAAAAATGTGGAAATCACTCGAGGAATTTCGCAAATTGTTTATCAATTAGCCATTGCTACCAAAGTTATTTTAGGGTTGTAAGTAGTTTATCATGATGTCAAAAATCCCACAATTACAACAAGTTAAACTACCTGATACCCTTGGGGTGTTGGGTGATGGCATGGTGAAGAATAATGCTATGTTAGCACAAACGCTAAAAGCGGATATTAGCAAATATTATGTCTCTTCTATTATCAATGTGAAACGACAAGATTTACCGCAAGCCCTTATCGGTTGGGGCAATAAAAAAAGTTTTCATCGAGCAAAAAAATATGCTAAAAATTTAAATTTAGCAGTATTTAGCATTGAAGATGGTTTTTTGCGTTCGCTCGATACAGGAACGAATAGCCGTCATGCGGTCAGTTTAATTGCTGATGATTTAGGCATTTATTTTGATTTAACGCAAACATCACGCCTAGAAAAAATAATTTTAGCTCGTTTACACGAGCAACATTGGTCGCCATCGCATTATCATTATGCACGCCAATTAATGCAGAGGATTAGCGAGCATAATTTATCAAAATATAATGCAACCTTGATTTGTCCTGAACTAGATAAACTTACTTTTAATCAACAACATATCTTAATCATTGACCAAGTAGCAGGCGATAATTCGATTATTGGAGCAGGCTTAAGCCCTGAAATGGCCGAAAAACAATTTATCAAAATGCTCAAAGATGCCTGTAACAATCACCCAAAAGCCAATATTTGGATAAAAGCCCACCCAGCAGGCAAGGGTTATTTAGCAGAATTAAATTTAGCAAAAATTATTAATTCTTCGACGAATAATATTTATATTTTAGATTATCCAGTCAATCCAATTCTACTATTAAAACAAGTGCAACATGTTTATACCGTTAGTTCACACATGGGCTTTGAGGCATTAATGCTTTCGGCGATTACTGAGAAAAAAACCGTCCATTGTTATGGGGTGAATTGGTATTCAGCTTGGGGATTGACCGATGATAGCGGTATTGTTAATGGCGATGAAAAGTTACAACAACTTTATCAACAAGTCAAAAATCGCCGTTTTCAAAAATCTGTGGCGTTGGAAAAAAGTGAAATGCCATTTCGTCCTTTAGTTAAACGAGCCTTATATCGAACTCAGTTAGATAATAAAATCAAGAACAAGACAATGACAGCAGATAGCTATCTACCAACCAATGGACGAGTTTGGGAGGGGGTGGCAATTACCATTGAACAGCTATTTTTTTCCGCCTATCTTGATTATAGTCATTATGCCGACCCTGCGACAAAAACAAGTTGCGATATTGATACTGCAATGGATTGGTTAATTAGCAATCGTCATTGGCATAATCAATTAAAAGGTAAATTAACCATTTATGGATTTAGCCGTTGGAAATTACCTTTTGTACGTCGCTTTGTTGGTTTTCCTGAAACAGAATTTTTTATCAAGCCAAAAACGAATTGTAAAAATCGCTTACACCCTAATCATTTCCGAGTAAATTTAGCCAATCCTTTATTAGTGTGGGGATTGGCAAATTATCAAAAGCTCACTGCTAAGCAAAAAACCGATACGGTTTATTGTATGGAAGATGGTTTTATCCGCTCCAATGGCTTGGGAGCAACCCTAATTCAGCCATTATCTGTGGTTATTGACAAGCAAGGCATTTATTATAATGCAACTCAGCCCTCGGATTTAGAAACTTTATTAAAGAATTGTCCAAAATTAACTCAAACAGAAACAGCTAGAGTACAGGCACTACAAAAACGTTTGCTTAGTCAAAAAGTAAGTAAATATAATGTTGGTAATGAAGAAAAATCGCATCAATTAAGCAAATTAGATTATGTTGCCAGCAAAAAAATTCTGATTGTTGGGCAAGTCGAAGATGACTTATCGGTGCAATATTGTGGCTCAAAAATCAAACGCAATGCCGATTTAATTAAGCAAGTGAAAGAGGATAATCCATTTGCTTATTTGATTTATAAACCGCACCCTGATGTTGAGGCAGGGTTGCGGACAGGTAAGGTCGATAAACAGACCTTATCGCAAGTGGATATGCTTGCTCTTGACATTGCTATGCCTGACTGTTTACAATGTATTGATGAGGTGCATACCATCAGTTCATTAACAGGTTTTGAGGCATTGTTGCGTCATAAAAAAGTGGTATGTTATGGCTTACCCTTTTATGCTGGCTGGGGCTTGACTGTGGATAAAAATAAAGATATTGCCCCTACTTCAAATTATTTAATACGCCGACAACGTGAGCAAAAGTTATCTTTAGAACAGCTGATTTATTGTACTTTAATCAAATATCCCTTGTATCATTTGCCGAATGGCTATGGGCTTGCTCAAGTGGAGCAAGTGATTGATTATCTATATCCAAATAATCAGCAAGCAACGGTAAAAATCAGCAAAACACAGCAATTAACGCAGACGGCAAAAACAACTTTTATGCAAATGCGACATAAAAGTATGTCGTTTAATCAAGAAAAATCGAGGATAGTTTTATGAAAATGTTAATTATTTTTAATCAAGAACCTTACAATGGTACAGATGTCACTTGGAATGGTTTACGCTTAGCAAAAACCTTGCGAGAAAAAGGCAATGAGGTTCGCATATTTTTAATGAATGATTCTGTAGATATGGCAAGAGATGCATTTATAAAAATCACCCTTATTTTGAGGGAGCAGAAAAATCGACTATGGGCGAATTGGCTGATTGGGTCATGGATAGCGATAAAGTTTTGACTTTTTAAGAATTGAAATTTTAAAAATAAAAAGAGCGGAAATCAATATCCGCTCTTTTTACGCATGATTAAAGCAAAATTTACCCTTGCAATTCACCAACATCAGCGACTAATAAAAATAACGCTCGTACCTGTTTTAACAAGGCTAAACGATTATTTTTTAAAGCAACATCATCAGCATTTACCATTACATTATCAAAGAAGTTTGTTAAAGGACTTTCTAATTCTGCTAAAGTTTGCAAAATTTGCGTATACTGTGCTTGCTCTTGCAATGGGGTAACTTCCGTTTGAGCTTTGGTTACTGCTTGATAAAGGGCTTTTTCTGCCTCCTCTTGCAATAACTCCTCATTCACATTATCAGCAATTTCAATATCCGCTTTTGCCAAAATATTTTTTACACGTTTATTATTTTCTGCTAATTGTTTCGCTTGTGGTAATTTGCGGAAATTTTCCACCGCATACAAACGTTGAGCAAAATCTAACGGCATATGTGGATTAATCGCCAACACGGCTTGAATTGTATCGACCTCCACACCTTGCTCCGTGTACATGGCACGGTAGCGAGAATTAATAAATTCCATCACTTGAGTAAAAGTATCGCCCAATTTTTCAATTCGCACATTTTCAGGGGTATTATAATTTTTTAACGCTTGCTCAACTAAAGCGACAAGATTAATTGGTAATTTTTTCTCAATTAAAATTCTTAACACGCCAATCGCACTACGACGCAAGCTAAATGGGTCTTTTGAGCCTGTTGGAGCTTGCCCAATGCCAAAAATCCCCACCAAAGTATCAAGACGGTCAGCCAATGCCAAACAAATACCAATCGGCGTATTCGGTAATTTATCACCGCTAAACTTCGGCAAATATTGCTCCTCAATGGCATTAGCAACCGCCGTATCTTCACCATTTAAACGAGCATAATAAGTGCCTGCAATCCCTTGCATTTCAGGAAATTCATAAACTAAATTACTTGCTAAATCGGCTTTTGCTAACATGCCCGCCCGAGTGGCTTGCTCAACTTCAATCGCTAAACCTTGCTCTTTTAATAAAGTAGCAATAAAGGCGGATAACTTGGCAATACGTTCCGATTTATCCCAAATTGTACCTAATTTTTCTTGGAAAACTTGATTTTTTAGATTTTCTGTTAAGGCAAATAACGGCTGTTTTTGGTCTTGCAAAAAGAAAAACTCCGCATCAGCAAGGCGAGGACGAACCACTTTTTCATTGCCCTCAATCACTTGTTGTGGGTCTTTGGATTTAATATTGCTAATAAAAATAAAATACGGCAATAATTTTCCATCATTATCAGTTAAGCAAAAATATTTTTGGTCAGCTTGCATGGTTTTAATCAGTGCCTCTTGTGGCACTTGCAAAAAACGCTCCTCAAAACTTGCACGCAATGCGACAGGCAAATCAACCAAAGCGGTAACTTCATCAAGCAAATCACTTGGTACAATCGCTTTTGCTCCGACTTCATCGGCAAGACTTTGTACTTGTTCGACAATTTGGGATTGACGTTTGTCAAAATCAGCGATGACTTTTAATTCTTCAAGTAATTTTTCATACTCTTTTGCATGGCTAATTTCAACAAAATCAGGAGCATGGAAACGATGTCCACGAGTTTTATTATCTGTGTTATTTCCTTGAATTTTTGCAGAAATCACCTTGTCATCATTCATCAGCACCACCCATTGCACAGGGCGAACAAAGGATTCTTTTGTTGCTCCTGAGGTCATGCGTTTGGCAATCGGCAAGTCGTCCAAGGCTTTTTGGAAAATACTCGGCAACAAGTCGGCAACCGCTTGCCCCTCAATCGTTCTTTCAAAACCGACATAATCGCCCTTATCCGTGCTAATGGTGATTAATTCACTTGGCTCAATGCCTAAGCCACGAGCAAAGCCCATCACCGCCTTGGTCGGATTGC